>OERL01000067.1_pt1 | contig 23693 bp, 18 predicted proteins | sample 1539981 | NCBI WGS metagenome assembly OERL01 (sample SAMEA3891867, study PRJEB23780) | metagenome | biome: terrestrial biome; feature: animal house; material: Caecal content | place: Italy | collected 2015-05-05
CACTGGTATTTTACTGCTTATTCCTCTATTTGTCAGGTTTTGTTAGGTGCTCTTATTTTCTCCCGCGCTGTCCTTTGTGGTCCCGCTGGCACGATAGGTTACTGGCAGGCAGACCAGGGCCGGCAGGTTGGCACGATCCTGGACGAGCAGCAGATCAACCGCCGCCCGGGCGATCTGCTCAGCAGGCTGGACAATGGTGGAACAGGACAGATCTTCACTGTCAAAGCGGTAAATACCGTCAAAACCGATCATTTGGACGTGGGTAGGGACGAGGACTCCTCTGGCCCGCAGCCTTTTCTCGATCTCATAGCAGAGACGGTCCGTGTTGCAGAAGATACCATCGTAGTCGAAAACGCCGCTGTGCAGGTGAGCGTCCAGAAAAGTGTCGAAAGGTGTGAACCCCTCCTCATTTTGTACGGAGAGAGAATCGAAAGGGACGCTCCGTTCCCGGCAGGTCGCCTCAAAGCCGGCCTGGCGTTTGTCGGGCTCGCCGGCAATAGCTGAACCCAGACGCAAAAAGAGCAGCTTTTGACAGCCCAGTTCCAGCAGTTTTTGGGCGGCCAGCTGTCCGCCGCCAAAGTTATCAGAAGCGACACAGGGCACACCGGCTCTAAAATGCCGGTCGATATTGACAAAAGGCAAATCAGGGGCAACCTCCAGATCGGGGTTGTAGGTCAGGGCGATGACCCCATCCACTTTGTTCTGCCGTACCATGTCCAGACACCGCTGTTCCGCCTGTCCGTCGTAGTTGGTGATAGAGACAATGGCCCGGTAATCCCGGCGGGTCAGCTCTCCGATCATGGCATCGGACAGGTAAGCAAAGAAGGGGTTGCGGAGAGTCGGCCAGATGAGAGCGACCGTATTGGTCCGGTTGGTCTTGAAGCCGCGGGCATAACGGTTGACACTATAGCCCAGTTTGTGGGCAGCGGCCAGCACTTTTCCCGGTATTCATCCCGAACCGGAAGATTATTGTACACTTTGGAGACGGTGCCAAGGGCCACTCCGGCTTCAGCGGCCACATCTTTCATCGTGGGGGCGGTGTTTCTTTTTGGGGCCATAGGACTGCTCCTTGCAAGGTGAATTCAAAAGTGCAAAACCCTGCCCTGTTTTCATTCCAGAGCAGGGCTTTGCCGCGTGCATGATTTTATGAAGGAAGATGAAGGAGGGGAAACACGTTGGTTACAGTGCGAGGGAGTATTGCTCGACGGTGATACGGGCCGCGCCGTCGGCGGCAAAGGTGATGCGTTCGGCTTCGGGCGGAGTGTAGATGCAGGCCGTCATGGTCTGCTCGCCGCCGTTGATAAAGACCTCGACGCTGTTGCGGTCCAGCAGGATGCGGAGGCTGAGCGTATCGCTCTGGCCGCGCACGGTACAGCTGCGAAGGTGTACGATATCCTGATGGAACCCTGCCTGGCTCCGGTCAAGGGTGAGCCGCCGGGTGCGCGGCTCATAGGTAAGGGTGGTAGAGTGGGCGCCGTCGGCGGCCAGCTTGATGGTAAAAGCGCGGCATTCCTTGCCCTCGGGAGTGATGGTCACGCGGAGGTCAGCCACCCGGCCGCCAATGCCTTCCAGCTCCGTCTCGCCTTCTATGCGGACATTCTCATGCAGGACACGCGCGCCATGGGCGGCGTCCAGCTCCCGGATGGGGGTCTGGATCAGGCGGCCGTTCCGAATGTGCAGCTCCCGCGGGCAGATGGTCTGTCCGAACCACTTGGCCCCATGGGGCTGATCGCTGATGCCGGACCAGGCCTGCATCCAGGCGGTCATGATCCGGCGGCCGTCGGGCGCCTGGAGGGTCTGGGTGGCATAGAAGTCGATGCCCTCGTCCATCAGCTGGACGTTTTCGCGGACAAAGCGATGGTTCACAGGGTCATAGCTGCCAATCAGGGCGATCACGCAGTGCCCGTTGTGGAATTCGTCCCGGGCCTGCATCTCCATCGGGCCAACCATCAGCACCTGCTTGCCGTCCAGCTCAAAGAAATCGGGGCACTCCCACATGACGCCGTATTCGCCGCGGCTGGCGTCCAGAATGGTGACGTATTCCCAGTGGAACCCGTCAGGGCTGTGGAACAGCAGGGCCGCGCCGCCCTCTGTTTTGCCCTGCCCGACCAGCACGGCGGAATAGCTGCCGTCCGGCTCCTGCCAGATCTTGGGGTCGCGGAAATCAAAGCGGCTGAAGCCTTCGGGCAGGCAGGTTTCGTCCAGCACGGGATTCTGAGCCAGCTTGACGTAGTCGAGGCCATCTCCGACGGCGACGCTCTGGGTCTGCACATCCCGGGTCTTGCCGTCCGGCTGCTCTTCCCTGCGGACGCTGGTGTAAAGCAGCAGCTGGCGGCCGTCGGGCAGCTGTGCCGCCGAGCCGGAGAAACAGCCGTCTTTGTCGCAGGGGCTGTCAGGGGCAAGAGCGGCGGGCAGATAGTCCCAGTGCAGCAGGTCGGTGCTGACGGCATGGCCCCAATGCATGGGCCCCCAGATGGTGTCGTAGGGGTAGTATTGATAAAACAGGTGGTAGTTTCCCTGGTAGAACGAGAAGCCGTTGGGGTCGTTCATCCAGCCGACGTAGGGGGTCAGGTGGTAGGCGGGGCGTTCGGCGGCGGGGATGGCCGCGCCGTGCCGCGCTTCATAGGCGCGGGCGTTTTGTAAGGTCGTGCTGTCCATAGCAGTCTCCTGTGAAAAGATTCCGCCGGGCCGGGATGCAGCCCGGCGGTTCGGTCATGCGTGGTGTGTCAAAAGCGCGGGGAAATTCAGGCGTAGTAGGCGTCCAGATACTTCTGCATGATGGCCAGGTAGTCAGACAGGCGGTACTCCTCCAGCATACCCAGATATTCCTCCCAGGCGCCGCCGGCCATGCCGTTCATGATCCAGTCGGCCTTGCAGGTGTTCATGTAGGTGGACAGGTCGGTCTCGAGCTCGGAGATGGTGTCGGTGTCCTCGCTGCTCATAAAGACGTTGGGGAAAACATAATCGTTGTGCATCTCAGGGGTGTAGATCTGCTCGATCCAGTCCAGACGGTACTGGGCGTCGTCGGGGCAGGTGACATAGACGTCGTAGTAATCGTTCAGGACGGCCAGAGGACCGTTGACGCTCTCGGCCTCGCGGACCTCGACAGGAGATGCGTCACCCAGGGGCGCGTGCTTGAGCATCGGCTCGCCGTCGGCATTGGTGGACATTTCAAAAATGTCAAAGCCGTCGTCCTCGCCATAGGTGCCCCAGTTGTTCTGAGCCGACTGGATGGGGATGTACATCTGGTCCAGCCAGGCACAGACCAGGGCGGGATTGGCTGCCTTGGCAGTGACCACACAGCGGCCGCGGTTGAAGCCACTGGTGAAGGAACCGTTCTGCGGGGTGATATTGGTGGTGTCGGCGGCCAGCGGGGGCAGGGGCTCCCAGTCGGTCAGATTGTCGATGTTGGCCACGTCCCAGCTGAAACAGACGCCGTACCGGCCGGCTTTGCCCTTGGAGACATAGGTGGACCATTCCTGCGTGAAGCACTCGGGGTCGATCAGGTTTTCGGTGTACAGTTTGTGCAGCCACTGGATGCCGTCCCGGTAGCCCTCCTGCGCGGCGGCGCAGATCACTTTACGGTCATTGGTGACGGCGATGTGGCGGCCCTTGTCCATGTCGCCGTAGCCCTCGCCGAAGCCGTTGATGAGGACGGCGGGGTCCTGGTCGCCGTCGTTGACGATGCAGGACATGGGGATGATGCTGCCCTCGATACCGAATTCGCTCTGAATGGAGGCGGCATTGTCCCGGAAGGCGGTCAGCACCTGCTCGAACTCGTCAACGGTGTGGGGCATCTCAAGGCCCAGGAAGTTGAGCCACTTGGTGTTGATGAAAGGCATATTGCCGATGGTCTGGATCGCGGTCTTGTCCACGCCCAGCTGCTCGATCCAGGGCAGGGCCCAGATGTGGCCCTCGGTGTCGGTGCACATGGTGCGGTACTCGGGGTACTTTTCAAAGACGGCCTGCAGGTTGGGCATACAGGTGTCGATATACTCCTCCAGGGCGATGACCACACCCTGCTTGGCGTAGCGGAGCAGGTTGCTGTCCGAGAAATCGGCGGTAAAAACAAAGTCGGTCAGGGTGTTGGGGTTGGACATATTCAGGCTGATCTTGTCGCCCCACTGGTCGGACTGGATGGCGGTCCACTCGATGTGGACGTTAGTGGATTCTTCCAGCCGCTTGAAAATGGTGCGGTTGTTAGGTTCCGATTCGCTGCCTGCGGGATAGCTGGTGGTACCGGTCAGGGTGACGGTCTCAGCAAGGGGGAATTCGACCGGTCCGTCTACCACGATGGCCGCAGCCGCTTCGTCGCCGGCAGAGCCCTTGCCGCCGCAGGCGGTCAGAGCCATGGCGGAGCCGGCCAGAGCGGCGGCCTTGAGGAAGTTGCGGCGGGAAATCATCTTTTTCATAGCTTTTTCTCCTTTTCTTCTCGGTTTCTGTTCTTGCGGGATGCGGGGCGATCAGCCCTTGATGGAGCCGGCCATGATACCAGCGTCGAAATACTTTTGGAAGAAGGGATACATGACGATCAAAGGCAGGCTGGAAATGATGATGGTGGCATATTTGAGCAGCTCGGCCAGCTGGGCGCGCTCAGCGGTGCTCTGGATGTCGGCGATCATGCCGGACTCGGGCTGGCTCTGGATCAGGATGGAGCGCAGCACCAGCTGCAGGGGCTGCTTGGCGGTGTCGTTCAGGTAGATCATGGCGTCAAAGTAGCTGTTCCACATGGCGACGAACTGCCACAGGGCCAGCACCGCCACCAGAGGCATACAGATGGGCACCAGGATCTGGAAGAAGAAAGTCATCTCGCTGGCGCCGTCCACATCGGAGGCCTCCCGCAGCTCGCGGGGAACGCCCTGGTAGTAGGTGCGCGCAATGATCATGTTCCAGACGCTGAACGCGCCGGGCAGGATGACGGCCCACATCGAATCCAGAAGGCCCAGGTTGTTGATGAGCAGGTAGGTGGGGATCAGGCCGCCGCCGAAGAACATGGTGATGACAAAGAGGGTGTTGAAGATCTTTTTGCCGCGGAAATCGGGCAGGGACATGGGGTAGGCCGCCAGCATGGTGACCACCACCGAGATGACGGTAAAGAGCACCGAGTAGAGGACGGCATTTTTGAAGCCGGTCCAGATCTGGGCGTCGGTGCCCACGCGCTCGTAGGCGGTCAGGGTCCATTTGCTGAAATCAAAGGTGATGCCCTGGTTCTGGAGGGTGACGGGGTCCATAAACGATGCAATGACGATGTACACCACCGGGACCACGATAGCGACCACGAACAGGGCCAGCAGGACATAGCCGATGAACAGGATCGCTTTATCCTGCCGGGTATAGATCGCGAGCCGGCCGCTCTTTTTAGCTTTCGCTGCCATGACTGTGCCTCCTTACAATCCCTTGCCGTCGTTCATCTTGGCGACGATCTTGTTCACGGCTATCAGCAGAATGACGTTGACCACCGTGTTGAACAGGCCGACTGCCGTCGAGAAACTGTAGTCGCCGTCGATCAGGCCGCGCTTGTACACATAGGTGGCGATGATCTCGGAGGTCTGCATATTCAGGTCGGTCTGGAGGGCGTAGGCTTTTTCAAAGCCGATGCTCATGATGTTGCCGGCCTGGAGGATGAACTGGATGACCACCATATCTTTGATGGCGGGCCACTCGACCGTCATGATCTGCTGCAGCAGGTTTGCGCCGTCGATCATGGCCGCTTCCTTCAGGTCCTTGCTGGCATTGGAGAGGGAGGCCGTGTACATGATGGAGGACCAGCCTGCGCCCTGCCAGATGCCGCTGATGATGTAGATGGGGCGGAAGGCCTCGGGGATGGTCATAAAGTTGATGCTGGTGTGCAGCAGCCCGTTCAGCGGGCCGGTGACCGACAGCAGGACGCGGACCATACCGCAGAGGACGATGACCGAGATGAAGTTGGGCATATACAGCACCAACTGGATCTTCTGCTTGATTTTTTTGCTCTCGATGCGGTTGAGCAGGAAAGCCAGAATGATGGGGATGGGGAAGCCCCACAGCAGGCCGTAGACGCTCAGCTTGAGGGTGTTGACAAGGTAGCGCTGGAAATCCGGCGAGGACATGAAGCGCTGGAAGTGCTCGAGACCGACCCACTCGCTGCCCAGGATGCCCTTGAAGGGGTTATAATCCTGGAAAGCGATCAGGATGCCGCCCATAGGCATGTACTTAAAAATCAGGGTCAGCGCCACAGCCGGCAGAATGAAGATCAGATACAGCTGCCAGTGCCGCGCAATATAGACGCCCGTATTGTGCACACGCTGGCTGGCCGAGACTACTACCGTCCCGGATCGGGATGCTTTCATGTAGATTCCTCCTTTTCATATATACAGTATTGTATTTTGATTTTACGTTTGCATCATTATTTAGAGCTGAGCTCCTCAAAGATGATTCAAATGTAAAATCCTTACATTCTTTTTATACCACTCTATGTGGCAAAAGTCAACATAGTTTTGCCAAGAGAGAAGATTGTTTCGGCGATTTTGTACGATTGCACAAAATTGTAAGTGTGCAAATGTGCAAATCGATGTTTTCATATTTTGCATTTGACTAATGTGTGCATTTGCACTATACTATAGACAAAGGAGGGATTCCGATGGCAACCCGAGTTACCATTCAAGACATCGCCAACGAGCTGCAGCTCTCACGCAACACAGTATCGAAGGCTATCAACAACACCGGCGTTCTGGCTGACGCCACCCGTGAAAAGATCCTGCGCAAGGCGGCCGAAATGGGCTACAAGCAGTTTGCCTATCTGCCCCTGTTCCAGCCGGAAAACGCAGCGGCCCCGGCGGACGCCCCAACAAATGCGCCGGCCGAGGCGGAAGCCCAGCCTGGCGGCAAGCGGGAGATCGCCATGATGACCACTTGTTTTTTGAGCAACTCCCACTTTTCTTCCATGATGCTGGACCGCTTCCAGTCCGAGATCCACCACCTGCACTACTGCATGACCATCTACCGCATCTCTCCAGAGGAACTGCGCCAGCTCCGCCTCCCCTCAGCTTTTGATCTGGACCGCACTGCCGGCATCATCTGTTTTGAGGTATTTGATTATGACTACGCCCAGATGCTCTGTGAGCAGGGGATTCCCATCCTGTTTGCAGATTCGCCGGTGACGGAACTGAAAGCGCCCCTGAAAGCGGACCTTTTATATATGGACAACCATGTCGAGATCCAGCATTTCATCCAGATCATGCACCAGCGCGGCAAGGACCGGATCGGCTTTATCGGAGAGATCCAGCACTGCCAGTCCTTTTTTGAGCGGTACGCCGCCTATGTCAGCGCCATGGCCCAGTTGGGCCTGGCCGGCAGCTTGCAATACTGCGCGCTGGAGGGCCTTTCTCCTGCATATTTTGAAGATGCGCTGCGAGCCATGCTGAAAACCCACGGGTTACCGGATGTTTTTATCTGCGCCAATGACTTTGTAGCCATCGATGCCATCCGTACCCTGCACAATCTGGGCGTTTCGGTACCAGAAGACGTCTGGATTTGTGGCTTTGACGACAGCCAGGAGGCTTCGGTCATGACGCCGCGGCTGACTTCCATCCATATCCACGGGCAAATCATGGGCTTTACTGCCGCCGACCTGCTGATGACCCGCATCAAGGAACCCTCGCTGAATTACCGGACCGTCTACACCGAGACCAATCTGATCCTGCGGGAATCCACAGGAGACCATGAGGCAAAAGTATGAGCAACCTGATCGATCCTGACCGCCCGCTGCTGGCCTTTATCACCAAGATGGCCTACAGCGCCTACCTGAACATTTTATGGCTGATCTGCTGCCTGCCCATTGTCACCATTGGCGCGTCCACCACCGCCCTGTTCTACGTCACCTTAAAGATGGCAGAGGACCGGGACGACGGCTTGACCGGGATGTTTTTCCGGGCTTTCCGGCAAAACTTCCTGCCAGCCACCAAACTCTGGCTGGTTTTGTTGGGCGCAGGGGCGTTTCTGGCAATGGACGGCTATATCGTCTGGCATATCTGGAGCCAGAGCATATTCTGGACGCTCGTCGCCGCTTTGCTCATTGTGGCGGCCATTGTCTACGCGGTGGTTTTGCTGTATGCGTTCCCACTGCTGGCGCGGTTTGAGAACACGACCTTCGGCATTCTCAAAACTGCCCTGCTGGTGGGGCTGCGCTACCTTGTCTGCACGTTGCTGATGGCCGGCATCTATTTTTTGATGGGCTGGGTGGTGGTCAACCTCTTTACCCCCGCCTTCCTGCTGGGGTTTGGCTGCTGCGCAATGCTCTGTTCTTTCCTGCTGGTCAACATCCTCCACGCCATTGGCGGCGACCCGGATGCTGCGCTTGCAGCCCAAGACGCTGAGAGCAAAGAGGATGGAGAAAACCAACATGCCGCGGATGAATGAGCGGGCCCGGCAGGACTGGGCCACCCTGCGCAGCCTCCATGGCAAAAAGAGGCTGGAGCATATCTGGAGCTACTATAAGCTGCCCATCGTCATTGCGCTGATCCTGCTTTATATGGCAGGTTATGCCGTCTACCGGCAGGCCACCAAAAAGGAGGACGTGCTTTATCTGGCGCTGATCAACATCGCGCCGGGCGACACCCTGACCGAACAGCTGACCGCCGGTTTTGCCAGGGACCAGGGCCTGACCGGCAAACAACAGGTGTATCTCTACAGCGGCCTGCTGCTCTCGGAGAGCGAGGGCGCGGACGAAGAATATGTTTATGCCTCTGAAATGCGGATCGTGTCGGCCGTCACCGCTCAGCGGCTGGACGTTGTCCTGATGGACGCCGAAGCGCGGGACGCCTTTGCCGCCCAGGGCTATCTTACGGACCTGAGCAACCTGATACCCGGCCTTGCGTGCCAATGGCTGGACATCTCCCAAACGCCGCTGATCCGTCAGGCTGGCTTCCCCGAGGCAGTCTATCTGGGGGTGCTGGCCAACGCACCCCACCCCGAGCGCACCGCCGCTTATATCGACTATCTGCTCACATAAGAAAGGAAGGACCGTCCATGGATATTTTGGCAATCGGTGAAATTTTGATCGACCTGACCCAGACCGGTACCGGCGAAAACGGGATCCCCCAGTTTGCGGCCAACCCCGGCGGTGCGCCCGCCAATCTGGCGGTGGCAGCCGCCAAGCTGGGCGCACAGACCGCCTTTATCGGCAAAGTAGGTGCCGACGGCTTTGGCAGTTACCTAACCAGCGTGCTGAAGCAGAACGGGGTGGACGCTTCCCACGTGGCAGTCGACCCCGAGGACCCCACTACCATAGCGGTGGTTTCGGTGGACGCCTCCGGCGAGCGGAGCTTTAGCTTTTACCGCAAAGCGAACGCCGACGTCAAGCTCACCGCCGGCGATATCCCCGACAGCGCCCTGCAGCGCGCCAGGTTTGTCCATTTCGGCTCGGTCAGCCTGACCGCCGACCCGTCCCGCAGCGCCACTCTGGACGCGGTGTGCCGTGCCAGGGCAATGGGCAAGGTCATCACCTATGATCCCAATTATCGCGCAAACCTCTGGCCGGATGCGGCTGCCGCCGTCGCACAGATGAAAGCCCCACTGAAACTTGTGGACATCCTCAAAGTCTCGGATGAGGAGCTGCCTTTGCTGACGGGCACCACCGACTACGAGACCGGCACCGCCCTTTTGGCCGAACAGGGTATCCGACTGGTCTTTGTCACCCTTGGCCCAGATGGCGTATTTTACCGCATGGGCAGCCGGACCGGACGTGTTGCCGGCGTCCCCTGCACCGTCGGGGATACCAACGGCGCGGGCGATACTTTCTTCGGCGCGGCCCTCTCCAAGCTCTGCAAAGAGGACCTTGACGCCCTGACCCCTGAAAAACTGGAAACCATCCTGGCCTTTGCCAACAAGGCCGCCAGCATCACCACCAGCCGGCATGGAGCAATCCCCGCCATGCCCACCCTGGCGGAAGTCGAAGGCTGAAATTCAGGTACATAACTTGCCCGCAGGAAAGCCACACGGACTTGCCGCGGGCAGTTTGTACTTTCTGGGGTGTTACGCTGTACAGCCTATAAGGAAGCAGGGTTTGGGGAAGGCACTCCCCAACAAGTACGACCGGTCAGTGCGACGCGATTTCAAAATTTGAAATTGTGGCCACAGGTCGATACTTGCTTATCGCTTTTTCCGTCCAAAATGAAAATACAGATTTCAAACTGAATCGCGGTTTCCAAAGCTGGAAGTACAAGTTGCAATAGAAGTGTCTCTTGCTTGTGGTCACCGCTTGCACCGAATCTGCGTTCCAGCCCCTGTGTTGCAGCGGCGTTGTCCGGCTCACCCGCGTTTTGCGCAGGGTCATGGCGCGGTATCCAGATCCAGACGGCTCATGAAGTTTTAAAAGTGCGGGTATGAAGAATTGCAGGCCGGTCGCCCGTCTGCAAATTCTCTCGGGAAATAAAGAAAACCGCCCCGCAGGGGACCAAAGGATTTTGTCGGAGGCAAGCGGCGGCAAAATGGTTCGGTGTGGCTGCGGAGTGGCGGTTTATCACAGCAAAGTGGTTTATGTGGGTTAGAGGATACTATGAGAGGGGCAAAGTGCCAATGGCTTGCCTTGAAGTTTGGACATTTTCACGAATACACTACGCCGGGTTTGTTGAATCGCACAAAAACGAAACTTTTCCAGCAAGACATCCATTTTATTCTTCCACGGCTTCCAGCCAGTACAGGCGGGAGACAAAGTCGCCCTCATGCTGCGCCTGACTGTCGCCGGTGGTCACAAGGCCGGCTTGCATCAGCTCGTCGCCGCCGGCGGTATAGGGCTGGCCGCATGGCGCGGCGCCGCTGCCCAACGGTGTGACGCGGTACAGCCGGCTGGGGTCGAGGCCTGCCAGACGCACCCGGCGGTAGCCGGCGTTGACCTGCTGCAAGATCAGGTAATCCCCCACAAGGGCGGTCGTTTGGTCGGGGGACACCGTCATCCAGGCGGCTTCGTTGTGGGCAAAGGGGCTTTGCAGCCGCCAGAAGGCGCCGAACTGCAGGAGACGGCGGTGCTGTTTGAAAAATTCCACCTGCCGTGCTACCAGTTCCTGGCCGCGGGGGCTGAGCTGGGTCAGGTCCAGTTCGTACCCGAAGGCGCCGAAAAAGGCCACGTTGGCCCGCATGGTCAGGGAGGTGACGCGGTCCAGCTGGTGGTTGGGGACGGCGGCCACATGGGCCCCCATGCTGGAGATGGGGTAGACAAAGCTGGTGCCGTACTGGATCTTGAGCCGCTCCACCGCGTCGGTGTCGTCGCTGGTCCAGCACTGGGGGGCGTAGTAGAGCATGCCCGGGTCGAACCGCGCGCCGCCGGAGGCGCAGGATTCAAACAAAATCTGCGGGAAACGGCTGGTGAGGCGTTCGTACAACCGGTAGAGGCCCAGGATATACCGGTGCAGCACTTCGCCCTGGCCCGCGGGGCCGGCGGCGCAGGAGAAGGCGTCGCTGATGCTGCGGTTCATGTCCCACTTGATGTAGCTGACCGGCACGCCGTCCAGCAGCGCCTCCAAACGGCGGTAGAGGAAGTCCACCACGTCGGGGTTGGAATAGTCCAGTACATACTGGTGGCGGCTGGGCTGGGGCCGGCGGCCCGGCTGGTGCAGCACCCAGTCGGGGTGCTCGTCCCACATCCGGGTGCCTGCGTTGACCATCTCCGGCTCGATCCACAGCCCGAACTGCAGGCCCATGGCGTTGAGCTTTTCGGCGAAGCCTTTCAGGCCGCCGGGCAGCTTGGCGGTGTCCACCTCCCAGTCGCCCAGGCCGCCGTGGTCGTTGCTGCGGTGGGTGAACCAGCCGTCGTCCAGCACGAACAGCTTGATGCCAAGGGCCTTGGCTTGGGCCGCCAGGGTCAGCAGCTTTTCCTCGTTGAAAGCAAAATAGGTGGCCTCCCAGTTGTTGACCAGGACCGGACGCACCTTGTCCCGCCAGACACCCCGTGCCAGCCGGGTGCGGTAAAGCTGGTGGTAGGTCTGGGACATCCCGTTGAGCCCCCGGTCGCTGTAGACCATCACGGCTTCGGGGGTGGAGAAGGTCTCGCCGGGGCGCAGGGTCCAGCGGAAGTTCTGGGGATGGATGCCCATGGTCACACGGGTGACGTGGTAGGGGTCCACGTCGGCCTGCGCCAGGAAATTGCCGCTGTACACCAGGCTGAACCCATAGACCTCCCCAGCCATTTCGCCGCAGTCGGGGCGCTTCAGGGCCAGGAAGGGGTTGAAGTGGTGGCTGGAGTGCCCGCGCAGGGAATAGACGGCCTGCACCCCCTCCGCCAGGGGGCGGGTGGTGACGTGCCGCTCCCGGGCCCAGGCGCCGGTCAGTTCCACCATTTCGTAGCCGCTGTCGGGCAGGTCCAGGCAGAGGCTCATGGCACGGTCCAGCTGGACCGGTCCCTGGCCGGTGCAGGCGATCTCGGCGTGCCGTGCCAGGGCGGGCAGCTGCTCAAAGAGGGTGTAGAACAGCTTGACCGTGACGCCGGCCAGCGGGTCGGCCAGAGTGACCGTCAGAGTGGCGGCTTCGCTGTCCTGCTCTGTATAGGTCGCGGGCAGGCCCTCGATGGGCGGCTTGCCCGGCGTGACGGTATGCTCCTGGTAGCGGAGGTCCAGCAGGCGGCTGCCGTCCGGCATCTGGGCGTCCAGCGCAGGCAGGTGCATATCCCCGGCGCCGCAGGTGGGGTATTCCTGTTTGATATGCTCCAGCGAGTAGGCGTCGTCTCCGTCGAAGTAGCACACCGACATCGAGCGGGGCGCGGTCTCGAACAGGCGGTCAAAGTCGGGGTGGTCCCGCAGGGCTTTGCCGCAGTACAGCTGGCCCAGGTGGCCGCTGGGCAGGACCTTGAAAATATAGCTGACATATGCGCTGTACAGATGGAACGTCCGGCTTTGGGGGTGGAACACAATGGGCATAGGGTTTTGTCCTTTCTCCTGTTGGGCTGTTGAAAAGGGGGAAAGCCGGGGCCCTGGCAGAAAACACCAGGCGCCCCGGCTTTCATTATACACCGTGCTCCCGGGCGTCGGCAACCTCAAAGGTGCTCACGGGACAATAGTCGACTTCTCCGGCAAAGGCGTCCACCGCAAGGGTGTCCTCTGTGCCGAAGATGCGGCTGGTCAGAGTGGCGTACCCGCCGTTGACAAAGGCTTCCAGCGTCGAGCCGTCCAGGTACAGCTCCAGCTGTTCCAGCTTGTCCAGCTTCATCCGCCGCACATCGCGCCCCGCTCCGCAGACGGGCCCCATCTCCAGCGTCAGCAGCCCTTCGGCGGCGCAGAAGCGCAGCACGGCATCCTCATAGAGGTGGACGGTCACGTCCTGGCCGGCGTCGGGGCGCACGACCAGCTCGCAGCGGCGGCTGTGGAAGCGGGCCGCTTCCCGGCCGTCCTGCCGGGTGCGCGGGCCGCGCAGGGCTTCCAGCTCGGCCAGAGGCCGCTGCCATAGATGCCCGTCTTTCCAGCTGAGTTCCCGCGGCATGGCGATGGCTTGGTCTCATCCCTGGCTGGCGCTGGGGTTGCGGCCGTAGCTGGTCTCGGACATCCCCATCCAGGCAAACAGCAGCACCCGGCCATCGCTGGCTTTCAGGGTGCGGGCCGCGTACAAATCGAAGCCGTAGTCGAAAGGCTGGAACGCCCCCAGCGCTGCCCCGGCGGCAAAGTTTCCCTCCAAGGCAAAGCAGCCGCACTGGTGGGAGTTCTGGTAGCGGAAGAGCTGGTGGGGGATGCCCTGGGGGCAGCAGATCAAAAGGGGTTGGCCGTCCAGAACGGCGAGGTCGGGGCACTCCCACATATAGCCGAAGGGTTCGGCGGTGGACAGCCGGTTGACCAGACGGAAATGGCTCCCGTCGCCGCTCTCATACACCAGAGCGCAGCCCACGTCCGCCTGGGTGCGTCCGCCCAGCAGCATATACAGCCGCCCGTCCCGCTGGATGATCTGCGGGTCCCGTACATGGTTGGTCATGTCGGCGGGGAAGTTGTCGTTGGTCATCAGCAGGGTCTTGCCGGTGAAGTGGACGCCGTCGGCGCTTTCCACCCGCAGCACGTTCTGCTCCCGCCCGGCGTGGATATAGTCAAAGTTGCCGGCGTGCCGGACGTTGCCGGTGTAATACAGATACAGCTTGCCGTCCTTTTCCAGCGCCGACCCGCTGTAGACGCCGTCCCGGTCGCGGGGATGGTCAGGGTAGACGGCGATGGTCTCCCGGCGGTAGTGGACAAAGTCTTTGGTGGTGTAGTGCCCCCACACGCAGGGGGTGCGCTGGGTGGTGCGGCAGGCCAGCGGGCTGGTGACATAAAAAATGTGATACGTATCCCCTACCTGGCACAGGCCGTTGGGGTCGCCCAGCGTGCCGGCCAGCGGCGTCAGGTGATAGCCGGGCCGCCAGGGCCCCGGCGCGGCTGCCTGGCTGTCGGCGTAGGCGGTTGCGATCTGTTCGCGGTAGTTTGCGTTTTCCATAATTTCCTCCTGGATACCCCAGTGCCCGGACAGCAGGGGGCTGTCCGGGCGGTGGGGCGATCTGATTTTATTGTGCGGCGGCAGAGGCGGCGTTCTTCTTGGCAGTCACCTTGCCGAAGAGGACGGTCAGCACCAGGCCGACGCCCAAGGCGATAAGGTGAGCGATGATGTAGTTGAGATAGCCGCCGTGGGCGGGGTCGCAGATGGCCAGGCCGGGCAGGGCGGTGGTGCCGAAACCCAGGGATGCCAGGTCGGTCAGGAACACGTAGCCGCCGGCGATGGCGCCGCCGATGCAGCCGGCCACCAGCGGGAACTTATACCGCAGGTTGACGCCGAAGATGGCGGGTTCGCTGATGCCGAACAGGGTGGAGATGAAAGAGGGGATGCAGAGCTCTTTGGCCTTGTTGTTCTTCCAGTTGAGGGCCAGGTAGCCCAGCACGGCGCCGCCCTGGCCCATCAGGGCCACGCTCATCAGCGGGTTGAGGAAGTTGCGGCCGGTGTCGGAGAGCAGCTGCGCCTCGATGGCGCCGAAGATATGGTGCAGGCCGGTGATGACGATGATCTGCTGGACGCCGCCGAATACCATGTAGCCGAGGATGCCGAGGTTCTGGGTCATCCAGACCAGGCCGTTGGTGATGCCGTTGGACAGCAGACGGCCCACAGGGCCGACGATGGTGAACAGCAGGACGGTGGAGATCAGCACCGAGCACATGGGGCTGAACAGCAGCTTGACCACGTCGGGGATCTTTTTGTCAAAGAAGATGTCCAGCTTGGCGATGACGAAGCCCATCATCAGAGCGATGATGATGCCGCCCTGGAAGCCCACCAGCTTGATGTCAAAGCCGAACAGGCTGATGGTCTGCACGTCCACGATGCCCTTGGCGGCGTCGTAGGCGTTGGCCAGCGAGCTGTCCAGCATGATGGCGCCCATGACAAGGCCCAGGATGGGCTTGCCGCCGTAGCGCTTGCAGGCCGAATAGCACACCGCCAGGGGCAGGATGCTGAAAATGCCGTTGGACGCCAGGCTGACCAGCCGGTTGATGCCGTAGAGGGTGGCATTGCCTTCCACCACGTCCCACTGATTGAGCACCCCTGTCAGGCTCGACAGCAATGCCGCAGCCAGGATGCCGGGCATGATGTCCACAAATACGTCGGACAGGCTCTTGATGACCGCCTGCAGAGGGTTCATCTTCTTGGCGGCCTCGGCCTTGACTTCGGCCATGGAGGAGCCAGCTGTGCCGGTGTATTGGCTGAATACCTCGTAGATCTCGTTGACCAGCCCGGCGCCGAAGATGATCTGGAGCTGGTTGCCGGCCACGAACTCGCCCTTGACCAGGTCGATGTTGTCGATGGCCTCTTTATTGATTTTGTCGTAATCCTTCAGCACGATGCGCAGCCGTGTTGCGCAGTGGGTGCTGGCCAGGATGTTCTCCTTGCCGCCGACCTGTTCGGTGATCTGTTTGGATATTTCAAGATAGTGCTGCTGCTTGTCTTTGCCGCTCATGGCTGAAACCTCCCAAAAACTGCTGGTGAAAAGAGACATTTGTAAAACCGGTTTTACTGTAACTTCATTATAACCTCTTTTTCGTTTTGAACAAGACGCAATATTACACAAAAAATCGAACGACTTTTTGGTAAAACCGGTTTTATGACGTTTTAAAAGAAAGGGCTGGACCACCGCGGCTTTGCTGCGGCGATACCGGCTGCGGCGGCGGAAGTGTGAAACCGGTTTGACATTCCGGCCGCGTGCATGGTACAATAAAAATCACAGACGGATGGGGAGGTGAGATTTTGGAAAAGCGTCCGACCATCAAAAATGTGGCTGAGATGGCTGGCGTGGCGAAAAGCACGGTCTCCCGGTATCTGAACGGCAAGCCGGTCCAGGAGGAGAGCAGCCGCCGCATCCGCGAGGCCATTGAGCATTATCATTATGAGGCCAACGTCTTTGCCCGGCTCAGCGCTAAGCAGTCCAACATCATCGGCATCATCCTGCCGGGTTTTGACTCGACCGTCACCCCGCGCGTGATGACGGCGATGGACAAGTACTTGCGCACCAAAGGCTATACCCCGCTGATCATCAACACGGAAGGCGATTTGAATTTTGAGGTGCGCAGCATCGGCAACTTGGCGTGGATGCGCGTGGACGGGATCATTCTGGTGGCGAGCTACATTACCCCGGCTCACCGCAAGGCGGTGGAACATGTGCAAGTGCCGGTGGTGTTTATGGGACAAGAGTTCAGCGCCGGCATTTCAGTGCTGGACGATAACCTGGCGGCTGGTGAGGAGCTGGGCCGCTATGTGGCGGAGCACGGGCTGCGCTCGGTGGGGCTTTTGTGGGTGACCGAGGACGACATCGCTGTGGGCCTGCGCCGCAAAGAGGGGATCCTTCGGGGCCTTGCCGCAGGCGGCGTCACCGATGTGCGCAACTATCTGGCCGACTTCACCTACCAAACGGCCTATACTGTTGCCCGGCAGGTGCTGCAGCTGTCCGACCGGCCCCAGGCGCTACTGTGCGCCACCGACCGCATCGCCTACGGCGTCTACAAGGCCGCGCAGGAGTTGGGGCTGCGCATCCCTCAGGACATCTCGGTGACCGGCTTTGGCGGCTACGACACCAACGAGGTGCTGACCCCGCCGCTGACTTCCATCCGCTTCGACTTCGAGACCGAAGCCTGCGTCTGCGCCGATACGGTGCTCAGAATGTTCCGTGGCGAGCCAGTCAGTAAAACACAACTGATCGGCTACCGCTTCATCGAGGGCGGTAGCGTGCTGTGACCGCGCCGAAACGCCGAACAAAAACCGGCCCCCTGCCCACACTTATGGGATGGGAGAGCCGGTATGTTTGTCTTGACCCCTGCGGGAACCGAATGGAATGGAACGGATTTTCCCTCTGCACGTTTTTGCACATTTTCTGCACATCGTAGGGCTGGATATTGGATGCAAAGCCGTGCACAGGGTGCAAAAGATGCAATGGATAAAAACAGATAAAACAACGGTGATTTGATGAAAATAACGAATTTTCGCTGAATGCCAGGCTGGACGAAAAATGCCTCTCGGTTCCTCTTAATCAGTGGGCCCAGGGTTCGAGTCCCTGGAGGTGCACCACATGAAACACGCTGAATCGTAGGATTCGGCGTGTTTTCTTTTTGCGCAGAGATACGGAGCCTGTCTTTGGCGGCATGGTTTGACAAAGCAGCCGGTCCATACAGAAGAAGAGCCGCACCCTCCAAGGATGCGGCTCATACTGTCTACGGTGGATGCACAGCTTGTGAAAAGCTGCATAGAGGGTCCTCCTGGGTTGAAAAGGGTGGGGGTCAATCGTTCCAGCCCGCAATGCGGGTCAGGAGACGCTGGGGATAGCCGTAAAGGCTGGCGGGCCAGTTTTCCAGGTTGGATGTGTTGGAATGGACCAGATAGTCGATGGTCTGCCCGGACTCGTCGGTGACGGTCTGGCTGATGATGACCACATGGCGCCAGCTGCCGTTTTCTCCCATTTGGATCAGGTCGCCGGGCTGGCCGGTCAGGTAGGGGGCGCCGGTCTGGGCTGCCAGGCCATAGCCGGTGTTGCCCTCCGCGTAGGCTAAAAATTCATCCACGCCGGACCAGGAGCTGCTGCGGCCGGCGGCGGTGGTGTCGTTGGCCACCGTGCCGTCGAACCACTTCCAGACCGCAGCGCCTGTGGTGTCCATGGGGATGCCGCCGGCGTACAGGCACTGGGAGACGTAGTTCTGGCAGTTGCCGCCCATGCCGGCATAGTCGTCCCAGGCGGGATTGCGGGCGGCTGTATACTGGAGGGCGTAGTCCAGGGCGGCCTGCCGGTCGTAGGGGTGGTCCGCAGAGGGCAGGGGCCCGGCCTCCCGCTGCGCGCCCAGGGCCGCCGCTGCGGCGCGGTTGGCCTCCAGAAAGGCGGGCACAGCCGCCGCATAGCGGGCTTCCAGATCCTCCCAGCCGCCCTGGCGGATGGCGGTCAGGTAGAGGGCGTCAAAGCTGCTGTGGGCGGCGATCCGCCAGCCATCCGGCCCCGGCGTCAGGGTGAAGCTGTGATGTACCCCGTACTGTCTGGATTCGGTCCCGGGGGTCTGGGCAAAGATTTGGGTGTTGTCCTCCTGGGCCTGCACCGTGACGCTGCCGTCCGCCTCCTGACGGGCGGCGGTGCAGCGGAGCCGGTACTGCCAGGACACAAGGGAGTAGTCCGCCCCTTCGGTCAGGGTGCGCAGCCCCAGCTGCCATGTCAGCCCAGCCAGAGACTGCTGCGCCGCGGCGTCGCTGGCGAAAAGGCCGTCCATCCCCTCGGGGGCCTGCAGGCGTGCCAGCGCCTGATAATAGCCGTCCATGAACCGCTGCAGAAGCGCGGTCTGCTCCGGGGTGAGGGAGCCTTCTTCCAGGTCGATTTCCACCCGGCCGCTGCCCACCGGCGCGGCCGGCTCCGGCGCAGCCTCCACAGCCTGCTGGGGGAGAGCCGGAGCGGGAGCGGGAGAAAGGTCCTGGGGGCATCCGGCCGCCAGGACGCAGAGGGCGAGGGCCGCCCCCCGTGCGATCTGTTTGAGCATATCTGCTTTTGATACCTTCCCTGTGATGGTGTGTTTATACGTCCAGAAGTTCCAGCCGGTAGGCGCGGCTGCCCAGGCCGATGGCCTCGGGGCTCTCCAGGGTGTGGATGCCGTTGCGGCTCTCGATCCGCTGGGTCAGGGCTTCGTGGCCGGGGGCGGCATAGACCAGGTCGATGCAGGCCTGGTCCAGGGCCACCGGGTCGGTGGAGGCCAGGATGCCAATGTCGGCCATTTCCGGCTCGGCGGGGTTGCCGTCGCAGTCGCAGTCCACCGAAAGGCGGTTCATCACATTGAGATAGACGATGCGCGCCCCATGGCCCAACGCGTCGGACACCGACTTGCCCGCGTCCCCCATGGCCTCCAGAAAGGCGCCCTGTTCGCCGCTCCACATACTGCCGCCGGTGCCGCCGGAGTGGATCCAGCTTTTGCCCTCCCGGCTGCCCAGGTCGATGGAGATGTTTTTGATGGCGCCGCCGTAGCCCGCCATCGCATGGCCCTTGAAGTGGGAGAGGACCACATAGTCGTCGTAGTCGGCAAAGGCTGTGCCCACGTAGTTTTCCTGCAGCCGCGCGCCGCCCTCCACCGGCAGGGTCATCTAGCCGTTCTCATCCTGGATCTGGACGGCGGCGATGCCGGTAAAGCCGTGCTCCTGCGCCACCTGGTAGTGCTCCTGGGTGGAGCTGCGCGCGCCGCCGTAGGCGGTGTTGCACTCCACGATGGTGCCGTCCAGCTGGCGGACCAGGTCGCCCACCAGTTCGGGCCGCAGGTAGTTGGAGGCGGGGGGCTCCCCGGTGGACAGCTTGACCGCCACCAGGCCCGACGGCGTCCAGCCCAGGGCCTCGTAGGCCCGCACCAGCACCGCCGCGCTGATCTCCCGGGTAAAATAGACGGCGGGGGCCCCGGCGTCCCGGGTCAGGTGCTCCAGCGCCTCCAGCGGGATGGCGTCCCCCTCGTTGGTGGTCAGGCTGGCTGCCCCGGCGGGGGCGGCGGAGCTGGCAGGTCCTGCCGGGCTGGACGCCGGAGGAGCCGCCGGTGTGGAAGAAGCGCTGGCCGCAGGGGCAGCGCCGCAGGCCCCGGCAGCCCCGGTCAGGGCTGCGGCAGCCGAAAGTTTGAGGAAATCGCGCCGTTTCATGGATCATGCCTCCTTTGTGGGATGAGTCTGGAAGGCACCGGCTTTGGCGCTTTCCACTGCTATCATAATACATAGCTGACGCTGTGTCAAATGCTTGTTCCGTATCCGGGAAGATACGGCGGGGGCATGGCTTTTCGGGGGCCGGGACGCAGAAACCCCCTGGCGCGGCGTGGAGGCTGCGCCAGGGGGCGGGGGTCACTCCCGTGCGGTGAGGAGGGTGAGGGTGTCCGGCAGAAGGAAAGATCCATAGCAGCACCTCCCTGCTGCCAAAAAGGGTGGATAAGGACAAAAAATCCACCCCGATGCGGAACGCATCGCGGTGGATCACTGGCGGAGGAGAGGGGATTTGAACCCTTGCACCGGTTCCCCGGCCTACGAGATTTCGAGTTTTTACGGTTTCACGGTAGTTGAGAGAGCCTCGTGGAAGATGCCAGACGAAGCCGGAAGATAAAAACTACCCTGTTTACGATGAAAAGAAAGCCGAATTCTAAAAAATCCAGTCAGGATGTACGGATTTGAACCCATTCCCCAAAGACCTTAAAATAGCCCATTGGAAAGATTTTAGAGAGATTTTGGGCTGTCTGGAAAGATACAGGAAAGACTATTTCACCCTTTGTTCCCACCTTTGCCTGGTTCTGCTGCTGACAAAATCAGAACAGGAAAGGATGGCATCGTATGAACAACCTGTCTTCTATTGTACAACAGTTGGACGCTCTCCCTGCAACAATTACCAAGGATCAATTCTATCGCATCTGCCACATCAGCAAACGCCACGCCAAGTATCTGCTGGACTCTGGCCTTGTGAAATGTGTAGACTCCGGCAAAAAGACACGGAAATACAAAATCGAGATGAAGGACGTTTTGGCCTATCTGATCGACCGGGAACTTGATCCCGAAAAATACCGTGCCCCTGCGGGCTACTACATAGGCAACAGCGGCAAACTCAAGCGGTGTATCCGCCGCGGCCAGGCACCTGGCTCTGTGGTGACCTTTCATTTTACAGAACAGGAGAAACCCGGCCTGCTTGCAGCATGGGAAGCCGCTGCTGCCGATTACAAAGACCTGATGACAACTGCCGAGGTCTGTGAATTGACCGGATATGGGGCACAGACCGTCCACAGATGGCACAGCAACAAGTCCATTGCCGGATTCGTCATTCAGAGCAAGCTGCTAATTTCCAAACTGACCCTTCTGGAATTTCTTGCTGGAGATACAGCCACTAAAATCGTCCGTAAATCTCCCAAGCATCTGAGTTTGCTTTGCCAATATGCAGAGCAGTGCAGTAAAGAAAGTGAGGCTGGTGCCTCCGCAGAACCAGAATAACAGTATGAAAACAGCCCCTTGCTTTACAGTGAGGGGCTTAACTCATAGCAGATCTTTTGTCTTTCTGGCATGGATCAGGTCCTGCATCGCATTGCGATGCAAGCAAATCACCCTCCTTCCGGGTAGCCGATATCAGTATAACACACATCCACACCCAAAGATGACCATCCTTGTACACCCGACCAGATAGCCTTAGCCAGAATTATCTTTACTCTATATATTGCATTATAACTTATAACGAGTTATAATATGTAAAAAGAGTTATAAGTGGGTGGTGATGACATGGAGTATCTCAAGCGGGTATTGGGGATAGAAGTCACTTGTGAAAGCAGGCCGATCCGGCATCTGCCCAACTTCATCAGCACGAGGTATACCCTGAAAGGCGCATCTCTGGATGGGCAGAAAGTGGTCTTCCTTTTCCCCAAAACGGAACTGGAACAAGTAGAGGCGCTCAAGAAGCATCTGGAAAGGGTGCAAGAGAGCGAAAAGCTGCCGGTTGTATTGGTGCTGGATCGGATCACTTCCCGGCAGAAAGAGTATCTGCTTCGGGAAAAAATCCCATTCGTTGTGAAGGAAAAACAAATCTATCTGCCCTTTATGGCGGTGTATTTGCAGGAACGCTGCAACGCCGAAAAAATCCAGCAGGAGAAAATGATTCCCTCGGCACAGGTACTTTTGCTCCATTTTATTTACCATGGGGCAGGAAAGATCACTACGCACCAGGCGGCAAAGGACCTGAATTTGACCCCGACGTCAATCTCAAGGGCATCTAGGCAGCTCGAAGAAATGGGCCTGCTCAAAGCCAAAAAGGCTGGCGTTCAGAAAATCCTGTTTTCAGATGCTGTGCCCAAAGAACTATTTCAAACTGCAGAGCCGAAACTGCTCGATCCTGTAAAAAGGACCGTTTATCTCCCGAAGGATTCTGTAAAAGCAGAATGGCTGGAAAGCGGCTATCTGGCGCTGGCAGAATATTCGATGCTGAACACGCCGAAGATTAGCTGCTACGCGACAAACAAGGCTGTGCCGAACGCTCTGCTGACAAGCCGTTTACAGGATTCGCGGTCGCAGGTGGCCGTGGAGCTGTGGAGATATGATCCGCGAAGATTGTCCGGTCGAAAGACGGTGGATGAGCTTTCGTTGGCCTTGGCGCTGCGGAATGACCCGGATGAGCGAGTCGAAGAAGCGGTGGAAGAAATGCTGGACTGCTTGTGGAGGAAGATAGATGGTAAAAGGAATTGACAGTTTTAAAAACTGGTTCCAGGGCTACGAAGAACAATATGTCATCATTGGAGGAACAGCCTGCGACATTCTGATGACAAACGAGGAGCTGAGTTTTCGTGCGACAAAAGATATCGATCTTGTTCTGATTGTCGAAGCGCTAAACGCAGACTTTGGGAGAAAATTCTGGGAATATGTGAAGCAGGCCGGATACGAACATCGCAGCAAGAGTTCTGGAATGCCTCAGTTCTACCGGTTCAGTCATCCCCTATCGGATCAATACCCTGCGATGATTGAGCTTTTCAGCAGAAAACCGGAGGCCATCCAGCTTCCAGAAGATGCCATATTGACTCCGTTGCCACTGGATGAGGATATATCGAGTCTGTCTGCAATTCTTCTGGATGACGCCTATTATGAATTTCTAAAACAAGGGCGAGAGACAGTCGCTGGCGTTACGATTCTGGGGGCCGAATATTTGATTCCCTTTAAAGCGAAGGCATGGATGGACTTGACGGACCGAAAAGCGAATGGAGAAAGCGTTGACGGCAAAAATATCAGGAAACATAAAAACGATGTTTTTCGGCTGACAGAATTGATTGACCCTGAGCTTCATATTCAGGTTCCGGCAGGCGTCTATGAAGACATTCAGGCTTTTTGCAATCGAATGAATGACGAAGATGTAAATGTCAAGCAGCTGGGTTTGGTGGGAAGAACAAAGGAGGAAATTCTCGAGGAGTATTTGAACGTCATCTATCTGGGCGGCGGCTACTACCTGTATCAGTACTACGTGCCCAGCCTCCAGACCACCGACCTCAATCCCTACACCAGCATCGGCTTCGACAGTGACTACACCCGTGTGCACACCGTGGCCTGTGCCAACGGCAAGACCTATGTGCTGGGTAAGTGCTACGAGGACTCCCGTCTGATGGAAGTGGCTCTGAACATGCAGACCTACACCATCCTGGAGAACACCGACCTGCAGCTGAACACCGTGGAGAACAGCAGTGAGATGAGCTACAGCTCCAACACTGGCAAGTTCTACGTCACCG
>OERL01000074.1_pt1 | contig 22904 bp, 5 predicted proteins | sample 1539981 | NCBI WGS metagenome assembly OERL01 (sample SAMEA3891867, study PRJEB23780) | metagenome | biome: terrestrial biome; feature: animal house; material: Caecal content | place: Italy | collected 2015-05-05
GGCCCGAGCAGACCGACGATGAGGTCGACCGCCCAGCCCGCGAGAGAAGTGTCGTACTTATTGGAGTACAGCACATTGCCGCCTGCATAGTGACTGTCGATGCGTGCGTCTCTGTCCTCGGCGTTCCAGAACTCCCATTCGGTGTAGGAAGAACCGCTCTTGGTATAGAGTTTGTTGGAATAAACCTTGGCTTCCGCCGCAGACGCGAGCGCGGAATAATTGTTCACGTCGTCGCGGGAAAGTCCCGTGGACGTCATACTTACCGCGACCTGTGCCGACGCGCCTATGGTGAGTTTGGGACCGAGTTCGCCGGTGCCGATGTTGAACACGTTGAGATAAGCGCCCGGAGTCTTGAGGTCACTCGGTACAGTACCGTCATAGGAGGACAGTTCTTCGGTGCCGAGATACAGATACTTGATTGCAAGTTGTCCTGCAAAGCCCTCCGAGAACTTGACGCCGATGGAAAGCATATCGCCGTCTGCTCTGTCGCCGTACGCTTCGATGATGATGTCGCCTATGTCGATGAGAGAGGTCGGGATACCCTTGTCGGGCATATTCTCCGAGACCTTGCCGAGTATTGCCTCGACGGCCGCCATCGTCAGTTGCAGCGAGAAGTAACCGGGATTGACCAGTGCGCCGAGGTAGGCGTAATCGTGGCTGGTGACATTGAGAACGTCCTTGATGCCGGCGGTGAGGCCTTCTGCGGAATCCGTAGCGGGTTCCTCGGTCGTGCCGCCGAGCGCGCCCATAATCTGGTCAATTATATTGAGACCCGAAATGCTGACTTTCGCGGTTTCGCCGAGCAATGCCGACAGGTCGACGTAGAGCGTGTCGTTGACGAGATACACGCCGATGAGCACGTCATCACCGAGTTTGTATCCGCCACCCTTGGCGGGCATATACTTCCTGACGGAGAGCGCCAACTGAAGCATTTTGGAAGTGTCGGCCACGGTGCCGTCTTCCGCAAACAGCATACCGAGCAGTTTGGCTATATCCGCATAGATGTCGAGTTTGACGTTGAAGTATGCGTTGTCATCGTAGCCGAGTTCGCTCGTGATATTGAGACGCAGGTCGTTGTTGCTGACACCCTGCACGCCGATAAGTCCGACGATGAAGTCGACAAGGCTGCTGAGGTCAACCTGTTCGCCCTCCGCGCCGTAGTAACTGACGTCCACGGAAGTGCTGATGCGCACGCCGCCCTCTTTCGCGAAATCGGTGTAACCGCCGTCGACGGGAGCGGGATTGCTGGGCGCACCCTGATTGAGTTTAATTCCGAGGTTGCCGAGCGAGAGCGATATCTTGAGGTCTCCGAGTTCGAGATACTCACCCTTGATGAGAGTTGCGTCGAGTTTATATCTCTTGGTCGTGGAGATTTCGCCTTCGGTCTTGCCCGTCACACGGAGATACGTCTTGAGAGCAACGTAATCGCCGTTCTTGTAGGTGACGTACTTGCCTGCGGACTCGTAACGGTCCTTGAACGCGTCGAGCGCCAGGTCGGTGTCGTCGAGTCTGACGTAGGCGCCGTCGTCAGCCTGCTTGAACAAGCCATCCGCGGAGTACGGGTCGGTGACTTCGACGAATTCGTTGTTTTCGTTGAGCGTGTAGCGCTTGCCGAGCCACACGTATTCGGAGCAGGCGTATGCGGCAACCGCATAATCGTCGCCGGACACGAGATAATGCGTCGCGGTTTCGTTTTCGCCCGCGAACCTGTAGCCGCCGTTGCCGTCCGCAACGAGCCTGGGCTCGCCGACAATTGCGTTGAAGTTGTCGTTCGCGCTTCCGTCGGCGACGATACCGTAATTCTGAACGGCCTGAGTGTCGGTCTTCAACAGTTCGACTATTTCGGCCTTGGTGGCGTAATATTCACCGCCGCTCTGCAGGCCCAGGTTGATATCGATGGACGGCGTATCGCCGAAGATAATGGCGACGCCGCTGGATTCGACATCATACGAAACCGTGAGTTTGGGCAGGAACTCGACGCCCGTGAACTTGGCGGCGAGCAACTCGACTGCATTCGCGACGAGAGTCTCGGCAAGTCCGATACCGATGGTGTTGTCGGTAATCATCACATAACCGAGTGCCATTCCGATGTACGACCAGATGTTGGAGGGAATAAGACCCGTGTCGGTGGCTTCGCCGTCGTTGACGGTGCCTCCGACTGCGGTCATACCTTCGGCGCTGCCGCCGGCGGTATCGCCCGCAAACAGAGAGAAGATGTCTATATCCGCTATCTTGATGTTGGAGAAGAAGTTTCCGACATAGGAGCCGGGGTCTCCGTCGGTGTGGACGAGCCCGATGAATTCCGCGAACTTCGCGCCGTCGATGTAGACGCTTGCCGCGCCCATATTCGGATTCTCGACCAGTTCGCCGGTATCTTCGTCGGTGACGTAGAGGTCACCGAAGGTTACCCACACAGTCAGCGGCTCGGCGAGAGGTTCGCCGTTGTAGTTGGAATCGTAGTACACCTCGATGCAGACTTCCGCTCCTGCGAGCATAGTCTTAATCATCGTCATAGTGTCCATCTCATCCATTCCGGAAAGCGCCGCTTTAATGCTGTCGCCCTTGACGTAAGCGGTAAGCACGAGGGTGCCGCCGATGTACGACAGGAATTCGGTCTGCTGAAGCGTGGCGGACTGGAGGAGGAACTTGAAGAAGTCTTTCTCCTCTCCGTCGACCGCAAGCAGTTCGGTCAACTGACGCGTCCAGTTGACTATCTCGCTGAACTGCATATTGAGGTCAATGCTGAGAGTGAGTTCCATATCCTCGACATTCAGCATACCCGCGATATCGCCGATTCCGAATTCTGCGCCCTCTCCGCCGTTCATAATGGCGTTGAGGTCGAGCGCAAGCAGGTCGTTGAAGCCGCCGAAGACGGATTCGCTCTTGTGCGCACCGAACGTATCTTTCACCGCTTTGGTGTAGTTGTTCTTGTCGGCAATATACGCCGCAAGTTCCTCACCGGTGAGATTGCCGTTGTAGGAATACAGCCTTGCGCCGATAACACCGCTGTCCAGAGTGAGTGTATAGGTGGACGCGGCAGCGTTGGCTTTGCCGGTATTCGCGTTGACCTTGGCGATGTACGCGTCGTAAGCCGCCTTGGTGTAAGGCACCATTGCGGGCGTTCCGGTCGCGTAATCGTAGGTGTAGAAATAGTATTTACCCGCTATTGTCTCGTAAGTTCCGCCTGCAACGGGCACGTACAACTCTTCTTCGGAAACAGCAGAGATGTCACCCGTGTACACAACGTAGGTTTCGCCGTCCTTAACGAACAGACTGCCGCTGACCGTCGAGAACGAAGTGGGTACGAGCGCGTAACGGCTGTTGTAGTCGCCGCGCAGATAGGAGTAGTAGACCTCTTCGACGAGATTATAGGAAACCTTGTCGTTGCGGACGTACTCGATTGCTCCGGAGTTCTCGAAGTCACCGTACTCGGATTTTGCCACATACTGCTTGGTCGCGTCGGGCGAACTAACGTACGTGGTGGAACCTGCAGGCGGGGTCTCGCCGTTGAGCAACGCGGTGTACATCGCCTGATAGAAGATGAATTCGGGAGAATTCGCCGCAAGAAGCGCAGCGTCGGTCGCGAGGAAGTCCTCGGTGGGACCGAGGTCGAGACGCGTTCCGTTGTTGCGGTCGCTTGCGTCGAAGAGATTGAGAGTAAGACCTATGCCGAGTATGCCGTAATCGCCCGACTCGTCATACAGTCCGAGGTCGATGTTGAGGTTGTACGGCGCCATACCGATTTCCACTTCCGCCACAACGTTGGGCAGAACTTGGGAAATGGTTTCAACTGCGTCGGGAGCAATGAGTCCCACGACAAGGCGCACGAGACCCGCGCTCGCCTGCAGTACGATACGCCTGGTGTAAATTCCGAGAATAACGGAAGCGACGTCGGTGTCGGTGAGCACGACATCGTCCGCACCGGTGGCTTCGCCGCCTGCTGCGGTCATCGCCTCGGCGGAGGTGCCGCCCTGTCCGAATATACCGAGGATACCGCCACTGCCCTGAATGAGGTCTTCGAGGCTGTATGCGGACATATCGACTTTGAACTTAGCGCCCGAACCGAGCAACCAGGTGAGGTCGAGATAAAGCGCGGTGGAACCCGTCTCGGGGTCGGTGTCGTAATAGATGCCTATGAAGTGCCTGAGGTACTCGTCGCCGTTGTCATACTGCAACCTGAGCCACGTGTCTATCGCGAGGTCAATCTCGGATATCCACATAGTATCGGGGCTGGCGTCCTCGTTTCCGGGCACGCCGTAGTCGCCGTATTCGAGGGAGACCTGGGCCTTGAGTTCGAAGAGAATTTCGGCCTCGTAGCCGTCGCCGACTATGAGCAGCGAGGACAAATCGCCGACGATTCCGCCGAGAATGTCGCCGAGCGCCATAACGTTGCCGCTGACCTTGACGAACTCGCCGTTGTCGGCCTGGACATACTCGCCGCTTTCGTTCTTGTTGTAACGGTTGGCCGCTTCGGGCTCCTTACCGCCGGACACCTTGGCGTAATCCTCGAGCGAGATGTAATTCTCAAGTCCGGACAGCGACAGGCTGCCGCGGAGAGTAAGGCTCACGGTGTACAGTTCGGAGGAATCGACGTACTTGATGGGCTCCGCGATGTAGAAATTGAACACACCGCTGGGAGTGCCGCCGACAAGCGACTTGTATTCCGAATAGGACACGAACTCGCCCTGAGCGTCGTACCACAGGTGCAGGATTTCCTCGCCTCTGTAGATATTGTTGGCGTGATCGGCAACGGAGGCGGTCACTCTGTTCCAGGCGTCGGAGGATTCGTCGTACTGATAGAACGAGGTGGGATTGATACCGGTAACGCCGGAAATGGCGCTGTTGGTCAACTGCACTCCGTCTTCGCCGACTTTGTACGCCACCGAGAAGTCCACAAACATATCGGGATTGTGGATATTGGTGGTGTCGCGCTGTTCGCGCACGAAGTACCTGCCGCCTTCCGCGGTTTCGTCAACCTCGGTGTAAACGGTGTCGTACTGAACCCTCTCATAGTATCTGTCTTCGGTCAGCGCCACGTAGTAGACAACGTTGTTGTCCGTGCAAGCCACGTAATAACTGCCGTCGATGGTGTAGTTGTTCTGGTCGTCCGCAAGTTCGTACTGTCCGGCTCCCTTCACGTAAAGGTTGCCGACGACCGGGTGATAAGCGCCCCTGAAGTAGATGTACGCCGCGTCGCTTGCCACAACGTTGCCCGCAGTCTCGTAAACGTAAACCGCGTTTTCTTCATAGAGACCGATACCCTCTTTCACCTGTTCCGCGGTGGCGGAGACGTAACTGTAATCGAGCGCGGCGGTCTCGGGCAGATTGATGGACAGAGTCGCCTTGTAATCCCACAGGTAAAGTCCCACTTCGATGAAGGGGTTCTTTTCCTCGAGCGCATACACGAAGAACACTTCGGAGCCGTTGAACTGGAGAGCGTCGACGGTGTAGTTCAGTTCGCTGAACACATAGCCGCCGAAGCCGTCGGACTCGCGGGTGTAGAACTTGTAGGTGCCGACCATAGCCTCGGTGACGCCGTTCTTGCCGATATCGGAAGAAGTGTAACGTACGGCCTTGCGCTTATCCGCCGCGGTAGCCGCGGAGAACAGCACGTATTCGCCCTCGACGTCGATGTAAGTGACGATGGGGGTGATGGAGTAATAGTGCGCCGTGCCGGCGTCGACCTTTTTCTGGTACTCTTCCGCCTCCGCCGCAGACATCGTGGAGCGCAGCGCAAGTCTGGCGTTGGGATCGTTCTCGTCGCCGGCGAGATAGTACAGACCGTTGCTGTCGTCGATGTTGATGTTGAAGCGGGAATCGGCGAACTTGATCCTGTCGGCGGTGGCGTTCACATCACCCGCATAGGTGTAGTTGTAGTTGTTGACGTCGGTATAAATGGTGAGATAGGACTGGTTGTCCATATCGGCGAGCAAGTCATTTTCACCCGTGAGCATACCGAGCAGATTGTTCAGATAATCCATCTCCACAAGCACCTGAATGAAGGAACTCGTCATTCTGATACCGTAGAGGAACGCCTTTATGTAACTGGCTATTTCGCTCGAAAGCAGCGGCAGTTTGTCGGCAAAGGAACCGATACTGACCGACGGCGGAGCGACTTCGTCACCGTTGGAAGCAACCGCACCCGAATTATCGTCGGCAGTCAACGCTTCGGAAGCGGCGTTGGAATCGCTCATAAGTCCGCCGATGAAGTTCTGCAGTTCGGACAGAGCCATATATACGCTGGGCTGACCGAGATAACTGAGGTCGACGTACAGACCGGCGTCCTTGCGGACGTATCCGCCGAGGTCGTTGGGATACATATACGAAGCGTCGTAGCCGTATCTGTCACCGCCGTAGACGTTGCCGTCCTTCTCGATTTCGGAGATGAGTTTGAATTCGCCGTTCACATAACCGTAAGCACCCGTTTCGGAGCGGAAGAAGTTGGAGTATTTCTGTTCCGTGCTGTTGGCGGGAGCCTCGACGAATTCGCCGCCGACGAAATACACTCCGAGAATGTCGTGCATCGTGCCGTCGTCGTTGCCGTCCGCATCCTTGCCGTTGGTTACTATTCTGACGGAAGCGTTGATGAACTCGAGCAGGTCTTCGAGACCGACGAGGTCGTCGACGTTGTTGTCTTCGTAGTACAGCGAACCGTCCGCGTTGGGCTCGGCTTTCGCACCGATAACCGCGGTGATTGCGTTGATGAAGGTGATGAGGTCGACGTTTTCACCGAGGCTGAGCAACTGGTCGTGCGCGCTGCCGTATCTGAGGTCGTACTGAGCGTTGAGCGAACGCAGATAGTTGAGGAAGGCTCCGAGCCTGAACTCGAGCGCAACGACTATGCTGATTTCGCGGTTGAGGTCGCCGCCGCTGTCGCCTACCGCGGTGATAAACGCTTCGAGCGCTTCGGAATTGCCCTCGAAGAGGTAGTTGAGCAAGTCGACGAGACTGATGTCCGCCGCGTCTTTGTCGAAGAGCAAATCAAGCGAAATGGTCTCGCTGACAGTCACGGTCTCGGCGGTGTTGAAGTCCATATAGGACTCGAGTTCGTCGCCCGTGAGCAGCGGCTCGCGCTCGGTGATGAACGACAGTTCGAAGTTCTTGATTCCGAGGTCGAGCGCAAGGTGCATATCGTATGCGCCGAGGTTGAGTTCGTCGCCTTTAACACGCTGATAAACCGTGTCGCCGACGGAAACGGGAGCGGTCAGTTTGTCGCTCCTGAACCTGTCTGCGGGCTCGACGTATGCGAATTCCGTGTTACCCCTGTTGTTCTCGTTGGTTTCGGACGTGCCGAGCAGACGGTAAATGCCCTCTTCGGCGTCCGCGAGAGTGTAAATGTAATCGCCGAGGTTATCCTTGTCGGCTTCGGTGTAACGGACAAACTCGCCGTAATATTCGGTGCCGCCTTCGGCGTCGGCTATCGCCGCGTTGATTGCGTCGACATTGTCCGCAGTCACTTCGACGGGCACGAAACGGTCGCCCTCGAGGTCGAGATAAGCGCCGATTTCGAGGTTGAGCAGTTCGTCGTAATTGACGGAGAGGTCAAGACCGCCTTCGAGATTCTCATAGACGAGGTCCTCGAGAGTCTTGCCGCCGATATCGAAGAGGCTGAGGACATAGCGCAGCATATAGTTGCCTATGGAGAGAACAGCCTTCCTCTCGCTGATGAGCAGGCTGACCGCCTTCTCCTGCAGAGTGAGAGACGCGTCTTCGATTCCGTCGCTGCCGCCTTCGGCGGTGAGACCTTCGGCGGAAGTGCTTCCGTTGATGACGACGGTATTGTAGATGTCGCTGTCGAGCAGGAAGCCGAGGTACTCGTCAATGTAATCGCTGATGAGCGTGAGCGGGACGGCAATCTTGGGAAGTCCCAGGAAGTCGAGGTCGAGATACAGGGTCATACCGCTGTAGTAGACGCCGAGCCACTTCACTTCCGCACCCGCTTCGTTGGAGAGGTTGTACAGTTCGATGTAAATCTCGGACTGAGCGGGGTTGAACATATCCAGCATAACCGCAAGGTCGAGGCGGATATTCGCCGAAGAGTAGCCCTTCGCCGTTGCGGGCATATCGATGACCACTCCGCTGATGTCGCCGAGTATGTCTTTGAGGAATCCGCCGAAATCGAGTTTGCCTTCGGTGATACCGAGTTCGAGTTCGACCGAAGTGGACAGACGAATCACGGAATCGTAGAAAGGAACGAGAGGAACGTTCTCTTTGCCGTCCGCCGATTTCTGAGCGTTGATGTAAGCGGGCACGACGTTTCTGTCGGCGTCTTCGCCGAACTGAAGCACAATGCCGCCGAGTTCGAGACCGATGGTCTGAGTGGAATCACCCTTGCCGAGGTCGATACCGAGATTGATGAAGATTTCGTCCGCTTCGGCCGCGTCGAGTCCGAGACTGACGTCCAGTTTGTCGAAGACGTCGGTTATATCGCCGAGGTCGGGCATAAGAGTGACGAGCAGGACGCTGAGAACCGCTTTGGTGATGACCACTTTGAGCGTCTTGCTGGAAGCCAGCACCTGCACGAGGGCGTCTCTCTGAGCCGCGGAATCTGCGGAAGCGTAAGCGTCAACGCTTGCGGACAGTGCACTGCCCGCCGCGCTGTCGTCGCCCGCGGGAACCTCTATGAGGTCTGCCACGAACTTGGTGAAGTTGGGCACGAACGAATAGTTTTCGGCGACGCCGAAGATACTCGTTCCGTCAAGATACAGACTGCCGTTCTCGATATAGATACCGCCCTTGACGACGTAGTCGCCTTCCTCGACGTATCCGGCAGCCGCGTCGGTGCTGTCATACCTGGCGAAATCGAGATTTTCGTCGAGTTCGAGCAGTTCGAGAGCAATCCTGAGACTGGGCACTTCGGTGAGGAATGCCTTGAGGAACTTGGTGAAGTCAAGCGCGCCGTTGGTCTTGCACGCCTCGAAATCTATTGCGGCGAGTTCCGCAACGTCCAACCCCGCGGTAAGGCGGAAGCCGAGACCCGCGGACGCGCTCTCGTCGATGGAGAGATTGAGCACGAGGTTCTCGATGTAGACGGAGAGCAGCGAGCCGATGAGAGAGTTCGCGGTGTCGCCGAGGTCGTAGACCGCGTCGCCGTTGACATCGAAGTACACTCTGCCCATCACGCTGAACATAACGTTCTGGGAACCTTCAGGGTCGGTGGCGGTGCCGTTGACGATTGCGAGAATGTTCTTGACAATGCTCGTCACGTCGGAGTAATTGCCTCTCTCGGTTTCGCTTATGAGAGTATCGGTGGGAGTGGCGAACTCAACGCTGAGTCCGGCGCCGAGACCGAGATCAACCGTAACTCCGCTGGCGGTGGGAGCGTGCAGACCGAGTTCGAGCAGTTTATTGCCGTTGTCCTGCGGCTGCAGTTTGAGCGTGAGGTTTGCGTCCTCGCCGAAGAGGAGGTCTTCGACGGTGACTTCTTCGCCGATGAGTTGACTGAACACGAGCGAAAGCACTTCGCTGCCCAACAGGGCCTTGATGCTGAGGCCGCCCTTGAGCAAGTTGCCGTCCGTACCCGCAATCGCGGTCTGGAGAGACACGCGCTTGATTATTGCGTTGATAAATCCGAGCAGAACATCGGTGGTGCTGCTGGCTGCGGGAGCGGCAGCCGCACCGTCTGCGGTCAGCGCCTCACCCGCGGAACTGCCGGCGGAAGTCGACAACGCGTCGATGAGCCACATCGCGTCGATTGCAATCTTGGAGCCGCCGAAAGCGGTAAGGTCGACGTACAGCATACCCTCGGCGAAATAGATATCGACGGTGGTATCGTTGAGCGACAGACTGACGTGGGCCTCGACTGCGGCAAGCAGTTTATCGAGATTTATGGACAGTCCGCGAGAGAAGAGTTGACCTTCGTATGCGTTGACCGCCTCTTCGAAAGTCTGCCCTTCCGCAGCGGCAAGCGCGACGTATTTGCCGTCCTTCAGGACGTACGCGGAACCCGCGGTAACGGCGTCGGCTTTGCTGACGGCAGAATAAGTGAATATACTCTCGAAGTCGCCCGAGAAGATGGACGCAACCAGTTCGCCGAAGGTATAGAGGGTGCCGCCTTCCGCATACACGGAATCGACCGCTTCCTCATTGCCTTCGAACGCAACGTAGGAGCCGTCCGTCATTTTTTCAAACACTTTTCCGTCGGCAAGCAGTCTCTTGGCCTCTTCCGCGGTCACCGCCTTGTAATCGCCGAGCGCGGTGAGGTCGAGCAACGCGTCGATGTGTATGCCGATGTCGGTCGTGATTTTCTCGGTCAGAATGAGTTCGAGACCGAGAGAGTTGAGCAGCGCGGTGAGAACGTCCCTGCCGGTGCCCGCGGCTATTCCGCCCTCCTGATAGAGGCTCTTGCCGCTTTCGTTGTAATAAGTTCTGATTGCGGAGTCGTTGCCGATGAATTCGGTCGCTTTTCCGTCGACGAACTTATAGAGTTTCTTGCCTTCGTTCTTCGCGGCGATTGCGTCGTTGGCGGTAACAAGTTCGGAGTATCCGTTGATACCCGCCTGCACGGAATCGAGTCCGAGCGCAACGTCGATGAGGTCGGACAGGGAAACTTCGCCTTCGGTGAGGTCCAGTCCGAGAGTGATGTCCACGGACGCAGACACCTTGGTGCTGGTCTCGGGATAACTGTTGAATTCGTCCGCAGGCAGACCGTTTATGACGGACTCGACGTCGGCGTTCTTCTCGAGAGATACCGAAGGCTCCACGATGCTGACGCCGAGGTCGATGAGGTTGGAACTCAGCCCGATGTCGATGGTGAACGTGGAGAAGTCGACGACAACGTCAACGTTGGCGCCGAGGTTGAGTTTCTCGATGATACCCGCAATGTCGGTGGCGGTCTGAGCGCCCTCACCCGCTACTGCGGAGATAAGAGCGACTATGAACGTCTCGGTGAGCGAAAGCGCTATGCGTTCGTTCGCGAGTTCGAGGAATATTTCGTATGCTTCGTTCGCCGCTGCGACGGGTTCCGCCGCGGTGAGCGCGTCTCCGCTGCCCTCGGCGGTATCAAGATTGCTGACGCCCGACAGCAGGCCCGTGACGGTGTCGGCTATGAGTTGAGCATAGCCGGTATTTTCGATTCTGACGTTGCCGATGGGCAACACACCGCCCCTTATCCAGAGCGTGGGGCCGTCAAGGTAAACGCCGAAGACGACGTTTCCTGCGTCGTTCTTGTCACGCAGTTCGAGGACAATCTGGGTGTCGTCGGCGTTCACGAGGGACAGATTCGCCCCGACGTAGAGTTCCGCACCCAACTTGAGGTCTTCGGGAATCTCGAGACCGAACGCGACCAACGCTTCGCCGATGAGCGCGTCGAGCATAGAACCGATGTCGAGCGTGCCACCCTCGTTGTCAAGGGTATCCTTGAGCGTAAGGTCGAGACCGACCGTCAGTTCGACGGACAGAGCGTCGATTTCGTAGAAGTTCTTGTAATCCCTGAAGTATTCCTCTTCGGTCTGGCTGCCGTCTCCGAACACCGAGTCGCCGGAGAAATCTATGTTGAGACCGCCGAGGCCGAGGCTGAAGTAGACGGGGTCCACACCGAGACCGACTTCGAGGGCGAATTTGCCGCCGAGGCCGCCGGCGTTATCTCCGACGAACAGCGAGAGATAACTCTTGGCGGGATTGAGTTGCACGAAAGAGTCCGCGAACTCGTCGAACGCGGGGTCGGAGGGAGCGGGAACGCCCGTTCCGGGTATGAGCGACAACACGTACGCCACCAGAGAAGAACCGAGACTCAGGGTCGCGCCGCTGTTGTTTATAACGATACTATATATACAATTCGCAAGAAGTCCTTCTAATACGGACAGAATGTCGGTGCCGGAGGAGCCGTCGCCGTCGGCACTGGAAACCGCGTCGGCGCTGGACAGAGCCTGTCCCTGTGCCGTATCCGAATTCCCGGAGGTGCCAATGCTCGACACGAGAGCGGCAAGGTCGAGGTCGGGGACCATAACCTTGAGCCCGTTGATGGGAGAATTCTCCTTGGTGCTGAGGTAGAGGTTGCTTCTGCCGGTGGCTTCGTTTGCGATGACGTAGAGCGCGAGCAACTCTTCGGTGACGCCCGAATTATCGGTACCGGTTATAACCAGCGCGAGGTCGGAGTGCGAGAGCACATAGGGAATATCGTCGATTTTCTCGGGATTGAAGCGCAGGTTGGCGGCAAGGTCGATTCCTATCTTGACGGTGGCTTCGTCGACCAGTTGGAACTGAACGAGCAACTGCGACACGAAACTCTTGAGCCCCTCGTCGATATCGGTGCCGTTGAGGAAACTGCTTATCCACTGCCCGATGCTCCACTCGGTCACGCCGCTGTCAAGGCTGGTGCCCATTTCTATCTCGGCTTTGAGTTCGAAATGTACCGCAGGCAAAGTGAGATTGAATCCGATTGCGCAGGAGTACAGTTTGCCGCCCTTGCCGTAATACAGACCGATACCTTCGGCAAGCGTGAATTCCTCGCTTCCGTTGGCGTCCTTGAACGCTTTCTCCGCAGCCTGAGCCTGTTCGAGAGTGGCCTGCTCGTAAATCACGGTGCCGTCTTCTCCCGTCTTGGCGACATAGAGAGTATTGCCCGCTTCGTAATAGAGCGCGACGGCCTGAGACATCGTGAACGGGAGATACGCGCCCGTCTCATAATAGAAGAGGTCGCCCGCGTACGCCTGCGCGTCGCCGACTGCCTCGATAGCCGTGTAGTTGGAAGCGATGACGGAACCTATCGACGCCATAGCGGCGAGGGTTTCGTCGTCGGGAATGACTTTGGTCTGCACTTCGTTCTCGCCGTTGCCGAGACGTTTGGCAAGCGCAAGCGCGATTTGCTCGAAGTACAGTTCGATGGTTGCGAGGGATTTACCCGTTTCGTCGGTAAGACCGAGGTTGAGGTCGACTATCTTGCTGCCCTCGGCGCCGGACCAATCGACTGCCAGCAGGGCGTCGATTTCCATATTGGTTATTCCGGCTATGTACTGCGCGAGCAACTGAGTGAGTCCCTGCACAAGAGTAACCGTGAAGCCCTTGGAGCCTATCTTGAGAGCGAAGTCAATGGCCGTCTTGACGTTTTCGGTGCCGTCCTGCACCTCGCCGTCGGCAGTGTAAGCCTGGCCGCCGGCAAGAGGTTCGACGTCCTTCATAGCAACGCCGACCAGGAGTTCCATAAGGTCGAGTTCGACGGAAGCGGCGGCAATGCCGAGCGCGCTGAGGTCGAGGTAAGCCCTGCCGTCCTTGTAATATACGCCGATGAGAACTTCTTCTTCGGCAGTGCCTTTGTTCTTGCTGAGTTGAATTGCGAGTCGGGTCTGATTTCCGACGTAGGAAATTTCGCCGCCGAACAGTTTCGCGACAATGGGTCTGAGGTCGAGATAACCTTCTATTTCAAAGGGATATCCCACTTCTATATCCTCTCCGACCACTATATTGCCCAATTCCTCGCCGAGAGGTATTCCCTGAGCCGCTATGAAGGCCTCGAGCCCCGCTTCCATATAGAGGTAGACGAAGGGATTTTCGAGGACGTTCACACAAGCGTTCGCCTTGTCCTCGGGAATGACGGCGTTGGCGTTGGCGCCGATTCCCGCGCCGAAGCCGCCGAGCGAAATATTTATGTCGGCGTTCTTGCCTATTCCGAGATATACGTCTATACCCGCCTGACCGAGGTTGAGTCCGTCGCCGAGTTCGATTTTCACGCCGCCCGTGATGGTGGCGTCTTCGTCACCCTCTCCGATGAGTTTGATGGACACTCCGCCGAGGTCGAGGCCGAGAGTCTCGAACAGTTGAGTGAGAGTGAAAGCGGCAAGATACACGTCGATGTAGGTGTTGCCCACTCCTATACCGGCAAGCAGCGCGAGGATAACGTTGATGTCGAGCGAAGTGCTTTCGTCGCCGCCCGCCGCGGTAAGCGCGTCGGAGACGACGCTGCCTGCGGTTGCCGTGCTGCCGGCGTCGGCGAGGAAGGGCGCGAGGTCGACTTTTATGTTCATACCGCCCAGCAGTTCGGTGGACAGATACACCACACCGCCGTTGAGCCAGAGTTCAAGCGAAGGCACGGCGTCGGGCCCCGTAAGCAGAGCGAGATAGAGATTGGAGTCGAGAAGCCCCGCCGCGTTGAATTTGATTCCGCCGGTGGCGGGGTCCGCGACGATGAGCGAAGCGAGGTTGACGTCCGCCGCCAGTTTGAGAACGGCATTGCCGTCGATACCCTCTTCCGCGAAAGCCGCGAGCAGGTTAAGCACTATATCGTTGCTGTCGTAACCGAACTGGAGGAAATCTCCGCCGATTGCGTTGATGTCGATTCCGAGCGACAAATCCACGCTCACGGTACCGACGTTGGCGAGAATGTCCGCCACGCTCACGTTCGCGATGTCGAGCAACTGAGAGAAAGTAAGCAGGTTGGCGTACTCGTTGTTGGCATTGGCGGCACGGATAGCCGCAAGGGTGTTTTCGTAGGATTCCGCGTCACCGACGGTGCCCACTCTCACGCTGAGGCCGAGTCCGACGTCCGCAAGAGTCTTGAGACCGCCGTTGCCGTCGTCGATGCCGAGAGCCAGACCCGTGATGTCGATTGTCTTGGTTTCGCCGAAGCCGGGATTGGCATACTGCAGTCTTATGTCGCCCATAAGCGGCAGAGTTCCGTTCACGCCGGCAAGACCGAGAATGCTGTTGATAATCTGTTTGGTAAGGGTGACGCCGATACCCTCGATATTGAAGATATCTCCGTCCATATCGACCTCGATGGCGCCGAGTATTGCCTGAATGAGTCCGACGGTGTCGAGGTTCGCCGGTTCGTCGCCGCTGGACGAAGCGACATAGTACTTGACGTAATCGCCGTTCGCGATGGGTTCGGTGACGGCCGCGTCGTATTCAGCCTGCGCGGACTGCTGTGCGCTGCCGGAAAGCCCCGCTATGGCGTCGCGTATGGTTATGAGCAGACCGTCTATCTGCTCGGACAGGAATTCGTTGAGATTGAAGTCGCTGACCTTTATCTTCGCGTCTCTGCCGAGAATGCCGCTGAGGTCGGCAAACAAAGCCTTTTCGGAGCCGACATAAGCGACGGTGCCGCGCACCTTGCCGTCCTGTCCCGTAATGGTGACGAGAAGGTTGGTTTGCGCGGGGTCACGCATATTTATCTCGGCGGAAATATCGAGCGCGAGAGTGAGGGAGGTGTCCTCCTGAATGTCGATGTTGAGGGTCTTGAGCGCGTCGGGAATGGAAACGTTGCCGAGCAGCGAGCCGAGCGACGCGAGAATGGTCTGGATTTCGAAACTGTTCTTCCTGAGGTCGAGATTGAGTTCGAGACCGAGTTCGAGGGTAAGAGGAGAATACTCGTCGAGATTGTCGATGTCGAGTTCTCTGACGGAAACGAGATAATCCCTGACGTTGAGAATGGGAGCGTCCTTGCCGACGGAGATTTCGTCGATGCCGAGATTGATGTCGAGTTCGCTCTCGATAATGCCGACGCTGTCCTCAAGGGAAGTGCCCGCGGTGTTGAAGTCGAGGCCTATCTGGAAGGAGGGACCGCCCACGAGGCGGTTGATGCCGTCGTCGCCTTTCCTGACGGAGGCAATCATATAAATCGCGGAAGTGTCCACGAGGGCGGGCAACATCGCGAGGTCGAGACCGAGAATATCGCCTATCTGGTTGACGAGTTCGCTGTAGGAACCGAGAAGTCCGCCGGGCTCGAGGAGACCGCCCACAACACTGAGGAGGGAAGCAATGTTGATGGGAATCTGATACTCGACGGTGCCGTCGGCAGCCGTAACCATACGGGAATTCTTGCCCATAAAGATACCGAGGAGACCCTCGATGGTGCCGAGTTGACCGAGTTCTATGCTGAGAAGGTTGTCGATGATGAGACTTCCGATGCTGGTGCCGCCGAGAGCGGTGTCGACCGCCTTGGCAATCGCGGTGAGGTCGAGGTCGTCGGTCTTCACCACGCTGGCACCCTTTTTGATTTTGGTGCAGTCGTAAACGACGGTGCCGTCGTAGTAATAGAACCCGAGCATCACTTCGCTGATATTACCGTCGGCGGAAGTTCTCAGCAATTCGACGAGCAACTGAGAATTATCGTCGTCAGCGGGGTCTATGGCAGCCTGGAACTTAACGGAATAGTAGCGACCGCTCTCGTCCTTGACGTAATCCAGCCCGAGCGTCAACCCGAAGTTGAAGTAGTTGCCGGGGTATGTATTGAGCGCCGCTTCCCTGAAAGCCGCATAAGCCGCCGTGCTCGCAATTGACACGCTGTTCGACGGAGGTATTTCGTCGGGGGTGTCGGGGTCCGTGGGGTTGCCGCCGTTGGGATTGCAGGCAGCGAGAGTGCCGCAGACGAGGCACAACATCACGAGGACGAGCAAGAGTGTTCTGAGTTTTCTCATAATTCCCTCCAAGAGCCTTCCACACGCATTGCGCACGCGATGCACGCGAGACTAATAGACAGTATGAATTATAAGCCACAACCGCCCGCTAGTCAATACCGTTAATTACATTTAACTACCCTTAAAACCGACTTTATGCGCCTTCGCTGAACACCCCTGCCCCACCTGATTTTTGCGGCGAAAACAGCGCGCCCGCAAACTTGGCGGCGATGCGCGTACAAAGACAGATTTTGTCGAAAAAGCGCGTTAAAACGTCAAAATAAGCATTATAAACGCCTGTTCTGCAAAATAGTTGCATTCGCCGAACGACGGAAATATTATGCTGATATCCGAAAAATTTCGCCGCGCACACTACCCGTTTCCCCGAAATTTTCCGTCTTCCGCCCAAAAGAAAAACGGCAGGAAAAAATTTCCTCCCGTTACCTCTTGACAAAAATCGGATTAATATCGCGCCGGCCCACCCTGCCGCGCAGGTAGTACACGCACACGGAAAGCGGAGCGCGTATGCGCCTCTCGCCGAGCCTTATCGCAACGCACGTCGAATACGCGCGGATTTCAGGCGTTCCATATACGGTGCAAATCCCCGTCGAACCGCGCGAGGATGTCGCGCACGAACGCTTCCGTGTCGGCGTCGTCGCCGTAAGCGAGCGAAGTCATATCCACGGCGTAAATCAAGCCCGTAGACGTGTCGCCCTCGTGACTCCTGCCGAAAGTGGCGTGGGCCTTACGACGGGCAAGAGCGGCTATGTCGTAACGTTTGACCGCATTCTGGGTGACGAAAGACGACATAAGTTCCGCAGCGAAATTCTCCTCCCCGCCGACGTCGAATTCGACCTTGACCTCGTCGGGCAGCCAGTCGAGGTCGCGCCAGACCTCGCAACCGTAAATCTTCAGCGGCTTTTTATCGTCCGGCAGGCGCCTCACGGCGTCCATAGCGACGCAGAACGCCCCTACGTGGGTGGGGTGCCTGTCAAAAGGATTGTGCGTATACAGCACGTCGAGGCGCGGCAACGACTCCAGTATCTCCGTCACCCCGTCGACAAGCGCTTTGTCTCGCTTTTTGACCGCGGAGGAAGTCTGCTCGAAGAGGTAAAGAGCCGAGTATCCGCCCGCCTCCGCCGCGCGTTTCTGCTCCGCGGTGCGGAGTTGAGCCATATCCTCGTCCGACACTCCCGCAAACTGAGGCGCGCGGGGACATTGACCTCCGTCCGTAAGCACAACCCCGACAAAACCGCCTTCGCCGCGAGCGGCCCTGACGATTCCGTCGAACGCAAACATTTCCATATCGTCCTTGTGTGCGGACACGGCAAGAAACCTGACTTCGTCGTCCTTGGCGGACGACGGCACGAATTTTTCCATAAACATTCTCCCGAAGCAGTCGCTTCCTTTATTTCGCCCCGAAGGGCGTACCGCGCGGCGCACGCATAACGCGCCGCCGACAGCCAATACTATCTTAGACCCGACACCGAGCCGCAATTGCCCGCGGCGCGTGTCATCGGCACAATATACCAGACGGTATCGGGCGCAATACAACACGATTCGTGTCCCGTAGCCTTTCCGCCCCAAAGCGCACCCACCGCGCCAGCCACACGTTTCGTGTTTTATAGCCCGCTCCAAACTTGTTATTACACCTAGCATCTGACCGTCACAAGGCACATCACCGCTCAAGAGCCCAAAACCGCAACACGTTTCGTGTTTTGTCACCAAACCCCCGATTCGTACTATTTCAGCAATTCCGCAGGCGGGGCGACAAGACTCCATTTCTGCACAAGCGTCGCGCTTTCACCCCGCCGCAGTTCGCGGAGCGGGGAAAGCCATTCCACCTCGAGAATGTGATTGTTGGTGTAACTCTCGAAATTGCACCAGAAGTCGCCGTACACGCCTTCCTCGGGCGCGCATTCCCACTTCATCGCCTTGTCTCCCAGCACGTAATATGCAACACCTTTCTTGGAGAACGTGCCGATTTTGATTGCCGCGGGATTGTCCGCCCACTTCAGCGCGATTCTCTCGCGGGTAGAAGAAAGTCTCGCGTCCTGCGGGTCGTCGTAAGGCCAGAACACCAGGTTCTGCACGGGATTCAGTTCGTCCACGGGGTCGTTGGTCGGCATAACCATAACGCCGCCTTTAGCCATAACGGTCAGCCCCCATACGGCAAGAGTGCGGACTTCGCCCTTGTTTGATACGATGTCCTTTACGGTCAAGGCGCCTTTTTCGTCGAGTTCGATGTCGAGGGTGAAATCCAGCCCCTTGGCAACGCGACAAGTGAAAGTACCACCGTATTCGCGCACGTCCGCCTCGACGGGCGCGTTGTCGGGCACGTATGTCTCAAGGTCCTCCGGCGACTTCCAGACCCTGTGACCGCCGTAAAGATACCACTTCGTTCCCTTGCCGAAGTTCTCGTCGAAATATTCGCCGCCTTTATCGACGTTTCTTTCACGGTCTTCGTTGAGGAAGTTCACCGTCTCGGTGCCGAACCATATGATTCTGGGGCCGAGGTCGAGGGTGACAAGCACCTTGGTGCCGCCGCGCTCGAAGCGCGCGCATTTGCCGTAATTTCCGTAAATTTCGGTTTTCATATACCACAGTATTTTACACCCGTCGTCGAGTGTTGATTATAGTTAATATTTCCGCACGTTCCGAAAAAGCCGAAGCGGTGGCGGTTGGTATTGTCGGTTTGTCATTTCGCTGCGTCAGATTGCGGGTTTTCGCGTTTCGGCGTCGACTACATCGTTCTGCGTCGTGCGCACGCGCGAAGATTTTACAGGTCGCGCGGAGTCATATGCGAACTGCGCCAGTTGCGCGCCGAATCCTTATTGGCGCCGCCCTGGTTGGTGACGCCCCACGCGGAACTCTGACGTATTCTGCCGAACAGCGACGGATTGCACTTGCCAAGCGGCGTGTACGGTACGTCGAAGAAATCGAACATCGGCAGTACCGCTTTCAGACGCGCCTCGAAATCGGCGTAATCCTTGTCTTTCGCCGCACTCCAGCCGCTTTCCGCCACGGCAGCCGCCCTCGGGTGCGTCCTTTGGAAAAGCAATTCCTCGTCGGCGATGTGCTCCGTCCACAGCGTGCACTCCACGCCGAACACGCAGTCGTTGCCGTTGGCGCCGAATTCCGCCAGCACGGGTTCGAATTTATACGCCTTTTTGAGCGGAGTCACGCCGTAGGGATAATCGAAATAATAGTTCGCACAACGGCTGACCACCACTTTGCGCCCGCCTTCGGACACGGCCTTCGCCACGGCGTCCGCCGAACGCTTTCCGAACGCCCAGTACTGAATAATCGCACTGTCGTCAACCAGACCCGAGAAAAGCGCCTCGTTCCACAGAATGACGGTCTTTCCCAGTTTTTCCAGCATTCTGAGCGCGCGGTTTGTGAAATAGCCCTGCAGTTGCTCGTAATTTCTGAGTCCCTCGCGGCGCATAAGATTTCGGCAGTCCTCGCATTTGTCCCAACCGAGTTTCGGCACCTCGTCGCCGCCGAGATGAAACAGTTTGCACGGGAACATCGCCGCTATTTCGGAAAGCATTTCCCAAAGCATGTCGTAGGTCTTTTCATTGCCCACGCAAAGCACCTTGTCGTGTATGCCGAAATCCGTGGGCACTTCTATGGGACGCCCCGAACACCACAATTCGGGATATGCGGCGATTGCGGCGCCCATATGCCCGGGCACGTCTATCTCGGGCACGATTTCTATTCCGCGCGCCCCCGCATACGCGATGAGGTCGGCTATTTCCGCTTTTGTGTAATATCCCTTATGCACCTTTCCGTCGCCCAAAGTCTCGGCGCGAACCGAACCTATTTCGTGCAACTTCGGCATACAGTCGACCTGCAGCCTGAACCCCTGGTCGTCGCTGAGGTGGAAATGCAGATAATTGAACTTGAACAGCGCCATCGAGTCGATGAATTTCTTGACCGTCGCGACGTCGAAAAAGTGACGACACACGTCCAGCAACACCGCGCGGTAAGCAAAACGGGGCTTATCCTCGATATGCGCGCAAGGGATTCCGTCGGGATAAGCGAAAAGCAGTTGCACGACGGTGACGGCCGCGTGGAAAAGACCCGATTCGTTCGCAGCACACGCCGATATTCCGTCGGGAGTAATGTCCATTTCGTAATCGGACGACACGGGCGCAATCGCAAAACTCATTTTGCCGACTCCGTCACGACCTGAAGCGGCAATGACGCCCGACAGCAGTTCCGCCGCCGCGGGGACGGGACATTCCACCGCGCTCTTCACGCCGAAAACGAACTTGCCGTCCGTCTCTTTCACGATTGTTGGTCTGGGGATAACATTCATAACGCATTTCCTCCCTTTTTTCAGGCGATTTCGCCTCGTATTATTATAACAAAGCAAGTCGGCGAGGTCAATACGTGCGGGCGACTGCGCGCCCGCGCGTTTGACATACGCACGCGCTTGTGCTATCCTCGTAACACCACAGAAACTCCGTCTGCGCCTCATCGGCGCGGGCGCTCACGATATGCAGATGACCCACGACGTTTCCGCGCTCATCACCGAGAACACCTCAATCGTTCTTGCACCCGAACGTCCCCGCACCAGAGTGTGGGAACTGGATTTTCTGCGCGGCGTTTGCATAATTCTTATGATGCTGGACCACCTCGCGATGCTTATCGCGTTTGTGTTCGGTCCCGCCTGGTTCGGCAGATATCTGGTCGGCGATTCCGCGACGGCGGAATTCTGCAGGTGGTGCGACTGGTTCTTTTTCGACAGCGAGGCACGGCAGGTACTGCACCCGCTCGTGGTGTCCGTTTTCTTCATCATATCGGGTATTTCCTGCACTTTTTCCCGCTCCAATTTCCGCAGAGGCGGAATTCTCGCCGCCCTGGCAATCGTCTATTCGCTGGTCACATACGCGCTCGCCGAATTTCTGAGTATGCCCGACATAATCGTCAATTTCGGTGTGTTGCATTTCTACGCGGTCTGCATACTCGCCTACGCCGCCATAGACCTGATTTGTCGCCGCTCGGAACTCGCGCGCTCCGCCGTGTGCGTTGCCGTGGTTCTGGTCGTCGTTTTCGTCTATTTCTTCTATACCCCGCCCGCCGACACCCCGACTTGGCTCGGGATAGTGTTCCCGCCCGAGGATTTCCGCGGCAATCCGTCGCTTTTCTACGACCAGGCCGATTTGTCTCCGGGCGACCTGTTCTCTCTCATTCCCAATGCAGCCTCGTTTTTTGCGGGCACGGTTCTGGGACCTCTGCTTTACGCGCGTCGGTGCAGCCTGTTCCCCTTCCTGGACGGCAGATGGAACATACCGTTCAATTTCGTCGGCAAACATTCCCTGTGGTTCTTCATACTGCATCTGCCGGTCCTTGCCCTGGCGCTCGCCGTCGTAAGCGCGCTGTTCGTCTCCCCCGGCAACTGGGTGCTGTTCTGAGGCATTGTCAAAACGCAACAAAAAACCCCGCCGTCTGCGGGGTTTAGTTTTATTATACGGAATGATTGGTTCGCTTCAGGCACGACGCGCCGAGGTCGCGAGGCAAGAACAATTATCTGGTCTTGGCCGAGAGACTGAACTGCGGCCGCAACGCCTGCCCGCGCATAGAACCGCTCTGTTTCATAACCTTGCGCGCGAATTTCTCGGGGCGCACGAGCCCCTTGATGACAAACGGAGTTTCGCCGTCGGTAATCACGCGTATTTTGCCGTAACCCAAAGCAATCTGAATCAGATTCTGATGCACGTCGATGTAACGTATTTCGGCAAGCGGCAGCATAACGCTTGTTATTTTGAAAACCCCTTGTTTGAAAACGAACTTGTCTTCGGTCACGATTATTTCCCTGCGGTACATCTTCACCGCTTCGCATAGCGTGACCAGCAGAACGAGACACCCCGCCCCGAGCAGAGCCCACCTGAGATTCTGCGGGGTAAGCCACTGAACGGTGCCGTCGAAAGACTTGTTCAATGCGCGCTCGATGTCGGCGGCATAAACCCACAGCAGGGCTATCACCGTGCCGAGCACGGCGGCAAGGAAAATTTCCTTGACAAAAACGAGGGCGGAGAACCGCGCCCTGACTACAATCCTTTCCGATTTGGAATAAACCCTCTCGAGATTTCGCATTCCTCCCTCCGAAATCCGTCACCCTCTGAAACAGGGCGGGAACTGCGCCACTCTTACAGCCGTGCACCCGAACGGCACGAAAGCGCGCTCGAGCGTTTCCTCGGAAAATTTGGGTGCCTGCGGAATGGCTGAAAAACCGTTGATGTCAAAGTCCCAGTTGAGCACGTTTTTGCACCTGAAACGGAGTTCAAACGGCGGATTGTCTCTGTCAAACGGCTTTTCGGGCATTTTGTTGACGATTGTCTGTTCGCTGTCGTACAACGTTCTCCTGCCTCCCGCCCCCTTTTTCGCGACGAGGGGAGAGAAACTCCATTTCTTGACGGCGTTGGCTTCGGCCACGCTTCCCGCGGTGCTGTTTTTGGCGGAAGTCTCGAACCCCAGACGGGACGCCATAAGCACGCTGCCCTTGACAAAGGACAACGACGAATCGCGGTTGGTGACCGCAACGAGGGGTATGTCGAGTTTGAG
>OERL01000076.1_pt1 | contig 22559 bp, 22 predicted proteins | sample 1539981 | NCBI WGS metagenome assembly OERL01 (sample SAMEA3891867, study PRJEB23780) | metagenome | biome: terrestrial biome; feature: animal house; material: Caecal content | place: Italy | collected 2015-05-05
GGCATAGACGATCCGCGCGTGGCGATGCTGTCCTTCTCGACTAAGGGCAGCGCAAAGCATGCCAATGTCGACAAAGTGGTCGAGGCGACCGCTCTCGTCAAACAGCGCGATCCCGAGCTCGCCGTGGACGGCGAACTGCAACTCGACGCGGCGATAGTCGGCAGCGTTGCCGAAAAGAAAGCCCCCGGCAGCAGCGTTGCGGGCGCCGCCAACGTTCTCGTGTTCCCCAACCTCGACGCCGGCAACATCGGATACAAACTTGCACAGCGTTTCGGCGGCTGTATGGCTGTCGGTCCCATAATGCAGGGGCTCGCGCTTCCCGTCAACGACCTCTCCCGCGGTTGTTCCGCAGAGGACATCGTGGCCGTCGCCGCAATCACCGCCTTGCAGTGCGTGAAGTGAGGGAAGTATGAACATTCTCGTTATCAACGCCGGGAGTTCTTCCCTCAAGTACCAACTCATCGACACCGCTTCAGAGAAGTGCCTGCTCAAAGGCCTTTGCGACAGAATAGGTATGCAGGGCGGCTCGCTCGAACAGAAAAACGCCGCGGGTAAACAGTATAGGGTACAGGCCGATATGCCCACCCACAAAGAGGCAATCGAAATGGTGCTCGCCGCGCTTACCGACGCGGAAGCGGGCGCAATCGCCTCCGTTTCCGAAATAGGAGCGGTGGGACACCGCGTGCTCCACAGCGGCGAGGATTTCCATTCCTCCGTCGTAATCGACGACGACGTCGTCGCAAAGTGCGAGAAAAATGCCGAACTCGGGCCTCTTCACATGCCCGGCAACATCGCCTGCATAAAGAGTTGCCGCGAGGTTATGCCCACTGTGCCTATGGTTGCCGTTTTCGACACCACTTTCCACAGCACTATGCCGGCGAAAGCCTATATGTACGGCATTCCTTACTCCGCATACGAGAAATTCAAGGTGAGAAAATACGGTTTCCACGGCACAAGCCACAAGTTCGTCAGCGAGGAGACAATCAAACTGCTCGGCGCGGACAAGTGCCGTCGTCTCATAGTCTGCCACCTCGGCAACGGCTCCAGCATTTCCGCCGTAAAGGACGGCAGGTGCGTGGATACCTCTATGGGATTTACGCCTCTCGAAGGTCTGATTATGGGCACCAGAAGCGGTGACATCGACCCCGCCGCCGTCGAATTCCTGCGCGCAAAACTCGGTATGAAGCCCGAAGATATGATGCAGTATCTCAACAAACAGTGCGGTATGAAAGGCATAAGCGAAGTGGATTCCGATATGCGCGTGCTGGAACGCGAAATCGAAGCGGGCAACAAAAAGGCCGAACTCGCCGTCGAAGCGGCAGGCTACCGCATAAAGAAATACGTCGGTTCGTTTGCCGCGGTTCTCGGAGGGGTGGACGCAATCGTCTTTACGGGCGGTATAGGGGAGAACAGTTCCCATATGCGCCGTCTCGTTATGGAGGACACCGAATATCTCGGCGTGGATTTCGATTTCGAAGAGAACGAGAAACGTCAGGCGGGCGTGCACGAACTCAGCAAGCCGGGCAGCCGCGTCAAGGTTCTCGTAGTGCCTACCAACGAGGAACTTTCCATTGCGAGAGAGACCCTCGCGCTCGTCAAAGGCAACTGAGCGGCTTCGGCGCGTTTCCGAGCCCGCAAACATTGCAAAAGCGTTTGACAACCGAATAAGTATTCTATATAATCTAACAAGCCGAACAAACAGCCAAACTTCGGAGGAATATAAAAATGGCAGTACCCAAAAGTAAGATATCCAAGTCCAAGACCAATTCCCGTTTCGCAAACTGGAAGATTTCCGCACCCGGTCTCGTCGAGTGCCCCCAGTGCCACGAACTCATAAAGAGTCACACCGTTTGCCCCAAATGCGGTTACTACAAGGGCAAGGCGGTCGTCACTCCCGACACCGACAAGAAGTGATTACGCTTCGGAGAGCGAGCAGTCGCTCTCTTTTGTTAAATTCGCACTATGAAAGTTATCGTTGACGCATTCGGCGGGGATTACTCCCCCGAGGAAACCGTCCTCGGCGCAATAGACGCCCTGAACGCAAAGAGCAGTCTGACCGTCGTCCTCACGGGTGACGAAAACCGTATTGCCGACGTCCTCAAAGGGCAGAGTTACGACGCGTCCCGTCTCACCGTCGTTCACGCCCCCGATGTCGTCACCAACAACGACGTCCCGACGGACGCTGTCCGCACCAAAAAAGAGAGTTCGCTCGTAAAGGGATTGGAGTTGCTGGCGACCGACGACGAGGCCCAGGCGTTCGTATCCACGGGCGCAACCGGTGCGGTGCTTGTCGGCGCGTATATGAAAGTGGGCAGGATAAAAGGCGTTTCCCGTCCCGCGCTCGCGCCCTCTCTTCCCACCGTCAAGGGCAAACCCGTCATTCTTTGCGACTGCGGCGCCAACGTCGACTGCAAACCTCTCAATCTTCTGCATTTCGCCATTATGGCAAGCGCTTTTTCTTCGGCGGTGACCGATACCGTCAAACCTGTCGTGGGTTTGCTCAGCAACGGAGCGGAAGCGAAAAAGGGCAACGAACTCAACAAGGAGGCGTACGCGCTGCTTTCCGAGTGCCCGCACATCGATTTCAGGGGCAATTGCGAGGCGCGCGACCTGTTGTCGGGAGACTTCGACGTGGTGGTGTCGGACGGATTCAACGGCAACATCGCTCTCAAATCCGCCGAAGGTACGGCGGGCGCAATATTCTCCGTGCTTATGGACGGCATCAAAAAGGGCGGATTGCGTGCGAAACTCGGCGCGCTTATGCTCAAGCCCGTTCTCAAAGGCGTGAAGAACAAAATGGACTACAATTCGCAAGGCGGAGCCTGTTTCCTCGGCTTGAACAAAGTCGTGGTCAAGGCGCACGGCGCGGCGAAAAGAAAATCCGTGTGCGCCGCGATACTGCAGGCGCGCAAACTCGCCAAGTCGGGCGTCGTTGAAAAGATACGCGCTTACGTGCGCGCGGTTGGCGAATCCGAACCCGATGCACAATAACGAAATATACAACGTTATAGGCTATGCTTTCCGTGACGGCGCGCTCCTCGAGCGCGCTTTGACGCATTCTTCGGCCTCGCACGACAACTATCAGAAACTCGAGTTTCTGGGCGACAGCGTAGTCGGTTATGTGGTCGCCCGCAGGCTTTACGAATTGTTTCCCGAAGAGGGGGAAGGAGTGCTCACGCGCCTGCGCGCCCGCATCGTCAGCGAGAAACCCCTTGCCGCGGCTGCGGACAGAATCGGTCTGTCGGAGTTCATACGCCTCGGCGAGGCGGAGACAAAAGCGGGCGTCGGAGAACATTCCTCCGTAAAATCCGACGTTGTCGAGGCGGTTGCCGCCGCAATCTGTCTGGACGGCGGTATGGAAGCGGCTGAAAAATTCGTGCTTTGCATTCTCGGCGACGAAATGGAAAAAGCGGAGCGCAATCCGTACGCGCGTGACCCCAAAACGGCGCTCAACGAATATGCGCAGAAGCGCGGACTTTCCGTAGACTACAAAGAATTGACGCGCACGGGCGCCTCCCACGCGCCCGTGTACGGGTACGCGGTACTGCTGGACGGAGTTGTGCGCGGAGAGGGCAGCGGCAGCAGCAAAAGAGCGGCTCAACAGGCGGCGGCGAAAAGCGCTCTTTCGGTGCTTGCCGCAGGCGCGGGACCGCGCGGCGGCAAGACTCGCAAAGACCGTTAAATTCCGTATTTCTCCTGAAAACAGTGGAGAATCCAAGCCGAAACCGCATAGCGCAAGCGCGGTTTTATTTATAATTTGCTATGTTTCACGGATTTTGTGAAACATTCCGATTTTTGCTTGTGCAAGGCAAACGCATATGGTATAATTCTTTCGTCCGCGCGATGTGCGGGCGTCGTGGCGCGCCACGACGGGAGACAGTGTGAAATTTCAGAAACTGGAACTTTACGGCTTCAAGTCCTTTGCCGACAAAGTCGAAATACCGTTCAGCGACGGGTTCACCGCCATTATCGGACCCAACGGCTGCGGTAAGTCCAACGTCGCGGATTCCATCCGCTGGACTCTCGGCGAGCAGAGCGCGAAGGCTCTCAGAGGCAAAACAATGCAGGACGTCATTTTCAACGGCACCGAACACCGCCGCAGAATGTCCTATTGTGAAGTTTCACTTTATTTCGACAACACCGACAAGGACCTCTTTCCCTCTCTTTCGTTCGACCAGGTGGTCATCACCCGCAAACTCGACGCCAGCAACCAGAGCGATTACTACATAAACAATTCCCGTTGCCGTATGAAAGATATCGTGGGACTTATGCACGATACCGGTATAGGCAAGGACGGCTACAGCATAATCGGTCAGGGCAGAGTTGACGAGATATTGTCCCAGAAACCCGACGAGAGACGCGGCGTTTTCGACGAAGCGGCGGGAATTTCCAAGTTCCGTGCCGACAGAACGGCGGCTATGCGCGACCTCGACAGGGCCAATCAGAACCTGCAATCGATAGAAGAGGTCATAGCCGAAATCGAGCGAAGCCTTGTGCCTCTCCGCAAACAGGCGGAGACTGCCAGGAAATACGAGGAACTGCGCGAACAACTGAAGGTTCAAGAGGTCAACCTCTATATCTACAATTACGAAAATAACCGCAGGATAAAGGACAATATCAACGCCGCAATTCTGCGACACAAGGCGGATATCGAACTCAAGGATTCCGAACTTGCCCGTTGCGGCAGGGAATACGAGGAGTGTCTGCGCGAATCGGGCGGTATCGACCGTCTGCAGTCGGAGTACAACGCCGAATTGCTCGAACTCAAGGTCGGCGCGGAAAGGGTGGCAGGCACCGCGAATCTCGTCAGGGAACGCGTCACGAACCTGCAGTCGGAAATCGCGCGACTGAAATCCGAACTGCAGTCCAACGCCGCGGAAACCGTCATTGCGGACGAACTCATTTCAAAGGACGAAGCCAAGAAAACGGAAGAAATATCCCTTCGCAATGCGGTTGAAAAGAAATTGTCGGAACTGCAGAGAAAACTCGGTATACTGTCCACCGCGCTCGAAGGACAGGAGAGCGACCTCGAAAACAAGAACGACGAGTATGTCGCGGCAATCAAACAGTTGGGCGAACTGCGCAGCAGTCTCACTTCCATAATCACCGAAAAGAGCATACAGGAAGAGAGGGGCAAGAATCTTCTCGAACTCATAAACTCCAAGAAATCGCGCCTTTCCGAAGAGAATACGGCGCTCGAGGTCAGCGAAAGCGCGTCCAATGCGGCAAGGGAACGCATCAAGGCCCTTACCACCGCGCGCAACGAAGCGGTTTTCGCCAAGAAAGAGGCGGAAGAGGCTATCCGCGCCCTCGATGACGACGTCGTCACCCTTAACACAAAACTCGGTCTTGCCGAAGGCAATCTGCGCTTGCTGATGAGCGTCAAGGAAGACTACGAGGGTTTCCAGGATGCGGTCAAACGTCTTATGAAGGACGCGCACCGCGACCCCGTGCTGGGCGGCAGAGTGCTCGGCGTGCTGGCGGAAGTCATCAGCGTTCCCGAAGGATACGAATCGGCAATCGAGTACGCCCTCGGCGGCGCGCTCCAGAACGTTCTCGTGGAGACCGAAAAGGACGCAGCCGCGCTCATCACTTACCTCAAGCAGAAAGGCTACGGAAGAGTTACTTTCCGTCCCCTTACGGCGTGTCGTCCGACGTCGCTCCGTTCGGAATATCTGCCCGCGCTCAGCGAGCCAGGCAGTTTCGGTCTGGCGAGCGAACTCGTGGAGTGCGACAACAAGTTCTATCCTTTCGTGCAGGCGCTTCTCGGCACGACCGTTGTCGTCGACGGTATGACCACCGCCGAAAGACTTTATCGCAAATACAACCAGGGATTCAGGATTGTCACGCTGGACGGCGAGATTTACGCCAGAGGCGGCGAGATTACGGGCGGCAGTCGCCGCACTCAGAATTCCGGTCTGCTGTCGCAGGAAAAGCAGATAGAGCAGGCCAAGGCGAACGTCGACCGCATACGCGACAACATCAACCGTCTGAAGAGTCAGCGCGAGGAACATCAGCGCGACATCGAACTTTCCGACGAAAAAGTCGTCGAACTCGACGAAGAGATTTCCGCATTGCGCATTGACAGTTCGCTCAGCGCGGAAAAATACGAGCAGGCACGCGCCGCCGTCGCCGAACTGGAACGCGAAATAGATTTGAACGCGGCGGAATACCGCGAAGTGCAGTCCGCAATCGCGGAACTTGCAGAAAAAATCAAGACCATCGACGACTACGAAGCCGTCGTCAAGGAAAGGGAAGAGGAACGCAATATCCTTATGGAAATGCGCTCCAGGAGTTCGGAGCAGAAATCCGAGCGCGAGACGCTCAGCGCCGAAGTTATGGACCTCAAGGTGCAACTTGCGGGTCACTCCAGCGCGATTGATTCCGTGGAGACCAATCTCTACCGTCTGCGTACCGACAAGCGCAGACTGGCGGACGAGAAAGTGGAGATAGAAGCCGCGCTCGCCGCCGCTGAAAATTCCCTTGACGAGATAAAGAAGGCGCCCGAAAAGACTCAGTTCTCGGAAGAGGACAAAAAGCGTATCGCCGAACTCGAAGAATTGCTTGCGGGGCTCGGCGACAGAAAACGCGCTCTGTCCGAGAAGTTGCTCGAACTTGACTCGGAGAGGACGCGCCTTACCGAGGAACGCTCCGTCGCGAACGAGAAAAAAGTGCGTTCGGAAGGTATGCTCGACACCGTGGACGCCGATATGCGTCACCTGCAGGAGCATATCCTCGAGGAATACAATCTTACTTATCAGTCCGCGCTCGTATACCGCATTGAGGGCTACGAGCAACGCGGGGCGAAAACCGCTATCGACGAACTCAAGAAATCCATCAACCGTCTCGGTCCCGTCAACCTGCTTGCTGTGGAAACTCTCGCGGAGACCGAGGAGCGCCTCAGCGTCCAGACGGTGCAGCGCGACGACATCAAGAGTGCGCGTGACGACATCATATCCGTCATACGCAGGCTGACCGACGAGATGTCCGTCAAATTCCTTGAGGCGTTCTCCAAGATTCAGGAGAATTTCCAGACGGTTTTCTCGCAACTGTTCGAGGGCGGCAAAGGCGACCTCCGTCTCGACACCAGCGAGACTGACGACCCCCTCGAGGCGGGTATCGACATATTCGTCCAGCCTCCGGGAAAACGACTGGGCAACATCACGCTGCTCAGCGGCGGAGAACGTACGTTGTCCGCAATCGCGTTGTTGTTCGCAATCCTTATGTTGCGCCCCGTGCCGTTCTGCGTGCTCGACGAAATCGACGCCGCACTCGACGACACCAACGCGGCGGTGTTCGCGGGCTTCCTCAAGAAGTTCTCCGCGCGCACGCAATTCATCGTCATCACCCACCGTAAGCCCACGATGCGCCACGCGGACAGCATTTTCGGCGTTACGATGGAAGAAAAAGGCGTGACGAAAATCGTTTCCATCACTTTCGAGGAAGCGCAGAAACGCCTGCCCAACGAGGAATGACAATGCGGCGGCGTGCGTTCCCGACCGGGCGGAACAGCGCCGAAAATGCCGTATGACAGACAAAATTGTTGCGGTTAAACCCGATTTGCGACGTCATTCGGGAAAGCGGTAAAGGAGAATTATGGGATTTTTCAGCAAGATGCTGGAAGGCATCAGGAAAACCAAGGACAATCTTTCCAAAAAACTTTATTACGCTTTTTCCGCACGTGCGCTCGACGACGAGTTCTACGACTCTCTCGAGGAAGCGTTGCTTGCGGGTGACGTGGGCGTGGCGGCAAGTTCCGAAATCGTCGCCGATTTGCGCGACAGGGTTTACGAGGAGCGCATAAAACGCCCCGAGGACGCCAAGGAACTGCTCAAACAAATCCTTGTGGAAAGCGTGGAATACGAAGTGGAGCCGTACTCCTATCCGCTCGTAATATTGCTGTCGGGCGTCAACGGCGTGGGCAAGACCACCGCAATAGGCAAACTGGCACACCTTTTCACCGAACAGGGCAAGAGCGTCGTGGTTGCCGCGGCGGATACTTTCCGCGCCGCTGCCAGCGAGCAACTGGAGGTGTGGGGCAAGCGTGCGGGCGTGCGAGTGGTCCGTCACAACGAGGGCGCGGACCCCGCGGCCGTCGTGTTCGACGCGATTTCTTCGGCGAAAGCCAAAGGCACCGACGTTATCCTCGTGGATACGGCGGGCAGACTTCACAACAAAAAGAATCTTATGGAGGAACTCAAGAAAATCTGCAGGGTGGTCGACCGCGAACTTCCCGACGCAGATTTCCGCAAGTTCCTTGTGCTTGACGCCACCACGGGGCAGAACGGCGTGCAACAGGCGGAGGTATTCTCGGAGGCAATCGACCTCGACGGGATTATCCTCACCAAACTGGACGGCACCGCAAAAGGCGGCGTGGTTATGGCTATTTCCGTGGAACTTGAACTTCCCGTCCTTTATGTCGGCGTCGGCGAAAAGATAGACGACCTCATTCCTTTCGACGCCAACGATTTCGTGGACGCGCTGGTGTGACGCTACCGTGCCCGTGCCGCGACGGCGCCTCCGGGGGTTGCCTTCGCCAGACGCGCTCAACCTCAGTCAAATTCAACTACTTTACGCTAAATAGAGCAGCAGAAAGATGTCGCAGTCGGTTGACATCTTTTTTGTTTTGCGCTATCATACTGTCAAGGCGTTCGCCTTTACAAAGGCTACGACCTTTACAGGTATGGACAGATTCGAAATAAGCACGCTTCGCGTTTATTACGGCGCGTTGCTCACCGAAAGACAGAACGAACTTCTCAGGTTGCACTACGACGAGGATATTTCCCTCGGGGAACTCGCCGATATGTATTCGGTGTCGCGGCAGGCGGTGCTTGACGGAATCAAACGCGGAGAGTGCGCGCTCAAGGAGTTCGAGGACAAACTCGGACTTGCAGGGCGCGACGGACGGGCGGCGAAAACGCTGTCCGACGCGGAAGACGCGTTGTCACGCGGCGACACCGTCGGGTGCGCGCGGCTCATTGGGGCGGCAAAGGCCCTTCTGGAGGAATGATGTCAGTTTTCGAGAACCTAGCCGACAGAATGAATCACATATTTTCCAAACTCCGCAACAAAGGAAAACTCACGGAGTTGGAAATCAAGCAGGCTATGCGCGAAATTCGCGTTGCTTTGCTCGAGGCGGACGTCAATTACGCCGTCGTCAAGGATTTCGTCGCGACGGTCAGCGAAAAGGCGCTCGGCGAGGACATACTGAAGTCGCTCACTCCCGCCCAGCAGATTGTCAAGATAGTCAACGACGAACTGGTCGCGCTTATGGGGTCCACCCACCGCAAACTTGCCGTCTCCGACCGTCCTCCCACGGTTTATATGATGTGCGGCCTGCAGGGCGCAGGCAAGACCACTATGTGCGGCAAACTCGCTCTCTACCTCAAGAAGCAGGGCAAGAAACCGCTGTTGGTGGCTTGCGACGTGTACCGTCCCGCGGCGATTCAGCAACTGCAGATAGTCGGCAAGAAAGTGGGCGTCGAAGTTTACGAGGCGGGACAGGGAGACCCGGTCAAGATTGCGGCGGCAGGTATAGCGCACGCTCTCAAGAACGGATTCGACCCCGTCATCATCGACACGGCTGGCAGATTGCACATCGACGAGAAACTTATGAAGGAACTCATCGACGTCAAGCGCGAGGTGAGACCCGCCGAAATCCTGCTTGTCGTGGACAGTATGACGGGACAGGACGCCGTAACCGTCGCGGATACCTTCAACAAGACTCTCGACGTCACGGGCGTGATAATGACCAAACTCGACGGCGACACCCGCGGCGGCGCCGCATTGTCGATAAGAGCGGTCACGGGCAAACCCATCAAGTTCAGCGGCACGGGCGAGAAACCCGAGGACCTGGAGCCTTTCCACCCCGAACGTATGGCGAGCCGTATTCTCGGAATGGGCGACGTGCTGACGCTTATCGAAAAGGCGGAACAGGCGTTCAGCAAGGAGCAGGCGGAGCAACTGCAAAAGAAACTGCGTGAAAATTCCTTCACTCTCGAGGATTATCTGGAGCAACTCGACAGCGTCAAGAAAATGGGCGGAATCGGCAGTATGATGCAACTCGTCCCCGGGCTTGCCGGAAGAATGGGCAAGCAGGAAATCGACGAGGACAAGATAATGCGCTCCAAGGTAATCATTCAATCGATGACCCCCAAGGAACGCCGCAATCCCGACATAATCAAAGGCAGCCGCAGAAAGCGTATCGCGCAGGGCAGCGGAACCTCCATTCAGGAAGTGAACCAGTTGCTCAAGCAGTTCGAGATGACGCGGGATATGATGAGCCGTATGCAGAAAGGCGGTATGAAAGGCTTGCGCGGAATGAAAGGTATGCCTCCGGGCGGATTCCCGTTCTGACGCATTCCGCATTTTATTACTCTGAAACAAATTTATAAACTCGCTCTACGAGCGCAAAGGAGAAAACAGTTATGGTCAAACTCAGACTCACCAGAATGGGCGCAAAGAAAAACCCCTTCTATCGCATCGTCGCCACCGATTCCAGAAAAGCACGCGACGGACAGTACATCGAGCAAATCGGCATCTACGACCCCGTCTCCGACCCGAAGGTTGTCAGAATCGACGCAGACCTTGCCAAGAAGTGGATTGCAAACGGCGCACAACCCACCGAGACCGTCCGCAACCTTTTCAAGCAGCAGGGCATTCTGTAAGGTGATTTATGACTGAACTCGTTGAATATCTCGTCGGAAAACTCGTCCCCGAAGGCGAGTATTCCGTCGAACTCCGCGAGGGTGACGACGAAAGCGAAATCGTCGTTATCGTCTCGGGCAAAGAGATAGGCAAAGTCATAGGCAAGCAGGGCAAAATTGCCCGCGCCATTCGCACTCTCGTCAAGGCGGCCAGCGGAAAATCTTCCGTTCGTTACAACGTCGTCATTCAGGAGAGAGAGGAGAACGCGGCCGAATGAAAGAACGGCTGACTGTGGGAAAGGTGCTGCGTCCGAGAGGACTCAAGGGAGTCGTCAAGGTTGAGGCGTATTCCGACGATACCTCGCGTTGGCGCGCGTTCCGCACGTTGGGCGTGGGCGGCAAAAATTACGAAGTGGAGGAAATCTCCGCCGAAAACGCCGTCGTCTATGTCAAACTGCGCGGAGTCGACAACGCCGACGAAGCCGAAAAGTTGCGCGGATTGTCCGTCACGGCGTTGCGTGCCGAACTTCCGCCGCCTCCCGCGGGGCGCTATTATATAGCCGACCTGTTGGGCAGCGACGTCTATGCCGGCGGCGACAGGATAGGCGAATTGGTGGACGTTCTGCAATACGGTTCCGCCGACGTCTATGTCGTCAGGACTTCAGACGGTACGGTGAGTTTTCCCGCGCTCAAGGAAACTCTGCGCGAAATCGACGCCGCCGAAGGCAGAATCGTGCTTGACGGGGCGATGTTCTCCCGCACGGCGGTTTACAACAAATGAGATTTGACGTTCTGACGATTTTTCCCGAGTATTTCGAAGTTATGTACTCGGGTATTATGGGGCGTGCCGTCAAAGACGGCAGGTTTTCCCTTGTCGTCACCGACATTCGCGACTATTCTCTCGACAAACACAAGAAAACCGACGATTATCCGTACGGCGGAGGCGCGGGAATGGTTATGACTCCCGACCCCGTCGTGCGTGCCGTGGAGGCCGTCGACCCCGACCACGAAGCGTTGCGCATATATCTTTCGCCGAAGGGGGAAACGTTCAAGCAGTCAACGGCGTGCGAACTTGCGAAAAAAGACAGAATACTTTTGCTTTGCGGCGGTTACGAGGGCATCGACGAGAGAATAATCGATCTTGTCATCGACCGTGAAATCTCCATCGGCGATTACGTGCTTACCGGAGGCGAACTGCCCGCGCTGGTGGTGATGAACGCCACGGCGCGGTACATCGACGGAGTGCTGGGAAGCGAGGAGAGTACCGTCGAGGAAAGTTTTTCCGCGGGACTTCTCGAATATCCGCACTACACGCGTCCGCAGGTATACCGCGGACTGTCCGTGCCGGACGTGCTGACGAGCGGCAATCACGCCGAAGTCGACAAGTGGAGGGCGCAGAAATCCCTCGAAATCACACGCGCCCGACGTCCCGACTTGATTGCCGCACTCGGATTGGACGGAACCGAAAACAAGGACGGCAACGGCAAGGGCAAAAAATCAGGGAAATGATTGCGCGGCGGGGATATCCTGCCGTGTTTTGAGTTGAGAGTGCAACGCTCTGGGCAAATCGCCTTTGAGTACTGCCGCGAGCGCTTTGCGCCTGCGTGAACGCCGAGAGTGCGTGACAGGAGGAATTATGTACATTCAATGGTTCCCCGGCCATATGACTAAAGCGATAAGAATGATGGAGGAAAACCTCCGTCTTGTCGACGCTGTCGTATACGTCCTTGACGCCCGCGCGGTGAAAAGTTGCATAAATCCGCTTTTTCAGAAACTTATAGCGGGAAAACCCGCGCTTTTCGTGTTCAACAAATGCGACCTCGTGGAGGCTCGCGAACTCGACGGCTGGGAGAGGTCTTTTGCCGCCGAAGGCAGGATTACGGCGAGGTCGGTCGGTATATCGGGAGATTGCTCCAGGGTTGTTGCGGGCGTGAAAGCCGTCGCCGCCGCAAAACTCGACCGTTTCCGCGAAAAAGGTGCGTCCGTCAACCTTCGCACTATGGTGGTCGGGGTGCCGAACTCCGGCAAATCCACGATAATCAACGCGGTGTGCGGAAAGGCAAAAACGGTGACGGGAGACCGTCCCGGGGTCACGCGCGGCAAGCAGTGGGTCAGCATTGACGGGATAGACCTTCTGGACACCCCGGGTACGTTGTGGGGCAAGTTCGAGGACCAGACCGTGGCTCATCATCTCGCTTATATCGGCAGCATACGCGAAGAGGTTCTGGACGTCGCCGAACTCGCCTGTGATTTCGCCGCAGAACTGAAAGCCGAATATCCCGAAGCGTTGCTGTCGCGCTACTTCCTTCCCGAACTTGCGGAAACCCCCGCAGAGATACTTGAACAGATAGCCGAGGCGCGCGGTTGCAAAGCCCGCGGAGGAGCCCCCGATTACGACAGGGCGGCGCGGCTTCTGCTTGACGATTTCAGAAAAGGAAGGCTTGGCAAAATAATGCTCGAAAAAGCCGAAAGCGGCATTCTCAGAATCAAAAGGCAAGGATAAAACCCGAGTTTTGACGTTTGTCGACATTCGGCAAAATACCGAAAGAGCGGAGGGGCAAACCGTGCGACGTGTCGCGACGGCGCCGCAACCGACGCTTTGGTGTGAATTATGGTACGTGCGGAAGAATTGATGAAATACGAAAACGCGCTTCTCTCGGAGGGGTGCCGTTACGTCTGCGGCGTCGACGAAGTGGGCAGAGGTCCTCTTGCAGGGCCCGTAACCTGCGCAGCCGTGATTATGCCGCTCGACGACCTTATACAGGGCGTCAACGATTCCAAGAAAGTTTCCAAAGGAAAGCGCGAAAAACTTTCCGCGCTCATTCGCGAAAAAGCCGTGGCGTATTCGGTCGTGTCCTACGACAACGTCAGGGTTGACGAAATGAACATACTAGAAGCAACCAAGGCTTGTATGCGCGACGCGGTGTGTTCGTTGTCCGTCAAGCCCGACGCGGTACTTGTCGACGCTCTCAGAATCGACGTGCCTTTCCGCGTGGTTCCGCTCGTGCACGGCGATGCGTTGAGTTATTCCATAGCGGCGGCCTCGATTCTCGCAAAGGTTGAGAGGGACGCGTTTATGAGCGCGATTGCCGAAAAATATCCGCAGTACGGGTTCGAGAGAAACGTGGGATACGGGACGGCGGAACACATCGCCGCACTTAAGGAATTCGGTCCGACGGAAATACACCGCAGGACTTTCATAAAGAATTTCGTGAAATGAACGGCAGGGCGAAAGGTTACATAGGCGAGCAGATTGCGGCGGAGTATCTCGCAAAAAAAGGGTGGAAGATACTTGCGCGCAACATCAGGGAGTGCGGCGTGGAAGTCGACCTCATAGCCCTCGACGGGGCAACTCTCGTGTTTTGCGAAGTCAAGACGGCAGAGCGCCCCGACGCGCACCCCGCGGAATGGGTTAAAGAGGGGCAAATGCGACGTTACGTCAGGGCTGCCGAGAGTTATGTCGCGCGACACGCGCTCTACGACCGCGACGTGCGTTTCGACGTAATGGAAATATGCGGGGGTGAGGTGCGGCATATCCGCGGAGCGTTCGACGCCTCGAGGTAACACCGGCACGGAACGTGCGTATTTCCCGCGCTTAATTTTGAAATAGGGGCGCGATACGCTTGTCTAAAAACTTTTGTTATGGTAATATAACACGCGTGACTCGATTTGTTCCGCTGGCGGGGAGGCCGTTAAGAACACGTCGCAATCAAGGAGGTCAGTCATTATGAACATTATCGACACCATCGAAAGCGAAGGTATGAGAAAGGATTTGCCCGAAATCGCAATCGGCGACCAGGTCAAAGTTTTCGTCAAGGTTATCGAAGGCAACAGAGAACGTCTGCAGTCCTACGAAGGTATCGTCATCGCCAAGAAGAACGGCGGTATCCGTGAGACCATAGTAGTGCGTCGCGTCACCTTCGGCGTGGGCGTGGAAAGAACTTTCCCTCTCCATTCCCCCAAAATCGACCGCATAGAAGTCGTGCGTCACGGCAAGGTCAGAAGGGCGAAACTCTATTATCTCCGCGAGCGCACCGGTAAGGCTGCCAAACTCAAAGAGACGAGATAATTTCTCTAAGTCAAGAGGCAAGATGAAAAAGAAATTCGTTTCTATTTGCATAATAGTGCTGGTACTCGTACTGGCACTATTTGTGCTTTCCGCCTGCAATCCGCAGAGTGCCGAATACGACACCGAACTGCTTTCAAACGGCGGTTTCGAGACCACCACTTCCACGGAAAGCAGTTTTGTGTTCGACGGCTGGAAAGTGAGCGACAGTTGGAACGATTCCAGTTCCGACTATCAGCGCGTCGAGGCGTCAAGCAACGACCCCGAGACTGCGGGAAGTTATTACCTTTCCATTTCCAACACCGCCGCAAGTTACGCGTGGCTGTATCAGTCCGTCGAAGTGGAGCGCAGGCAGATTTACAAAGTCAGCGTTGACATCAAGGTTTCGGGCACTCTGTCTACCGATACGGGACGCGGAGCGTACGTCACTTTCCTCGAAAACGTTGATTACATCTTCTCCGAGGTCAAAAAATCCGCTGGCGACAACGGCAAGAACGGTTGGGAAACCCACACGTTCTACGTCCGTCCCCTCAACACCGACTATCTCACCATAGCGCTTTGCCTCGGCAAGGAAGGGGAGACCTGCAAAGGCACGGTGTATTTCGACAACGCTTCTATGACGAAAGTGCAGTCCGCCCCCGAGGGTGTGACCGTAACCGACTTCAGGAAATCCACCGTTGCGCGCTACAACAGCGATGCGGCCGGTATCGCGTTCGTGACCGTGCTCAGTATTCTCACCGTCGCGCTCTTTGTCGCCGCATTCGTCGCCGTGCGCAAACTTTACGCACGTTCCGACGCATTCGTCAACTTCGACGGCACCACAACAGTCGGCGGTGCGGCAGAGCCCACTCAGAACGGAAAGAACAAGCGCAGGAAATCGGCAAAGGCAACGCCTGCAAAGGTCGCCGCTCCCGTCTGGAAGAACTGCGTATTCGTCGCCGCGATGATTATGCTCGGCGCGTTCCTCGTCCGTCTTATTCTGTTGCTCACCACTTACGGTTTCGGCGGCGAAACAACGCTTATGGCGGACCTTGCGAGATACCTCGCCAAGAACGGGGTCGGCAACGTGTACGCCGACGCCGCAAACGGCGTGCTGTCCAACGGAAACATTGCCACGATGTCTCCCGGCACGGTTTACATTCTCGCGATAGTCGGTCTTATAGGCGGTTCGCTTGACAACGTCGGTCTTTCCATACTTCTCCGTATGGTCGGCGTGCTTGCCGATATGGCGACCGTTGCGATGATATATTTCTACGGCAGAAAGTACGCAGGAGACAAACTCGCGGTGGTGTACGCCTCGCTTTACGCTTTGCTCCCGGTAGTCTTCGTGATGAGCGGTATGGCAAACACTTTCGAGGCTGTTCTCGTCGCGCTTATGGTCGGCGCAATGATTTCCCTCGTCGAAAAGAAATACATTGCGACTTACGTCATAATGGCGTTTGCGGCGGTGCTCGACATTCGCGCCCTCGCGCTTGCGCCCATTGCCGTGACCTATATGGGGTATATGTACTACCGTGACGACGACAATCTCCGCGCTTTCGGCAAGAACCGCGCGATTATCGTCTTCGGACTCATCGGCGCGTTCGTGCTGGCATATCTGCTCACTCTGCCCGTCGCAATCAGTCATCTCGGCGAAAACGCTTTCTACGGCTTCGAGATGATTGCCAATCAGATGCTCAACAACTCCATTTTCGTGGACAACGCGTTCGGCTTCTACGGTATGGTCACCCTCAATCAGAAAGGGTTCAACCAGGCGGCAGCGATTCTCAATCTCCTGTTTATTCTGGTGCTTGCGATTTTCGTCTGCTCGCTGTATTTCAAGAAACGCAACCGTCACGAAGTGTTGTTGCTTGCTTCCTATATGCTGGCAATGGTCGCGACATTTACGCTCAAAGTCAACTACACCTATCTCTTCCTCTCCATTGCGCTCGGAATTATGTACGCAATGGTCGCGGGCGAAAAGAGAGTGTACGGAGTTATGGGCGGATACGCTTTGCTCTCGATGCTGTGCGTCGGTCTGCTTGTGAGGAACGCCGGTTTTGCGACGTCTTCCACGGGATTCTTCGTCAACTTCGAGACCACGGGCGCCGACTTCATAGTGTTCAGCGTGTTCACCGTGTTGCTCACCGCGTACTACACCTACGTCGTGTACAACATCACGAATTCCGGCAACGTGGTGGACATCAAACCTTTGTCCCGTCCTCTCGGACAGGCTATAGGCTCCTCCGTGCGCGGAGTGTTCGACACGTTCAAGCGCAAGAGTTCGTGAGGCTCGGCGGAAAGACGCAATCGCCGCGAACGGTTTGCAAACCTGAATAGTGCTAAGGCGGACTTCGGTCCGTCTTTGTTTTTTGACGGAAAAAGAAGGGCGGAATTATGCGTCGAAAAGCGGCGCGGAAGCACCGAGCGGAGAAATCGGTTCGCCGCTTTTACATTGCAGAAAACCGCCTTTCGTGCGGTTAGATTGCGGGAAAAGGGCTTTGATTGCAACGTGAATTGCAAGTGTGGAAAGATGTCCGCCGCTCACTTGATACGGATATATCCGAAATAAGAAAGCAGCGGTTTGTTTGCGTTGAGTCTGTAAAGAGCGTAGGCGCGCAGGGCATTGTCTCCGACGTACTCGCTGCGCGGCGTGCCGTAACCGAATAGACGTCGTGCGTTCATATCGGTGTCGGGAAAAGCCCCCAACAGGGTGAAACGTTTTGCAAACTTCGCGATGTTGCTTTGTTCGCCTATTACGTCGGCAAGCGCGGGATTGAGCACCCAACTGCAGATTGTGAACGACGTATAACGGTAGTTCGGGAAAAAGCGGGCGAAAAACGCTGTGGCGCGCGCAAAGGAAACGTCGCAGGCCTCGGACGAAAGAGGTTCGCCTTGTTGTATGTGCAAATTGAGAATTCTGCCGAACATAAGCGGCAGGGCGCGGAGGAAGTTTGCTCCGTTGCCGAAAGGCGGCGCGACAAAACGGCTCAGTTCGTACTGCAGTCTGCCTATTTTGAATAGTCTGAGGCGGACGTGTCTGGAAAGCCACCCGATGTTGTCGAGCCCGACAACGCCGTAGCGCGCGCGGTCGTTGCCGCTCCACACCGTTATGTCGGAGAATGTGTCGGTGAAGACATCTTCGGGTATACCGCGCCTGCGGTATTCTTCACGGGCAAGCAAAGCGGCTTTGAGAGTGACCGCAAGTTTGAAAGCGGGGGAGCGCCTTGTCAGCGCGCGCAAGTGCCCGCGGCGCATTTTTTCGGCGAAAGCGTCGGTTGCGGCGGGGTATTTTTCAGCCTCGCCGAGCGCACAGGCGGTTTCCTCCGCAGGCAAACCTATTTTGCGACAAAGTGTTTCCAGTTCGTTCATACTTTCAATCCGATGTTGTTCCGCGGTTACGATGATTACGTGGAAATTATAGCCGCCCCCGCATATACTGTCAATGCACGGCGGCTGCGGCGTAAACGGAAGCCGAATTTCGCCCGCCTCAACCTCACGCTTTTGCCGATTGCGGCTTAATTTGTCGAAGCGGTATTTGCCCTTTCAAATGTTTGCTTTCTGTTTTTGCCTATGCTATATTGTGCGCGACGGATAAATCCGCAACACAGATTATTCAGGAGGCATAAAATGAAAAAGACTCTCAAAGGCAAAGAATACGACACCATCGAAATGAGCGTTGTCAAAAAAGTTACCAGCGGCAGTTTCGGCGACCCCGCAGGTTATGAGGAAACTCTTTACGTCGCGGAAGACGGCACCTACTTCCTTTACACCAACGGCGGCGAGGCTTCTCCTTACAAAGAGGAAAAACTCGTTTCTATGACCAAGGCAAAGGTCGACGCATGGAAGAAAGCCAACGCGTAATCTTTTCCACCGACATAAAGAAAGCCCGCAAATGCGGGCTTTTTTATTGGGCTCGTTTTCGGCGTTTCGTTACGCCTGCGCGGCGATTTCAGATGAGAGAGACCGAGGGGGCTGCCGCGCCGAGACGGTCGGCGTATCTTTCCTCGACTATCGGCGCGATGTCCTCGAAAATGATGTTGTCGGCGACTTGCGCGGCAAGGTCGAGTTTCTCGGGAGAGTTGACGGTCCAGACGAGGACAGGCATTTTTTCACGCACTCTTTCGAGATATTTGTTGTCCGCCGCCGAACGAATGTCATACGCGGTGAAGTGGGGGCGGGAAAGGCGGTTTACCCACAGTTTTCCCATAAAATCCATAACGTGCGCGCGGTCCTTGCCGTGCCAATCCTGCCACGTGCAGAGTTGCCCGCAGGGACGGTCTGAGTGACGGCGGCAGTAGCGCACGGCGCCGTAGTTGAACGATTGCAGGGCAATGTTTCCGTCGTAGTCCGCAATGCGTTTGCACACCGCCTCGGCAATGGAATTGTCGTAGGGATTGAGTCCTTTAATTTCGCAGAGAATCCCGGTCTTGCCTTTGACCAGAGAAAGAAATTCGTCGAAAGCGGGAATGGTGTACTGAGAATCCGCAAGGCGGAGTTTCTTGAGTTCGTCGAGAGTGAAGTCGCGCACTTTGCCTTCGACGCCGCACACGCGTTTCAGGGTGTCGTCGTGGAAAACGACGAGGGCGCCGTCACGGGTGAGGTGGACGTCGATTTCTATGTTGAAGCCGTGCTTTATCGCCGCTTCGAAAGCGGGCATACTGTTCTCGGGAAATTCGTCGTCGTGAAGTCCACGGTGGGCGACGGGAATGCTCAAAAGCCAGTCGAACTCCATACTTTCTCCTTGTCTTGTGTGCGATTTCGATTGATATAATTTTAGAATCCGATTATAATAATGTCAACACTTTCGGCAAATTCCCGCTGCGCGGGAGGGGCGAGGACGCATTGAGTCTCGACAAGATACGCAATTTCTGCATCATAGCACACATCGACCACGGCAAGAGCACACTTGCGGACAGGCTCATCGAAAAGACGGGCACCGTTTCCGCGCGCGAAATGCAGGAACAACTCCTCGACAATATGGACATAGAGAAAGAGCGCGGTATAACAATCAAACTGCAGACCTGTCGCCTCTTTTACCGTCACGGGGACGACGAATACGTCTTCAATCTCATAGACACCCCGGGACACGTCGACTTTACCTACGAAGTTTCGCGTTCGCTTGCCGCCTGCGAAGGCGCTTTGCTCGTCGTTGACGCGACGCAGGGCGTCGAGGCGCAGACTCTTTCCAACGTTTACCTCGCGCTTGACAACGACCTGGAAATTCTTCCCGTCATAAACAAAATAGACCTTGCCTCGGCGGACGTCGACGGCGTCTGCAAAGAGATTGAGGACATAATCGGTCTCGATACGTCGGGTTGCCCCAGGGTGTCGGCGAAAGAGGGGCTGGGTATCGACGACGTGCTGGCGCAGATAGTGGAGAAACTGCCGCCCCCCAAAGGCGACCCCGACGCGCCTCTCAAAGCGCTCATTTTCGACAGTTACTACGACAATTACCGCGGCGCAATTTCAATGGTGCGCATTATGGACGGGACCGTGAAAGCGGGCGACCGCATCAAGATGTGCGCCACCGGAAAAGTGTTCGAAGTGGTGGAAGTCGGCGTGTACGCGCCGAGTATGAAACCCGTCCCCGCATTGTCGGCCGGCGAGGTCGGTTATATCGCGGCGAGCGTGAAAAACGTCGCAGATACCGCTGTCGGCGATACGATTACCGGAGCGGACAGACCGACGGATTCGCCACTTAAAGGATACAAAAAAGCAACTCCAATGGTCTATACGGGTATTTACCCCGCCGACGGAGCCAAATACAACGACCTCAAGGAAGCCCTGTTGAAATTGCAACTCAACGACGCCGCGTTGTCGTTTGAACCAGAAAACAGCAAGGCGCTCGGATTCGGATTCCGTTGCGGTTTTCTCGGGTTGTTGCATATGGAGATTATCGAGGAGAGACTCGAGCGCGAGTTTGACCTCGACCTCATCACCACCGCGCCCGGGGTGTCGTATCACGTCACCAAGACAAACGGCGAAAAACTCATTGTGGACAATCCCACCAATCTGCCTGCGCCCACGGAAATCGAAAGCATAGAGGAACCTATGGTCAAAGCCGTGGTTTACACTCCGCCGGAATATGTGGGGCAGATTATGGAACTGTGTCAGGACAAGCGCGGGATTTTCGTCGATATGACCTACATCGATACGGCGCGCGTGCAACTGACGTACCGCTTGCCTCTCAACGAGATAATATACGACTTCTTCGACAGCCTGAAGTCCCGCACACGCGGCTACGCCTCGCTCGATTACGAGGCGGACGGATACGAGAAGAGCGACCTGGTGAGGCTCGACCTGCTCATCAACGGCGATATGTGCGACGCGCTTTCTCTCATAGTGCACAAGGACAGGGCTTACGCAAGGGGGCGCGGTATTGCCGAGAAACTCAAGGAAGCCATTCCGCGGCAACTTTTCGAGATACCCATTCAGGCGGCAATCGGCGGAAAAATAATCGCGCGCGAGACGGTCAAGGCACTCCGCAAGGACGTGCTTGCCAAGTGTTACGGCGGCGATATTTCGCGAAAGAAAAAACTGCTCGAGAAGCAGAAAGAAGGCAAAAAGAGAATGCGTCGCGTCGGCTCCGTCGAAGTGCCCAGCGAAGCGTTTGTCAGCATACTCAAAGTGGGCGACGACAACTGAGCGACAAAAGACGACGGCGGTCGGCGCGCTGTGCGTCGGCACGTTCGTTCCCGCGCCCTGATTTCACCCGTATGGAAATTTACGTCCACATTCCGTTCTGCAAAAGAAAATGCGCCTATTGCGATTTCGCTTCCTATGCGGGCACGTCGCCCGCCGACAGGAGCGGTTATCTTGCCGCGCTCGGAAAAGAGATTGCGCTGGGCGGCGAAAAATTCCGCGACAGGCACATCGACACCGTATATATAGGCGGAGGCACGCCCTCGCTTCTGGAAGGAAACGAAATAGGACGTCTGACGGAATCGCTTGCCGCGGAGTTTCCGCATTTTTCCCCCGAAGAAGTCACGATAGAGGTAAATCCCGAAAGCGTGAGTGCGGAAAAACTGGAAGCGTACCGCGCGGCGGGTGTAAACCGCATAAGTATGGGGGTGCAAAGTCTTGACGACGACAATCTCGCCGCAGTGGGCAGATTGCACGGTGCGGAGGAAGCGCTCGCGAAACTGGCGCTTGCGGGAAGATATTTCGACAACGTGTCCTGCGATTTCATAATCGGTCTGCCGTTCGATACTCCCGAAAAGGTGAAAAGCGAACTCGAAGCGGCGGCGGGACTGGTGAAACACGTTTCCGTTTACGAACTGACCCTGGAGAGCGGCACTCCGCTGGCGCTCGCGGCGGAACGCGGGGACGTCGCCCTTCCTTCGGACGACGAAACGGCGGATTTGCTGGAGTGTGCCGTCGACGTGCTGGCGGATAACGGGCTCGAAAGATACGAGGTTTCCAATTTCGCACGGAAAGGTTACGCGAGCCGTCACAATTTCGGATACTGGACGCGCGAGGAATACATCGGTTTCGGGGCGGCGGCACATTCTTTCTTCGGCAGGAGCGCCGAAAGCGCGAAACGGTGGGGCAGACGCGTGGCGAACGCGCGTTCGCTGTCGGAGTACGTCGCCGGCGTGGCGAATGCGGGAAAGTTCGACGACCTGCCGCGCGCCTGTTCGGAAACGGTGACGGGAGACGAAGCGCAAAAAGAGGCAATAATGCTGGGATTGCGCACCGTGCGCGGCATTGACGGAAAAATGCTCGAGGGCAGAATAACTCCTGAGGTTTCGCCGTTTTTCGAGAGCGCGGGCGAGGGCAGACTGCGCCTGACGCGCCGCGGATTTGCCGTTATGAATTCCGTGCTTGCGGAAATTCTTTAAGCGCGCCGACCGAGCGGAAAGGAC
>OERL01000077.1_pt1 | contig 22553 bp, 21 predicted proteins | sample 1539981 | NCBI WGS metagenome assembly OERL01 (sample SAMEA3891867, study PRJEB23780) | metagenome | biome: terrestrial biome; feature: animal house; material: Caecal content | place: Italy | collected 2015-05-05
CCCGAGCACCCCGCCGGGCTGTGGCTTCTGGCGGCCCGGCCCCCGGTCTACGGCAAACAGGGCAACCGGATCGTCATCGACCGGCCCGCCCACTGGTACGCCGTCCAGGACAGGCTGGTCTGCCCTCTGGAGGACGCCGACCTGCCCCGCCTGCTGGACGACCCCGCCCTCCGGCTGGAAGTATTCGACGCAGCCCCCCTCTATGCCGCGTCGATGCAGGCCGGGGGCTGGGGCAGCTCCATCGTCTGGGACGGCAAGCTGGCCGCCTACCTGCTGGACGCCTCGGCGGCCAAGTACAGCATCGCGGCCCTGGCCGAAGCCTACAAGGTCAAGCCCGCCTTTGCCTGCGAGGACTGGCCCGACGCCCCCTTCCTGGCCGGGCTGTTTGCCCGGATGAAGGAGGAGATCACCGCCCTGGGGGAGGATTTCCTTTACAATGAGATCGAGTTCCCCCTGGCGCAGGTGCTGGCCGACATGACCCGCACCGGCGTGCTGGTGGACCGGGCCGGCATCGAGCGGTTCGGCGCCGGGCTGCGCCAGCAGATCGAGGCCAAGCTGGCCTACATCCGCAGCCAGGTGGAGGACCCCGACTTCAACCCCAACAGCCCCAAGCAGCTGGGGGAGATGCTGTTCGTCCGGATGAAGCTGCCCCACGGCCGCAAGACCAGCCGGGGCTGGTCCACCGACAACGCCACCCTGCAAAAGCTGCGGCCCGACTGCCCCCTGGTGGACGACATCCTGCAGTACCGCTCCTACCTCAAGCTGTACTCCACCTACGCCGAAGGCCTGCTGAAGGTGATCGGCCCCGACGGGCGGATCCACTCCACCTTCAACCAGACCGAGGCCCGCACCGGCCGCCTCTCTTCGGACAACCCCAACCTGCAGAACATCCCCATCCGCACCGAGCTGGGCAGCCAGCTGCGGGGCTTCTTCATCGCAAAGCCGGGCTGCGTCTTTGTGGACGCCGACTACAGCCAGATCGAGCTGCGCATCCTGGCCCACATCACCGGGGACGAGCACATGCAGGCGGCCTTCCGCAACGGGGAGGACATCCACCGCAGCACCGCCGCCAAGATCTACGGCATCCCCCTGTCGGAGGTCACCCCCCGGCTGCGCACGGCGGCCAAGGCCATCAACTTTGGCATCATGTACGGCAAGGGTGCCTTCAGCCTCTCGGAGGACCTGGGGGTCTCGGTGCGGGAGGCGGGGGCCTTCCTGAAAAACTACCTGGCCAGCTTCCCCAAAGTGGACAGCTATATGCAGCAGACCATTGCCGACGCCAAGGAAAAAGGCTACGTCAGCACCCTGTTCGGGCGGCGGCGGGCCCTGCCCGAGCTGGCCAACTCCAACATGAACGTCCGGGCCAGCGGCGAGCGGATGGCCCGCAACACCCCCATCCAGGGCACGGCGGCCGACGTCATCAAGCTGGCCATGGTGCGGGTCTGGCGGCGCATCCGGGCCGAGGGCCTGGCCAGCCGGCTGATCCTCACCGTCCACGACGAGCTGATCGTGGAGGCCCCCGAGGCCGAGGCCGAGACCGCCGCCCGCATCCTCAAGGAGGAAATGGAGGGCTGCGTCCACTTCACCGTCCCCCTGGACACCGACGTCCGCCAGGGCAAGTCCTGGCTGGAAGCCCACTGACACAGCCGGAAGAGGGCGTCCCTTGCCGCCGGCCCTGCGGGCCGCCACGTCTGTTTTATCGTAGATCTGCAAAGGAACGAAAGCAACCATGATCATTTTGGGAATCGAATCCACCTGTGACGAGACCGCCGCCGCCCTGGTCGAGGACGGCCGCACCCTGCTTAGCAACGTCATCGCCACCAGCGTCAAAGAGCAGGCCCTGTACGGCGGGGTGGTGCCCGAGATCGCCAGCCGCCGCCACTGCGAGTACATCAGCGCTGCCGTGGGCAAGGCCCTGGCCGACGCGGGGCGCACCATTGCCGATGTGGACGCGGTGGCCGTCACCTTTGCCCCCGGCCTGATCGGGGCGGTGCTGGTGGGGGTCAACTTCGCCAAGGGGCTGGCCTATGCTGCCGGCAAGCCCCTGGTGCCGGTCCACCACCTGCGCGGGCACATCGCCGCGCTGTACCTGACCCACCCCGAGCTCAAGCCCCCGTTCCTCTGCCTGGTGGCCTCGGGCGGGCACAGCCACATCGTCCAGGTGGAAAGCTACACCCGCTTCCGGGTGCTGGGCCGGACGGTGGACGACGCCGCCGGCGAAGCCTTCGACAAGGTGGCCCGCACCCTGGGCCTGCCCTACCCCGGCGGGCCCAGCATCGCCGCCGCCGCCAAAACCGGCGACCCCCACGCCTACCGCCTGCCGGTGCCCCATGTGGAGGGCAAGTACAACGTCAGCTTTTCGGGCCTCAAGACCGCCGTCCTGAACGAGGTGAACCAGGCCCGCATGAAAAACCTGCCCGTGAACGTGCCCGACCTGGCCGCCTCCTTCCAGGAGCGGATCGACGGCATCCTGGCCGAAAAGCTGCTGGCCGCCGCGGCCGACACCGGCGCGGCCCAGGTCTGCCTGGCCGGCGGGGTCGCCGCCAACGGCCGGCTGCGCCAGCTGGTCAACGACGGGGCCCAGAAGCTGGGGGCCCAGGTCTATCTGCCCCAGCTCAAGTTCTGCGGGGACAACGGGGCCATGATCGCCAGCCAGGGCTACTACGAGTTTGCCGCCGGACGCACCGCCGGCCTGGACCTGAACGGCCTGCCCACCCTGCCCATCGACTACGAGTGACGCCCATTTCCCTGACAAACAAAAGCATCCCGGCCGGATGGCAAACGCCTCCGGCCGGGATGTTTTATTGCAGGTTTAGGGTGTATCTGAAAATTCCCCCACGCTGTTCTATTCTACCAAAAAGCACCATCTGCCGCGTTGCATTCGCTTGCATTCCACAAAGGAGTGCTGCGCTCATGCGCCTTGCATTTGGCGCTTTTTGGCGAATATCCCAGCATTTTTGACTTCTCAGATACACCCTAGGCCTGTTCCGAGGCCTGGGCGGGGCGCTCCGGCCGGGCCCAGAAGGCGGCGACCTCCGGGATGCGCCCTTTGCGCAGGAGAAACGCGGTGGGGATCAGATAGATCAGCATCCCGGTCAGCATGCGGGGGTCGTAACTGCTGATGATCCCGCTGATGCTGTGGGTGGTCTGGTACAGGCCGATGTCGATGGCGGCGGCGGTGTCCTGCAGTGTGTGCAGAAAGATCAGCACCCACAGGTTGCCCCCGCGGAAGTAGACCGCCGCGTACAGCATCCCCAGGCTGGCCGTCACGCAGCACTGGATCAGCACCCCCATCGGCTCGCTGGCCCGCAGGTTGATCAGATGCCCTGCGCCGAACAGCAGCCCCGAAAGCAGGCAGGCTTTCCAGACGCCGGCCCGGCTGGGGCCGAAGTGTTCCAGCAGGGTCTGGCAGATGACGCCCCGGAACACGGTCTCCTCCGCCATGCTGATGAGGAACATGCAGAGAAAGAACACCGCGATCTGCCACAGGGGCCGCAGGGGCGCGCCCTGCGCGGGGCCGGCCACCCCCAGGTTGAAGCTGAGGGACTGGCACAGCAGCACAAAGGGGACCATCCCCAGCAGCAGCCCGTCCAAAAAGCCGCGGCCCCGCTGGCGGTAGACCCACAGCCGCCCGGTGCGCCAGAGCAGGAACACCCCCGCCCCCAGGCCGAACAGCTCGTTGACGCACTGCAGCAGGAACATCTCCTGGGTGAACAGCCCCATAGCGGCCGGCCCCAGCAGGACCAGCACCAGCAGAAACAGCTCCAGGCCCACCGTCATGGCCAACAGGAACAGGACGGCGGCCAGGATGCAATAGAGAAACGGGTGTGACGCCCGTATACGTTTGAGCATTCCGTAATCCTCCCGGAGCTAAGATGTGGGGGAGGCTGCTCCCCCTCTCCCATTGTATCATAGAAAAGGGCACGGAAAAACAGCTTTCACGCATTTTTCATCCCGGCGGCGCGGGGCGCTTACCCCTGCATGAACTTTTCCAGGGTGGCGCACAGGGCCCGGAAGTCGATGGGCTTGGAGATATGGGCGTTCATCCCGGCGGCCGTGGTGGCGGCGATGTCCTCCGCAAAGGCGTTGGCCGTCACCGCGATGATGGGCACCGTCCCGGCGTCGGGCCGCTCCAGCGCCCGGATGGCCCGGGCCGCCTCGCAGCCGTCCATCTGGGGCATCTGCATATCCATCAGGATGGCGTCGATCTCGTAGGGGGCCGACGCCTGGAAGATCTCCACCGCCTCCCGGCCGTTCCAGGCCTGGAGCACCTCCAGCCCGTTCATGGTCAGGATCTCGCAGGCGATCTCCATGTTCAGCATATTGTCCTCCGCCAGCAGGATCCGCCGGCCCGCAAGGGAGAACGCCCCGCCGGCGCCGCCGGCCTTCAGGTCCTCCCGGGTCTGGCGGCTCTCCTCCTCGGCCTGGGCGGTGATGAAGGGCACCGTGATCGTAAAGGTGGTGCCCCTGCCGAGGGCGCTGTCCACATAGATCTGGCCGCTCATCTGGGTGACCAGGCTCTTCACAATGGGCATCCCCAGCCCGGTGCCCACCACCTGCCGGGAGAAGAACCGGGTCTCCCGGGCATACGGCTCAAAAAGCTGGGGCAGGAACTCCTTCGACATCCCGATGCCGGTGTCCTCGACCACGATCTGGTACTGGGGGGTGGGCGGGCCGCCCATCTGGCGCACCGTCACCGCCACGCTCTCCCCGGCGCTGGTGAACTTGAAGGCGTTGGACAGCAGATTGTTCAGGATCTGGGTGATGCGGGTCGCGTCCCCCATGACGCAGCGGTCGGCGATCTCGCAGCGGACGGTAAAGGTCTTGCCCTCCCGCCGGGCCTGCGGCTGGAACGAGTCGGTGCAGGCCTGCACGCAGGCGGCCAGGTCGAAGGCTTCGTTGTTCAGGACCACCTTGCCCTGCTCCATCCGGGACATATCCAGGATGTCGTTCACCAGGTCCAGCAGCTGCCGGCCCGAGTAGGCGATCTTGTCGGTGTATTCCCGCACCTTGTCCGGCTCGGCGGTGTGCTGGCGCAGCAGGTCCACCACGCCCAGGATGGCGTTGAGGGGGGTGCGCATGTCGTGGGACATATTGTTGAAAAAGGCCAGCTTGGATTTTTCGCTCTTGCGGGCGGTGGCCAGCGTCTCCTCCAGCAGGCGGCGCTCCTGGATCTGGCGGCGCTTTTCCTGGTCCACCTCCCGGAAGCAGAGGACCGCCTCCTCCGGCTCCAGCGTCTCGTCGAACAGGACCCGGACGTTGATCCAGCGCTCGCCGCTCTCGTACTTGCCCAGAAAATCGCCGCCGTAGTCCCGGACGTGGCCCGCCACCAGGCTGCGCAGGCTGTCGGTGGAAAAACTCTTGCGGAACTCGTCGATGGTGTCGGGCTCCATCACCGCGCCGATCACCCGCAGGAACTCCTCATAAAGGCCCTGGGGCTTCAGGTTTTTGCGGGCGTAGGGGGAGCCCTTGATCATCTCGTAGGTGCCCTGCTGGTAGTTGATGCGGAACAGCCCGTAGTAGGAGTTGCTCAGCACCTTCACCGTCTCGTTGGAGCGGGCCATCATGGCGTCCAGCCGCACGTTGCGCCAGATGATGATGGCAAACCCCACGCACCAGGCCGCCAGGATCGTCCCGTACAGCAGGGTGAACAGATGCAGCTGGGTCAGCATGCTTTCCACCGGCACCGTGATCATCATCAGCCAGCCGTTTTCCAGCCAGGTGTAGTAGACCCCGCGGCGGATGCCGTCGATGTCCTCGATGAACGCGTCGTAGCGGTCGAAATAGCCGTTCCTGACCCCCTGCTGCATCCGGGCGATGTAGGAAGGGAACGCCTCGCTGCCGGTGTTCAGGCTGGTGTTGGCGTACAGCACCTGCTGCCGCCCGTCGCACAAAAAGATGGACGCCCCCTCGGGCAGGGCCACCCGGCCCAGGTCGATCAGCAGGTTTTCGGGAAAGATGTCGAAGGCCACCACCGTGTCGCTGTTGTCGCACTTCTGGGCCACCGTCAGCACGTCCCGGCCGCAGACCATGTCCGCATAGACGTCGGTGAAAATGGCCTCGCCCTCCGCCGCAAGGGCCATCTGATACCACTCGGTCGAGGCGTAGTCGTAGGCGGCGGCCTCCTCCCAGGGGTCGGCCGCCAGCACCTGCCCGTTGTAGATCGCATAGGTATCCACCATGCCCGGGCCGAAAAGTTTGTGCAGCCGGTCGCTGTAGCGGCCGATCCAGCTGGTCAGGGCTTCGACGGGCTCCCCTTCCTCGATGCGGGCGTCGAGGCCGTCCGCCTCCACCGCGATCAGGGCCTTGTAGATGTCCAGGTCGCCCTCCACCTCGGCGGCGTAGTTCTGGGCCATGGAGGTCTCCAGGCTCTGGTAGTTCACCAGCAAGATCCGCCGCAGAAAGACAAAAAAGCCCACCCCCGCCGCCACCAGCACCGCCGTGGCCACCAGGTAATAGCGCAGCTTTTTCCACAGGGGCAGCCAGCGCCCCTTTTGATGCCCGGCCACCGTCACAGCTCCCGGATGGCGGCGGCCGCCTTCCGGCAGGCCGCCTCGATCGCCGGCATCAGGGCGGCGGCCCCGGCGGTGTCGGACGCCCGCAACAGGGCCACCTGCCGGGTGAACAGGTCATACAGCACCGTCATGGACAGGTTGCCGCACATCCCCTTGAGGGTGTGGGAAGCGGTCAGGGCCTTGTCCCAGTCCCCGGCGGCCACCGCCCCGCGCAGGGCGTCCATGCTGGCGTCCTCCAAAAAGCGGCCCAGAAACCGGGTCAGCAGCGCTTCGCTGCCCATAAAGCGTTCCAGCGCGTCCTCCGCGTCGATGCCCGCGGCGGCCAGCATCTCCTTTTTTGCCTGTTCCATGGTCAGTCCTCCTTATCATACATCCGGTGCAGCTGGTCCTCCACCTGGAAAAAACACGCCAGCAGGCGGGGGTTGAAGCATCCGCAGGCCCCGGTGCGGATCATCTCGTTCACCTTTTCCCGGGGGAAGGCGTCCTTGTACACCCGCTTGCAGCTGAGGGCGTCGTAGACGTCGGCCAGGGAGACGATCTGAGCCCACAGGGTGATCTCGTCCCCTTTCAGCCCGTCGGGATAGCCCCGGCCGTCCCACCGCTCGTGGTGGTGGCGGGCGATGTCCCAGGCGTAGGGGTAGGCCCCGTTCTCCCGCAGCTGGGGGATCTGTTCCAGCAGACGGGCCCCCTGGACGGTGTGGCCCTTCATCACCTCAAACTCCTCGGCGGTCAGCCGGCCGGGCTTGTTCAGGATGGCGTCGGGCACGGCGATCTTGCCCACATCGTGCATGATGGAGGCCAGGGCGATCTGCTCGATCTCGATCCGGCTCAGCCCCTCGCCCAGCGGGGTGGCGAGGAGCAGGGTGCGGGTGATGTCGTGGATGCGGCGGACGTGCTCCCCCGATTCCTCGCTGCGGAACTCGATGGCGGCGGCCAGGGCCTCGATCATCCCCTTGTTCAGCTCGATGATCTTTTTGGCCTGGGCCAGCAGGTCGGCCTGCTGCAGCTCCACCACATTGCTCAGCCGCTCCCGGGCGCGGAACAGTTCCACCACCGACTGCACCCGCCGCAGCACCACATAGGGGATGACCGGCTTGCTGATGACGTCCATCACCCCCAGGGCATAGGCTTCTTTCATGACGCTGCCGCTGGCCTCGGCCGTGATGAGAAAGACCGGGATCTTTGCCAGCAGCCCCCGTTCCGCCAGGGCGTGCAGCACCTGGATGCCGTCCATCCCGGGCATGATGACATCCAGCAGGACAGCGCAGAGGCTGTCCTGTTTTTCCAGCACAGCCTCCAGCCCGGCGCGGCCGTCCGGGGCCGTGTCGGTGTTGTAGTAGGGGGCAAAGATATTTTCCAGGATGGCGCAGTTGATCGCGTCGTCATCCACGATCAGCATGGTGCCGCGCTCGGGCAGCGCCTGTGGCCCAAAGGGGCGGGTCTCCTCTGCAGACATGATGTTTTTCCTTCCTGTTCGGCCTGGGATCGGCCAGTGGGCAGCTTGCTTCCGGCAGCGTGCCGGTATTATGTTTATTATACATGATTTGCCGGCGGAAGGCAATCGCGGCCGCCTGCCGGGAGGCCCCCGCCGCCCGGCCGGACAAAAAAGCCCCGGCCGGAGGCATACGCCCGCGGCCGGGACACGGGAAGGGGACGGGAAACGATGCGAAAGGCTGCCGTGCCCGGAAGGCCGGAGAGGGGGCCTCCGGGGCGGCGGGTCAGTCGGCGTCCTGCAGGGCGTCGTAGCCCTCCTCGCCGGTGCGGACCTTGACCACGTTCTCCACATCGTAGACGAAGATCTTGCCGTCGCCCACATGGCCGGTGTACAGGGCCTTGCGGGCGGCTTCCACCACCGCATCCACCGGCACCTTGGAGACCACGACCTCCACCTTCAGCTTGGGCAGCAGCCGGGCTTCCACCGGCACGCCCCGGAAGTAGGCTTCGTGGCCCTTCTGCTGGCCGTAGCCAAAGACGTTGGTCACGGTCAGGCCGGTGACGCCCAGCTGCTCCAGGGCGTTCTGCAGGGGGATGAAGCGGTCCTGCCGGGTGACCACCGACACCTTGGTCAGCGCAGCGCCGGCACGGGGCTTGTGCTCCACCGGGACGGCCGCCGCAGGGGCCGCGGCCGGCATGGCAGCGGGGGCCGCCGCCGGGGCGGCATAGTCCCCGGTGGGGATGGCGGGGGCAAAGTCGGGGTAGGCGATGTTGCCGTGCTCGCCGATGTCCAGGCCCGCCATCTCTTCTTCGGGGCTGACCCGGATGCCCACGGTGTACTTGAGGGCCAGCCAGACCAGGCCCGACGTCACGAAGGTGAAGCCGCCCACCGCCAGGACGCCCAGCAGCTGGACGCCCAGCAGGCCCGCGCCGCCGCCGAACAGCAGGCCGCTGCGGGTGGCCAGGGTGGTGACGCCCTCTTCGGCAAAGAGGCCCACGCACAGGGTGCCGAACACGCCGCAGCACAGGTGGACCGCCGTGGCGCCCACGGGATCGTCCACGTGGAGCTTGTCAAAGAACCCTACCGCGAACACCACCAGCACGCCGGCGATGGCGCCGATGGCCAGGCTGCTCTCGATGCTGACGTAAGCGCAGCTGCCGGTGACGGCCACCAGGCCCGCCAGGCAGCCGTTGATGGTCATGCCCAGGTCGGGCTTGCCCACCACGATCCAGGAGGTGATGGTGGAGGTGAGCACCGCGGCAATGGCCGAGGTGTTGGTGGTGACCAGGATGTGCATCACGTCGGCCGGGTTCTGGAAGCTCATGGTGGAGCCGGGGTTAAAGCCGAACCAGCCCAGCCACAGCACGAACAGGCCGATCACCGCCAGGGACATATTGTGCCCGGGGATGGCCTGGGGCTTGCCGTCCCGGCCGTACTTGCCCATGCGGGGACCCAGCAGCAGCGCCCCGGCCAGGGCGGCCCAGCCGCCCACCGAGTGGACCGCCGCGTCCCCGGCAAAATCCATGAAGCCCATGTCTGCCAGCCAGCCGCCGCCCCAGATCCAGTGGCCCACGATGGGGTAGATGACCAGGGTCAGCACAAAGGAAAACAGGATGAAGGAGACGTACTTGATCCGCTCGGCCACGGCGCCCGAGACGATGGTGGCCGCGGTGCCGCAAAAGACCAGCTGGAAAAAGAACTTGCCCCAGAAGGGGACGGTGGACGTCAGGGTACCGTCGTAGAAAGACAGGTCCTGCCCGCCCAGGACAAACAGGTGCTGGGTGCCCACAAAGGGGTTGTCCCCGCCAAACATCAGGCCCCAGCCCAGCAGCATGAAGCCCAGGGACGACACGGCAAAGACGATAAAGTTCTTGGACAGGATGTTGACGGTGTTTTTGGCTCGGGCAAAGCCGGCCTCCACCGCAGCGAAGCCCAGGTTCATGAAGAACACCAGGATCGCCGCCAGCAGCACCCACAAGGTGTCCACGATCGAGATCATATCCATAAGCGATTCCTCTCTCAGCAGGCGGCGGGCCGGCCCGGCGGCCCCCGCGGTGATCTTCCTGCCGCCGGTGCGCGGGCGCGTACAGCAGGAAAAGGGCAGGTCCTGCCTGGCCTCATCGCCACGCGGGACCCGCCCCTTTGCGGATGGTCTATGGTAAAACAAAAGCGCCGGAGGAAAACCCCCGGCGCCGTTGCCTTGAGTGCAGTATACGCCCGCCGGGGCCACCTGTCAAGCAGTCGCGGACGGTTTCAGCGTTCTGCGCTGTGTTTTTCAAACCACGGCATAACTTTCATGGAGATTGCACACCCGCGCCCTGCCCCAGTGACGCGCAGCCCGCCCCGGCGCATAGACTGAGACAACCCAGTCTCAACAAAACCAAAAAAAGCAAAGGAGCATCACCGCTATGGCAGCAGGAATTTTACGCATCCAGTGCTACGCCGCCCGGCAGTCCGCCCCCATGGCAGGGGTCAGCATCACCGTCACAGGGGACGGTTTTGCCGTCAGCCGGGTGACCGGGACGGACGGCACCACCGCCGACATCGAGATCGACGCCCCGCCCTCCAGCCTGTCCCTGGACGAGAACAACACCGAGACCCGCCCCTACGCCGTCTGCACCCTGACGGCCGAGAAGCCCGGCTTCCAGCCGGTCCGCATCGAAGGGGTCCAGATCTTTTCGGGCCAGGCAACCCTGGCCCCTCTGGAGATGAGCCCCGCCAACGCCCGCATCGCCGAGCCGCCGGCGACGGTCGTCATCCCGCCCCACTCCCTCTTTGACGGGGAGGGGGGCAGCGGCCCCGCCCCCACCGGCCCGGCGGCGTCGCCCCGGGTCCTGTCCACGGTGGTCATCCCCAAGACCATCACCGTCCACCTGGGCCGGCCCAACGAGTCCGCCCAGAACGTCACCGTCTCGTTCCGGGACTACATCGCCAACGTGGCGTCCAGCGAGGTGTATCCCACCTGGGTAACGCAAAATAACCCAATTTCGTTTTTGTCTTTGCTGCGTTCTTTTTAGAAGTTCCACTCAATGGTGACGGCCTGCTGTCCGGTCTCGGGGTCCTTCGGGGAAACCACCACCCCATGTACCAAAAGTACAGCCAGCTCGCGGGTCAGGACGGGGACTTTTGCCAGCTCTGTCACTCGTTCCATCTGAGCGGCACGGGCGTCCTCCCGGACCTGCTGCTGGCCCAGGTCAGCTTCCAGCACAGCGATGCGGGCCTCAGCCTGCTGCACCTGCTGCAAAAAGGCTGCGTTCATCTGGGCAAAATTCTCGGTGTCGATCAGGCCCGATACTTTATCCAGATATAGCTCCTGTATGGCCTTGCGGCGGCGGTCTACGTCGGTTTGCAGCCGCCGGCGCTCCTCCTTGAGGGCCTGTACCCGCCGCCGGGCAGGAGTGTCCGTTTCGGGCAGTTCGATCTGCTGCGGGTCGAACCAACTCGCTGCATACTCCCGTATCCGTTCAAGCACCAGGTCCTGCAGGGCATCCAGACTGGTGCAGGTTTTATTCGAACAGCGTTCAGGCGCACGCTGGTGGGTGCGGCAACGGAGATACCGCCGCCGCGCGCCGTCGGTTCGAACGCTCCCACTGCCGGTTTGCTCCATGACCGCCCCACAGCACCCGCAGACTACCAGCCGTGCCAGAGGGTGGACCTGACCGCCCACTCCACTCCGAGCGCGGCCCTGCAGCATCTGCTGGACTGTCTCAAAGGTCTCCCGGTCGATGATCGGTTCATGGGTGCCCGGCACTACGATCCACTGGGATGTCGGCAGCCAGACTGTCCGTTTGGATTTGTAGCTAACCTTTTTATGACGGCCCTGGACCAGGTCTCCCGTATAGGTGCGGTTGCGCAGCATCTGGTATACCGTCGCCGGCCCCCAGAGGGGCGGTTCAGGCCCTTGCATAGCGGCCTTGTAGGGAACACCGTGCTGCTGTTTGTAGGCAGTGGGACTGGGGACCCCTTCGCTGTTGAGTATTTGCGCGATCTTGTGCGTCCCGATCCCGCTGCGGGCCATCTCGAACATTCGTTCCACCACGGCAGCTGCTTCCGGGTCGATGACCAGATGTCCTCGGGCGTCCGGGTCCTTGCGGTATCCGTACAGCGCAAAGGAAGCGATGTATTGCCCCTCTCGCCGCTTGTGGTCCAGCACCGAGCGGACGTTGTTAGACAAGTCCTCCAAATACCACTCATTGACCAATCCATTGATCTGACGGGATTTCTTGTTGGCGCGGTCGTCGGTGTCCACATGATCCACCACCGCGATGAAGCGTATCCCCCACTCGACGAACTTGCCGTGCAGGTACTTTTCCACCAGCTCCATGTCCCGGGTAAAGCGGGACTGGGTCTTGGCCAGCACTACATCGAACTTGTGCTGCCGGGCGGCCTCCAGCATAGCGTTGAAAGCCGGACGGTCCCGGTCAATGCCCGAATAATCCTCATCCGAATAGATTTGGTAAATATCAAAACCTTTTTGGACCGCGTACTCGATCAGCATCGACTTCTGGTTCTGGATGCTCTCCGATTCACCGGTCTTGTGTTCATCCTCCTTGCTCAAACGGCAGTAAATAGCTGCTCTCATCGTTTACACCTTTCCTTTCGGTGTAATCGCCTACCCAAAGTATACCGCATCTCCCCTCCTGTCGCAACGATGCCGCTGCTTATTCATAGCGGCGCGGTTCTCGGGCAGTGTCCAATGTATTCAAGTATACGCCGCCGATATACCGCGTGAATACTTGTTGAAAGCATTCCCGGCGCTGCCGTTCGTTCTCGGAGCGAAAGGTCTCGTACAGGATAAAAGGCGTTTTCTTCACAGCTTCCCTCCTCTGACACGCGTGTCTTTTCGGACACTACCCAATGTATTGCCGCACTTTATCGTCAAGAACTCTTCCTGTTTGTCCAACTATTCAGAATTTCATAGGCAGCACATTTTCATTCCTCCCATGCTCTGATCTCAGGCAGACGGAGCCGAAGCTCATCTTTGCCCTTTGGCGTGAACAGGGTATAGCACCCGGTGCGCGCGCTGTGACGATAATGAAAGTCCCGAACGATAAAAAGCCCCCGCTGGAACGGTTCGGCATAAGGCATCAGATTCCCAGCGGGGGCGCGGTACAGATATTTTTCTTTTTGCAGAAAGCGGCAGAACAGCCGCTCGGGCACATCCAGCTCTTTTGCAGTTGCACGGATGTTGGTGCTGTCGCCCGGCTCAACAAAAGCATCGAAGTAGTCGGCTTTGGGCTTCAAGAGGAGCAGGTCTTTTTCAAGCCGTTCGCTCTTTTCCTTTTCCCGCACAAGCGCCTCCGCAAAGTGATAGAGGACCGCAGGGTCCTGTTCGATCTGCCGGGCGAGAGAGTCGCCGAGATAACCGCCATGCCGATGGATCGCCGGAAGCACCTCATCGAACACCCAGCGTTCAAACTCCATTGCCGCGGGGAGCTTGCTGTGGACGATCAGCCGGTACACATCGCCCTCGGGGATGAGTTTCGCGAGCTGTTCGCCGCCGGCTGTAGGGAGTCGGTAAATTACCGACCCCTTGCAGTGGGCGGTAACGGCGTCTGCCGGACGCTTATACCCCAGCGACTTTGCCACGTCGCTGGCGCAGAATAGATATTTTCCATCCGCCTGAATCACGCGAATCTGACCGAACGCAGGATTATTGAAGCAAGTCATTTTTTTCATAGCTGCAAACCTCCGCTGTTATACCGCAAATTTATCGCTGCGCAGCGGCCTTGCCCGAATCGTTTTCAAGCTCTTGTCCATCGGACACCTAACAAACAGGCAAGTCCTGTATTTGAACTTCGGCTGGTAGTATTCGCACCGCATACAGCAGGGCGGGCGCTTGTCGATCTTTGCTTCGTGCCGACGTTCCTGCTTCTGAAGCAGCTTCTCGACCCGCCGTACCGCTTTGTTTTTCTCAGTCATGGGAACCGCCTTTCGCTTTCCGTCTGTCGTTCAGCCACTGATCCAGGTCCTTGTAGCAGCAGGCGCTGACACAGGGGCTTCCTTTTGCATAGCAGCATCCCTCGCACTTCTTTTCCTGCTCGGTCACAATGGCCTCTGCCAGATAATAGCAGTTCGCTTCGCCCAAGATGCAGCCTGTCTTCCGATTTTTCCAGAACGCACAGAGCGCACAGTCCAGGGGCCGGTCCGCATGATACCGCACACCGTTCACAACGATCAATCTTTGCTCCGCCATTTTGTTCCTTCCTTTCCTGTTTTTGGGGAGTAAAAAGAAAAGCGGCTCCGATCCACTGTTTTCACAGTACATCAGGGCCGCTATGTAAGTTTCCTCTAAGAAATGGTGGCACGTTGTTGACAGATACAGGTTCTGTAATCGGTGGTGCAGATGATTCTAGGCTGCTGTGGGTTCCAAATCAATGGGTACGTTTCCTCTTATGAAGTGTGGTTCGGCATAGCGAGCAATTCACGTACCCTCGCTTCAAGCAGCTTCTCGATGGCTTGCAGATGCCTCTCCGGCAGGTTGAGAATAGGGTGCCGTTTGAAGCGGAAGCCGATCATTCGGCGGAGCTGTTCTTTCTGCAGCGGCCCCATGACCGCCGCGCATACTTCTTCATACGAAACGCCGTAGGGATTGGCGCGCGTTCTGGCATACTCATCCAGATGAAGATAATCATCTTCACCGGCATAGCAGAATAGGGACAGCCCGTTATCAAAGATAGGGGCCGGTGCGACGATCTCACCGCTGTGGTTGTCCCGCAGGAGGCCGAAATTGCCGAAGTGCCGGTCCTCGTTGTAGATCAGCGCATCGAACACCAGCATACTGCGAAACTGCTCGGAGAACGTCTTTCCCAGTTTATTATAATAGTCAAGGCAGGCGGCGATTCCGCCGCTTTTGACCAGCCGCCCAATGGGGATGTAAGAGGTGTCTATATTGGTGAACAGCGCGCATTTGGACGCGGTGATTCCCTTCCAGTTTTCCAGATCATAATGCACGGCGTTCAGATGCATGATTTCTGCAATTTGTGAAGCGTAGTATTCGCAGTACGGCTCTCGGCCGGCATTGGACGCACCAGTCGTGCCCCCCTTATAAAGATAGATGCCATCGTCCTCTACATAACGCCACGCTTTGGGCAGCATGCCACCGGTGGTCAGTTCCGGCGATGTGGTGAACACTTGCCGGCTGCCGCCCGCGCCGGTATAGGCCACCAGCGCCAAAATCTCCGAGAAGCGGTTCTCATAGAGGTTGTACTGAGAGAACGTGCCCTCGAAGCTTTCCGGCACGACCCAATAGCTGTCGTTGAGAGAAAGCCCCTTACACACGTCGATGATGCCCTTAGTATCGTTGCGGCTGAGTCCCAACGTTTTGAGGATCTCGTCCACAAAGGCGCGGTTCTTGGGGATTACCCGCCGCTCCAGCCAGCGAATGATTCCTTCGCCGCTGCGCTCCATATCCAGAGGCAGCAGGCGGGCCTGCGCCTCATTGATCGAAACGATCCCCGCCACAAGGCCAGCCAGTCCCCGCTTTTCCATCACAAAGCGCATTAGCTCGGTATCATAAAGTCGAAGACTGTATCTACTTTCCATCCAAAGGCCCTCCCTTTTTTGCTGCTTTCATGGTATCACAGGACGCCGCATCCTGCAAGAGAAAGATGCAGATTCCCCCCATCTCACAACCAGCCTCATCCAAAGCCAAGGCTAATGCGCAGACAGTGCGATATGTTTTCCATTTCTTCTTGCGAAAGTTTGCCGATATACCCCTGTACCCTTCCTTTGTCAATAGGTCTGGGCGACTCGCATATAGCCATCGACGGGGCGCTCAAACAGCGGTTGCGAATGATGCAGTGGGTCGGCATCGTTTTCTTTTTGATCTTTGTTGTAAGCGGTACGACGATCAAAACCGGTGAAAAATGATTTCCGCTGTCGTTTTGAACCACGACCGCCGGTCTGACTCCACCCTGTTCGCAGCCACGGCTCGGATTCAGATCCACAAGGTAAACATCGCCGCGCTTGTAATGCCATCCGGTCTTGAGCGGTTTTGGCTTATACTTCATAATTTCTTCTACTCCTTTCCTCCGGCCTGCCAGCTGATATGTAACAGCAGGCCACTCGCATGGCCCGCCCTACGTATTCAAGCAGTGGCTTATACCACATTGAATCGTTCTATCGGTTTCCGTATTTGTCCACGACTTCCCCGGAAACGCAGGCGCTCTGTCCTGCCGGGCCTCTTTCAAACGACCGGCAGCTTACCGGTTCCATAGGATGTTCCCTCCCCGTGGTTCGCACCGGGCCGCCCGAAAGCGGAAGTCTCATCATTCTGCGCCGCCTCATTGCCCTGAGAGGAGCTGCCTCTCTGTTACGCCAGCTTACTGCTCCTTCCCTCAGTGGGAGATCCTGGCATTTGCTGCGGATGTAGCTCTGCGCCGCAGGGAATGTATCTGAAAGAGGGTATATTCTGTTTTCAAGGTTCTGCTGTTTGGTACGGTTTTATTATACAGCATACTTTACGCTCTGTCGTGGCCCCAACAGGTCTAGTTCGCTAGACCTAATATGATGTTTTTTCAATAAAAAGCAAAAAGGCCCGTCCAGCGAAGCAATATGGTGCTTCGACGGACGAGTTTTATACATTCTTTGTGTTCTTGGAAGCTGCTCAGTTCCTTATTCGTAAGTTTTTTGCCCAAAACAGAAGTGCGCCAAATGCTGGTGATCTCCTAAAAACCGGTGATGTGTTTCGTGGTAATGGGCGAAATCAAATCCCATGTGATACAGCTCCAGCAGTTTGACCAGGATCAGGTGCAGGTGATGTTTTGTGTGATCGGCAATTTGGGCGGCATCATATCCCAATGTGGTCAGGTGATATACTTCCTCGCTATCCAGCAATAGATGGGATGAGAGCGCGTTGGAATGATACTCAGAAAGATGCCCTTGCAAAACGCAGCCGATTCTGGGATGACTGGCGGTCTCTGCGTGCGCAGCTTCCATATACCGGCTCAGCGCGTACCCGCAGACCATCTGTCTTGTTGGGTCATCCAGTTTCTGGCTGACGTATACCTTACGCTGATCCCAATGAAAGGTGAAGAACCCGAGCGCATCCTTCAGGCTGTGAATCTCATGGATTTGAAGACCGGTAGCTTCGGTCAAACTGCAAATATCCCTTGACCCAACGCGCTGTACAAGTTCATTGGCTTTCTGGTGCAACAAAAAAGAATTCATATTTGAGTACCCTTTCCCTCCCCGGTATGGACTGAGAAAAACATCAAGCCTCTTTTTGCTCGTGTTTCTCCTTCTCGCGTTTTTCTTCCCGATATTGGAAGTAGGCGCGGTGCATCACAAACATGATAGCGTCCATATCCTCGGCAGACAGCTCTCCTGTGGCGAAGAGTTCAGAAAGTTCCTGAGCAAGCTGCTTTGCTTCCTCACGTTCATTTTCTGCATAATTGGCAGCCGCATCGTCCATAAAGGATACTTCATCAGAATATAGGTAACTGACTGGTACATGAAAAATATCCGCAAGCTTCTGGTAAACCTCCCGGTTTCTGGGATACCGTCCATCCCGCTCGTACCCGATGATAGTGCGATGATGGACCCCCAGTATCTTTGCCAGTTCGGCCTGTGTCATCCCATTTTCCTTTCTTAATTTGTGGACCTTCTCGCCGAATCTCATCCTGATTAACCTTTCTGCATTCCTGCCGCTGTCTTTTATATGCAACTATATTACACATGAAACAAGAAAAAGACATCTGATTTGCATAAAGCTCTTGACATGTGCCGTTTCATTGCATATAATAGTGCTATATTTTACCACTTTACATCATTATATAGGATTTGTTCGCCAAATGCAAGAGGGGAGAGTGAAATCGCTTGGCAAAACGCATTTCTTTCATAGCTTCTTAGATGAACTCGGATTCGCTGGTCGCTGTTCCATCAACGCCACGAATCCCTCCACACCATAGTAAAGGAGGCCAAAATGAAACATCACAGCGAAGCCTGGACACCATTTTCATGGCATTGCCCGCACTGCGGCAATTTGGCCCAGGCTCATATGTCCGCCAATGGCACTATGAAAACCAAATGTGCATCCTGTTGCACAGTATTGGTCAGGCGCAAAATAGGCCGGCGGCATATTCGCCTTGATGTCTACGCACCCAAGAAGGAGCACGAAGAATCCGCATACGAATGAACCAAATCACATAACCGAGCATAACGACGGAACGGTTGAGGTGAAACAGACTGCGTAAATCCGTTGCCAGGTCATTTGTCTGTATAAAACCGGTGTGTTGAACCAAATCACAACATGAGAGGCCACCGGCAAGGATTGGATTTCCTTTTTATTTGGAATCCAGCCTTGCCGGGGCTTTTTGTTTTCGGCAAGGCTTTTGAAAATCATTTGAGAGCCTGATATGCATTAAAGGCTGAGGATACATATTGTTTTCCGTTTTGGAAAATCAGTATCAGTACCCTTTTTCTTTTCTGCGCCTGTATCAGGTTTTTGAGATCAAAAGGCGTACTGTCCGTATCCTTTTGCCCTATCAGGCAGAAAGGAGACTATTATGTTCTTTGATCTGCAAAACTTTGGAATGCGCGTCCAGGAGGCCCGCATGCGAAAAGGCCTCACCCAGATGGCCCTTGCTGCTATCCTTGACGTGAATCCTCAATACATCAGCCGCATTGAGCGCGGTGTTAATGCTTGCTCATTGGGCTTTCTGAGTGCTCTGGCGCACGCTTTGGATGTAAGTACTGATTACCTTCTGACCGGCAAGCAGACAGAATTAGATACCGTTAGAAAGCAGTTGACTCTCGTGCTCAAGCAACTTTCCTCTGTGGTTGAGAATATGTAAATCAGTTTGTCACACGACATGGATGTTGTAATCAATCGCATCCATGTCTTTTTGTAAATGATGCAAATATTTCGCTTTTAGACATTGAAGTAAACCTTCGTGTTCTGTATAATGGATGCAAAAGAGTTTTGTACGGTAAATCTTCTGGAGGGGATGAGGATGCGAATCCTGTCGTGGAACATAAACGGACTGCCATCCTGTCTGAAAAGCGGCGCATTCGAGCCGCTGCGGACGTATCAGGCAGATGCGATCTGCCTGCAAGAAATACGCACGCGAGCGGAGCCTGTCATTCTGGAAGGCTACCGTCATTACTGGCACCACAGCATCCGGGACAAGTATTCTGGCACAGCCATGCTGCTGCGGGAAGAACCGCTACGGGTCCACTATGGCCTGACCGATGATTTTGACGACTCTGAGGGCCGTGCCATCACCGCCGAACTGCGGGATTTCTTTCTGGTGAATGTCTATGTTCCCAACTCGCAGCAGACTTTTTATCGCCACGCCTACCGCCGGGAATGGGATGCCGTGCTGCGGGCCTATGTGCGGGACCTGCTGTACGACAAGCCGGTCGTGATCTGTGGAGACTTCAACGTCGCACGGGAGAGTATTGACATCTACCCCGAGAATATGCGGCTCTACTGGGCAGAGCAGGGCTATGCCTCAGACGAGCGGTCTGACCTGGAAACGCTGCTGGAGGAAGGGCTGACGGACGCCTATCGGGCGCTGCACCCCGGCGTCCGCAGTTATACCTGGTGGAGCAACCGTTTGTACAAGCGAAAAGAGGGGCGCGGGTGGCGGCTGGACTACTTTCTTGTTTCGGATGAGATGATGGATTCGGTCCGGGACGTGGTGCATTTACAGGACGTTTACGGCTCAGACCACTGTCCAATCCTGCTGGAGGTCGCACCATGAGCATGGAGTTTGAACCCTGTACCGACGAATATCTGACCATGCTGTGGGAACACATCGACTTGAAAGCCGCTGAGGAAAAGCTGGCCGATTTGCAATACCAGCTTACCCGCGCAGCGTACCGGAAAGACGGCGCGGCCATCGAGGAACTGCAAAATACCATTGTTCGCGACCTGGACATCAAATGTCTGGCCGTCCGCCATGTAGTCGGTTCCTCGTCTAGCCCTGGTGTGGATGGAGTCAAATGGCGGACGCCGGCCGAAAAGATGCGGGGCGCCATGTCGCTGACCTCCAAGGACTATCACCCCTCACCGCTGCGGCAGATCATGCTGGTGGCCAAGAACACCGGCAAAAAGCGGTATCCGCAACTGCCCACCTACCGCGACCGGGCCATGCTGGTACTGTACGGATATGCTCTCATCCCCGTGACCGAAGCGTATGCCGAGCGGAAATTGTTTGCCTTCCGCCCCGGCCGCTCGACCCAGGACGCCCACGCCTATGTGATCGAGATGATCCGCGGCGAGGATGCCCCGGCGTACATCTTCTACGGCGATGTGAAGGCGTGTTATGCCCACATCCAGCACGATTGGCTGATCGAGCACGCCCCGATGGACAAGCATATCCTGCGCAAGTTCCTCAAGGCCGGCATCGTCTTTGAGGGGGAATTGTTCCCATCGGAAGGGGAGGGGCTTTCGGAAGGTTCCAATCTCTCGCCCTACCTCGCCAACTTCACCCTGGACGGGATGCAGCGTGCGGTGTATGAAGCCATCCACGGCACGACTTCCCCGATGGACTATGGCAACGGGAATCTGCTCCGCTTTGCAGATGACATCCTTGTCACCGTCCGCACCAAAGAAGCCGCCGAGACAGTCCGGCAGTGCCTGAAGGACTTCCTCGCCGAGCGCGGGCTGGCCTTTTCTGAAGAAAAGACCCGGGTGGTCCGGGTCGATGAGGGATTCACCTTCCTGTCCAGGACCTACGTCAAAAAAGACGGACTGGTCTATTCCTATCCTGCCGACGCAGCGGTTGAGCGTTTCATCGAGGATCTGAGGCTCACCACCTCGACCAGCCACAAGTCCCAGCGGGAACTGATCCTGCTGCTCAACCGCAAACTGAAGGGCTGGGCCGGGTACTACCGCTGCACCGACGCCACAGCGGCCTTTCGCAAAGTAGACGCCGCCGTCCAGACGGCCCTGCTGGAGACAGCGATCAAGCGCCACCCGAAGATGGCGCTTGCAAAAGTCAAAGCAAAGTATTGGTATCGGGAGGCAGACGGCCACTACTGCTATGCGCTGCCCAACGACAAGAGCGTTCGGGTGGTTCGGTTGGCTGATACCGTTTTACTGACCCTCAAAAAGCCCAAGACCAGCGAAAATCCGTTCACCAATCGCACTTATTATGAAGCCCGCCTGCACACCCGTGACATCCATAATGTGACCGGGCCGTATCGGGCTATATGGGAACGGCAGGAAGGCCGCTGCTACTATTGCGGCAGGCCGATCCTGTCCGACCAGCCCCGCACGACTGTACAGATCGACCTCGATAAAGCTCCGTTCATCCGCAATTCGGCCTACGTCCACCAGTGCTGCGCCGTCAACGAGTTCGAGATCGTCCGCACAATGGAGGATATTTGCATCCTCACGCCCTACGATATGAAGGCCATCCTGGAGGGCATCGCGGAGGAAAAGCCCAAGCACAGCCGCACCAAAAAGCCCATCACCCAGAGCTGGAAGCACTACAAGCTCAAACGCTTCTTTGCGGCCAGCACTGAACGTTCCATCACTCTGACCTTCCAACAACTTGAGGAGATCGACGATCAACCCCTGCCCAAGACGGCCAGAATGGACCGAAGCTGGTGGAACCCGCGCCCCAACTGCAACATGATCGCCGAAGCCTGGCTGACCGAGGGGTACAAGCTGCACAGCATCAACCTGGCGGCGGAAAAACTCACCCTGCACCGCCAGCACGGAATGTCCAAGCTGAAAATACCGGAGGTACTTCTGGACGGTACACTGCCGGATAACGCAGTGTATGAGCTGGAGACACATATGGCGTATGTGATCGAGAAATACGGGTTGCGGAAGGGAAAGAAATAGATTGCACTCAGGTCAGGGCCTCTATATCTCCCAAGGAAATAACCAATGCTTTTTTCTTCTGCACACCCGGACCGCCGGTTGTACTGTCCAGCGCAAGGCGCAGGGCCTTTTGGACGGGGTCCAGGGTTTGGACGGTGCCGGTCACGGTCTGGTAGTGGCCCACCGGCGGGTCGGCCGGGCAAAGCAGATCGGGTTGGAAGTACCGCACCGTGACGGTCACGCCGCGGCGCAGAGCAGCCAGACGGGCCGAGAGGGCGGCCTTCTCCTCGTCGGAGAGCTCTGCCTTTGGCACCCGCAGGGTTTGCGCGCCTTCTTCGGCCAGCTCGTCATCAAAGCCCCGCAGGGCCGCAAAGGGGCTGAAGATTTTAGCCCTGCTGCCCAGGCTCATGCGGGGGTGCTTGGCGGAGGACTCAGGACGCTCCATCTGCAAAATGTCGGCGTATTTCTGGCTGACGATGCGGCCTTCTTTTGAGTTTTTGTAATCATCCATGGCAGTTTCCTCACTCAGCCTTGTGGCCGCCGATCCGCCCGTTGCGGTCCCGCATGGTCGCCCCTTCCAGATAGTTGGAGCCCTTGAGCACCGCGTTTTTGCCGAACCGTTTCTTGAGGCCCAGCATAGCCTCCTGCAGACTCTTTTCCTTTTCCAGACTGGCGGCGTCGGTGAAAAAGTCGGTCTGGAAGATGCCCTCGTCCCGCACCACGCGGTTAGCGGTGAGGGTCAGGCGGCGGACTGTCAGCTTGGGGTCTGCGATGCGGTCGAACAGCGCCGCGGCCGCGGCCTGCAGCTGGCTGCCCAGATTGG
>OERL01000079.1_pt1 | contig 22150 bp, 20 predicted proteins | sample 1539981 | NCBI WGS metagenome assembly OERL01 (sample SAMEA3891867, study PRJEB23780) | metagenome | biome: terrestrial biome; feature: animal house; material: Caecal content | place: Italy | collected 2015-05-05
TTTCCCCGCCGTACTCGTCAGAGACGGAGCCTCCCGCGACATCACCCTTACTATGGACGCGCTCACCGACACCGAGAAGCAAATCGTTGCGGACGGGTGCCTTATCAATTACTACAAACGCGGCTGAGCCGTCGGAGAGATAAAATGCCGATTACGGATTTTTTGGTGCACAATGCGGACAACTTCGGCGACGAAGTGTGTCTTGTCGAGATAAATCCCGAACTGAAGGAGAAACACGCGCTGACGTGGAAGGATTATTCCCTCGTCGAGGTCACGCCTTACGAGGAGCACCGCCGCGAGATGACGTGGAAGCAGTTTGACGAAAGAGCGAACAGGTTTGCAAACCTGTTGATTTCCAAAGGCGTGCAGCGCGGCGAGAAAGTGGGTATTCTGCTTATGAACTGCCTGGAGTGGCTGCCGATATATTTCGGCATACTCAAGGCGGGCGCAATCGCAGTGCCGCTCAACTACCGCTACACCGCGGACGAAATCAAATATTGCCTCGACCTCGCCGACGTGTCCGTGCTGGTGTTCGGCAAGGAGTTCATCGGCAGGGTGGAAACGGTGTTCGGCGAACTCGACAAAGTGCGCGCAATGCTTTTCGTGGGCGAGGATTGCCCGACTTTCGCGGACAGTTACGAACTGCTGACGGAGCAGGCTTCCCCCGCGCGTCCCGATATCGTGTTCGGCGACGAGGATTACGCCGCGATTTATTTTTCCAGCGGCACCACAGGTTTTCCGAAAGCCATTCTGCACCGCCACAAGGCGCTTATGCGTGCGGCGATAACGGAGCAGAAACACCATTCCCAACAACGCGACGACGTTTTCCTCTGCATACCTCCGCTTTATCACACGGGCGCGAAAATGCATTGGTTCGGGTCGTTGGTCAGCGGCAGCAAAGCCGTTCTCCTGAAAGGCGTTTCCCCCCGCTGGATACTGGGCGCGGCGTCCGACGAAAAGGCGAGCATAGTGTGGCTGCTCGTGCCGTGGGCGCAGGACATTCTCGACGCTATAGACAACGGCGAAATCAATCTCGCCGATTACGACCTTTCGGCGTGGCGGCTTATGCACATCGGCGCACAGCCCGTTCCGCCGAGCCTCATTCAGAGGTGGAAAAAGGTTTTCCCCGCTCATCAGTACGACACGAATTACGGTCTCAGCGAGAGCATAGGTCCCGGTTGCGTGCACCTCGGCGTGGAGAACATTCGCAAGGTGGGCGCGATAGGCGTGGCCGGTTACGGCTGGCAGACCAAGATTACCGACGAACGTCACCGCGACGTTCACCGCGGTGAAGTGGGCGAACTTGCGGTCAAAGGCGACGGCGTTATGGTGTGTTATTACAAGGACGAGAAAGCCACTGCCGACGTCCTGGAGGACGGCTGGCTTTATACGGGCGATATGGCGCGCGAGGACGAAGAGGGTTTCATCTACCTCGTCGACAGAAAGAAAGACGTCATCATCACGGGAGGGGAGAATCTCTATCCCGTGCAGATAGAGGATTTCATTCGCTCGTGCATAGCGGTGCGCGACGTGGCGGTGATAGGTCTTCCCGACGCGCGTCTGGGAGAAATCGCGGCGGCGATAGTGGAACTCAAGCCCGAGTACTCCGACTGGACGGAGGGCAGACTTGCTGAATTCTGCAATGCGCTTCCCCGATACAAACGTCCCCGCAAAATCATTTTCGACAAAGTGCCGCGCAACGCAACGGGCAAAATCGAAAAGCCGAAACTCCGCGAAAAGTACTGCGGCGCGGAGCCTCTGGTCGAAGCGCAGGTCACGCGCTGACGACGCAAGCAACACTTAATCGCAATTAAACAGACGGATAAACCGCGTATTTCGCGGTTTGCGGAAAGGAAGAAATATGAGAAAACTTATGCTTGGCAACGAAGCGGTGGCGCGCGGCGCATACGAAGCGGGAGTGAGAGTGGTCTCCTCCTATCCCGGCACGCCGTCCACCGAAGTCAGCGAATGTATCGCGGGATACGATGAAGTTTACGCCGAGTGGGCCCCCAACGAAAAGGTGGCTCTCGAGGTGGCTGTCGGTGCCTCCATTGCGGGAGCGCGCAGTATGGCGTGTATGAAGCACGTAGGCGTGAACGTCGCTGCCGACCCGATGTTCACCGCGGCTTACACGGGCGTGAACGGCGGTCTGGTCATACTTGCCGCCGACGACCCCGGTATGCACAGTTCCCAGAACGAGCAGGATACGAGATTCTATGCGCGCAGCGCACATCTCCCTCTGCTTGAGCCCGCAGACAGTCAGGAAGCGAAGGATTTCACCAAACTCGCCTTCGAACTGTCCGAGAAATACGACACTCCCGTCATAGTCAGGACGACGACGCGTCTTGCCCATTCCCAGAGTTTCGTCGAAACCGGGGACAGGGCGGAAGTGCCGCTCCGCGATTACGTCAAGGACGTGACGAAATACACGATGATGCCCTCGTCGGCCATAGGCAGACACGTTGTCGTCGAGGCGCGTGAAAAGAGGCTTGCCGAGGACGTCAACGGGTTCGGTATCGTGCGCGAGGAAATGAGAGACGACGCGCTCGGCGTGGTGTGCTCGGGCGTGGTTTACCAGTACGTACGCGAGGCTTTGCCCGAAGCGTCGGTGCTCAAACTCGGCGTCGTTTATCCCGTCGCGCTCGGCAAGGTCAAGGAATTTGCGAGCAAGGTCAAACGCCTTGTCGTCGTCGAAGAACTGGAGCCGTTCATAGAGGATACGCTCAAGGCGGCGGGTATCGCCTGCGAGGGTAAGAACATATTCTCCCTGCAAGGCGAACTTTCCACCGCGATTATCAAGGAAAAACTGCTGGGTATAAAGATAGAGACCGAAAAGAAGGATTTGCCCGTGCGCCCGCCCGTTATGTGCGCGGGGTGCCCGCACCGCGGAGTGTTCTATATTCTCAACAAACTCAAACTCACCGTTTCCGCCGACATCGGTTGCTACACGCTCGGCGCGCAACCGCCGCTTGCAGCCGTGGACACCGTCGTGTGTATGGGCGCAAGCGTGGGTATCGCTCACGGATTCGAGAAAGCGCGCGGAAGAGAGCAGTCCAACAAGACCGTTGCGGTCATAGGCGACAGCACTTTCATTCACAGCGGCATAACGGGGCTTATTAACGCCGTTTACAACAAAAGCAATATCACCCTCATAATTCTCGACAACTCCACCACGGGTATGACGGGTCATCAACAGCACCCCGCGACGGGACTTACCCTCAAGCAGGAACCCGCCAAGATTCTCGACATCGTCGCTCTTTGCAAGACGGTCGGGTGCGACAGCGTGAGGGTGACCGACAGTTACGACCTCGGAGACCTCGAGAAAATAATAAAGGAAGAGGCTGCACGCGACGGAGTGTCCGTCATAGTGGCAAAGCGTCCCTGCGCGCTCCTCGACCGCAATTATCCTCCCGCCTGCACCGTTGAGGACTGCAGGAGGTGCGGAATGTGCTTCCGTCTCGGTTGTCCCGCAATCGAGAAACAGGCGGACGGCTCGGCGAAAATAAATGCCGCGTTGTGCGTCGGTTGCGGATTGTGCGCAAAGGTTTGCCGTTTCGGCGTAATCAAGGAGGGCAGAAAATGAAAAGCAACATTCTGATTGTGGGAGTGGGCGGACAAGGCACGCTGCTTGCCTCGCGTATACTCGGAGCGCTCGCGGAAGGCGAGGGCAACGATTGCAAACTCAGCGAAGTGCACGGAATGTCCCAACGCGGAGGCAGCGTGGTGACGCACGTCAAAATCGCGCCCGAAGTGGCAAGTCCCATCGTAGGGCTGGGCGACGCCGACATCATTCTCGCGTTCGAGGAACTGGAAGCACTGCGTTACACCGATTTTCTTAAAAAAGGCGGCACCGTCGTCGTCAACACTCAGCAGATTCTGCCTATGCCCGTGATTACGGGTGCGCGCAAGTATCCCGAAAACATCATCGGTGAACTGAAAGCCCGCGCGGGCAAGGTCATTGACGTGGACGCCGCGGCAGTAGCGGAGGAAATCGGCAATATGAAGACCGTCAACGTCGTTATGATAGGCGCGTTGGCGCGCAGTCTCGGCGTGCCGTTCGAGGCAATCGACGCCGCGCTCAAAGCCACCGTCAAACCCAAACTTTACGACATCAACCGCGTCGCTCTCGAAAAGGGCTACGCCTACGGGGAGGAAAAATGAGATACTACGACGAGAAACACGAGACAATGTCCCGCGACGAGATGACCGCGTTGCAATCGGAGCGTCTCGTCGACGTTGTGAAAAGAATGTACGAGGGCGCGCCCTATTACCGCGCGAAAATGGACGCGATAGGGCTGCTGCCCGGAGACATTAAGGGAATCGAGGACATCGACAAACTGCCTTTCACCACCAAGGCGGATTTGCGTGCCAACTATCCTTTCGGGTGCTTTGCGCTTCCCAAGAGTGAAATCAGCCGCGTGCACGCTTCCAGCGGCACCACGGGCAAACTTACCGTCGTCGGCCTCACCAACCGTGATATCGACGATTGGGCGGAGTGCGACGCGCGCGCTCTCGTTATGGCGGGTTGCAACAAAGACGACATAGTGCACGTTTCTTACGGTTACGGCTTGTTCACGGGCGGTCTCGGATTGCATTACGGCTCCGAGAAACTGGGGTCTATGACCGTGCCCGCTTCGGCAGGCAATACTATGAGACAGATAACGCTCCTCAAGGACTTCGGCGCGACCACGCTCGCCTGCACGCCCTCCTACGCTATGGTCATCGGCGAGGAAATCGAAAAGATGGGGCTCAGTCTTTCCGACTTCAGACTCAAACGCGGTATTTTCGGCGCCGAGCCCTGGTCGGACGATATGAAACGCGAAATCGAGCGCAAACTCGGTATCACCGCATACGACATTTACGGGTTGTCCGAAATCAGCGGCCCCGGCGTGGCGATGAGTTGCGGCGGCGACTGGGGATTGCACGTTATGGAGGACTATTTCTATCCCGAAATAGTCGACCCCGACACCCTGAAGCCCGTGCCCGACAAGACGGACGGCGAACTTGTATTCACCACCCTCCGCAAGCAGGGTATGCCTCTTATCCGTTATCGCACGCGCGACATAAGCGCGCTCAATCACGACGTGTGTTCCTGCGGAAGAACCCTTTGCCGTATGAAACGCGTCAGCGGCAGGACGGACGATATGCTCATAATCCGCGGAGTCAACGTGTTCCCGTCTCAGATAGAGTCCGTGCTGATGAACATCAAGGAAATCGTCGGCTCGCATTATCAGATTGTCGTCGACAGACAGAACAATCTCGACACTATGGAAATTCAGGTCGAACTCGCTCCCGCGGTTTTCTCGGACGAAATCAAGAAAATCGAGGAGGTCCGTCGCAGAATCGAACACGATATGATGGGCAATCTCGGAGTGGGGGCGAAGATAACCCTCGTTTCTCCCGACAGTCTCCCGCTTTCCACGGGCAAGACGGTCAGAATAATAGACAAACGCGCAAAATGATAAGGAGGGAATTATGCTCGTAAACCAAATCGCGGTCTTTCTCGAAAACCGCAAAGGCAGACTGTTTTCTATGTTGAACGCGCTTTCCGAAGCGAAAATCAACGTGGAATCGCTCAACATTGCAGACACCCGCGACTTCGGCATCGTCCGCATAATAACCGACGACAACGAGGGTGCGAAAAAGGCGCTCGCCGCGGCGGGTTTCACCGCTGCCGATACCGACCTCGTCGCGATAGAAGTCGACGACGTTCCCGGCTCCCTCACCGCAACGCTCGGCAAACTCAGCAAAGAGGGTATCAATCTCGAATACGTCTATTCCTATTCGAGGACGGGCGGAAAAGCCCTTATCCTTTTCAAGACCGACGACGCGGACAGGGCAGAAAAACTGCTTCACTGACAACCGCGAGGGCGGGCAAGCATAGAATGTTGCTGAGCGCGGCAAGCCGCGCGGAGGCGCGTTTTGGAATTGCTCGTCAGGGTCAACCTCGGGAAAATAAGGCGTAATTTGCGTGCGGTCAGGACGCTTACCTGCGGCAAAGTATTGCTTATGGTGAAAGCGGACGGCTACGGTCACGGTATGACCGAAGTCGCGCGTGCCGTCGAGGACGAAGTCGATATGTTCGGCGTCGCCGTGACGGAGGAAGGCAGAAAACTGCGCGAGTGCGGAGTGACCGCTCCCGTCCTCGTTGCCGTATGTCCACCCGAAGAATACGGAGAGGCGGCGGCACTGGGACTTACCGTCGCCGTTTCCGACGACTGCGGGCTGAGAAAACTTGCGGAAATGACAGCGCCGCCCGAATTTCACCTGAAATTCGACACGGGTATGCACCGACTCGGTTTCGCACCCGAGCGCGCCGACGGTGTGCTGTATTTCCTGCGAGAAAGGGGACTGGTGCCTGCCGGTTGCTATTCGCATTTCCGTGAGCCCTGCGCCGAGCAACTGGAAGTTTTCTCCGATATAGCCGCGCGTGCGCGGCAGGTTTTCCCCGACGTGCTGTTGCATATCGCTTCGTCGGGTACGGTGGGGTACCCCGCCGCACGGTTCGATATGGTGCGCGTGGGGCACGCCGCTTACGGCGGTGCTATGAGCGTGGAAAGTCGGGTCGTGGCGGTCAGGCACGTCAAAGCGGGCGAGTGCGTCGGATACGGGCATTTTACACTCGGGAAGGATTCCGACATAGCCGTGGTTTTCGGCGGATATTACGACGGAGTGCGCAGAGGCAGTCCCGCCGTCGCCGTGATAGGCGGCAGACGTTGTCCGTCCCTGGGCAGCGTGTGTATGGATATGTTCGCCGTCGACGTGGGCGACACGGTGTGCTCCGTGGGAGACAGGGCAATACTTATGGGAAAGGAACTTCCCGCTTCCGAAATAGCCGCTATGCGCGGAACAGTCGATTACGACGTTATGACGGGGTGGACGGGAAGAGTGAAAAGGGTATACTACGATGACCAAGCAGGAAGCGAGACGGAAGGCTAAATCGGCTGTCGCGGCTATGAGCGACGCCGAAAGAGAATGGGCGAGCGGCGCAATCACCGACGCTCTGACTTCGCTCGACGTCGTCAGGAACTGCAAACGTCCTTTCGTGTTTCTTTCGGCAGGCGACGAACCCGACACGTACGAACTGGTCGGGCTTTTGCTGGCACTCGAAAAGACGGTGTCCGTGCCGCGAATGAAAGAGGACGGTATGGAGGCGGTGGTCATCACGCCGTACACCGATTTCAGGAAAAACAGGTGGGGAATAGAAGAACCCGCACGCGGTCACGTCACCCGTGATATAGACGTCGCAATCGTTCCGATGGTTGCGTTCGACGGGCTCAAAAGAGCGGGGCACGGCAAAGGTTGTTACGACCGTTTCTTTGCCGAAAATCCCGACTGCGTCAAGATAGGGATTGCCTTTTCCGCTCAGAAAACCGAAGAACTGGAAACCGAGTCTCACGATGTCGCGCTCGACGCCGTTGTCACCGAAAAAGAGGTGATAACCGCAGAAAACGCGGCGGTAAACGCCTTTTTCGGAGAAATGCAATGAGAGTAATCAGCGGAAAATACCGTGGAAAAAAACTGATTTCTCCCGCCGATTCGTCGGTGCGTCCCACCACGGACAGAATAAAGGAAACGGTGTTCAACATTTTGCAGGCACGTGTGCCCGACGCCCGTGTGCTCGACCTTTTTGCGGGGAGCGGCGCGCTCGGTATAGAGTGCATTTCGCGGGGGGCGCGCGAAGTCGTGTTCGTGGATTCGTCGCGGACGTCGGTCGAACTCGTACGACAGAATCTCAAAGGAATCGAAGGCGGGTTCAGGGTGGTGCAGGCGGATTTCGCCGCCGCGATACGCACCGAAAAAGAGCCTTTCGACATAGTGTTCGTCGACGCGCCCTACGGCAGCGGCCTCGGCGAAGCGGCTGTCTACGCCGTGTTGGACAGGGGACTTCTTGCGGCGGACGGCGTGATTGCTTACGAGCATTCGGTCAATCTGCCTTTCCGTCCCGAGCGTGACGACGTGGTGACTCGCGAAAAGATTATGGGTACGGTGACGGTGGACTTCGTGAGAAGGAAAAGCCGCGCGCTGGTCACGGGGAGTTTCGACCCCGTCACGGTGGCGCACGTGGCTATCGTCGAAGAGGCGCTGAAACAATTCGACGAAGTCACCGTGGCTTGCCTGGTCAACCCCGACAAGGAATATATGTTCACCCCCGAGGAGCGCGTCGCTCTCGCCGAGGCGGCTTTTGCGGACGAACCGCGGGTCAAGGTGCTGTTTTCCGAGGACGCGGCGGTGGACGTTGCAAAGCGTGAGAACGCACAGGCGTTGGTTAGGGGGTTGCGCGGGGGAGAGATGTCCGACTACGAAGAGGAAATGGCGAAATACAACGGCGCACACGGGGTCGAGACCTGTTTTGTGTCGCCCGACGTCGCTTCCGAAGTTTCCTCGACCGCCGCTCGCAAAGCCTTGCAATCGGGGGACTTCCGTATCGTGCCGAACCGTGCTATAATCGAACTGAAGAAAATTCTGGAACACAAAAAGACAAAGGGGGACGCTCACGCGTAACTGCTATGGAAACTATCGATATGTTGCTCAACGAAATGGAAAGCGAAATACTGAAAGCCAAAAAAGTGGCGTTCAGCACCACCGACATTGCCGTAAACAGACAGGCTATGCTCGACCTGCTCACCCGCTTCCGCGCGAGTTATCCCATAGTCCTCAAAGAGGCGGAGCAGATAAAGAAAGAGCGCGACGACATTCTTTCCAAGGCGGAGGCTTACGCCAACAAGACAATGGACGCCGCGGAAGAGCGCGCACGCGAGATGATTGCGGAGTCCGAAATCACCCGCCGTGCCACCGAAGAAGCGGAATCTATGCGCGAGGAAGCCAAAAAGAGTTACATAAAAATGGACTACGAGGCACGCGCGCTCGCTTTCAACATTCTCGACTCGGTTGAAAAGCAGTTCAACGAGAACCTGAAAACCATTGCCGACCGCAAACGCCGTCTTGTCGACGGCTGAGAAGGTCTGCGTTTGAAGCGGTGCAGATAATTGATAAAAACCGTGCAATTTCGCTTGCACGTCGGTTGTTTTTATGATATTATCACCTCACCGTGAATTTGCCTCCATGGTCAAGCGGTTAAGACGTCGCCCTCTCACGGCGGAATCTGGGGTTCGATTCCCCATGGAGGTACCAAAAAATACAGACCACGACAGCGGGGCTGTATTTTTTTTGCGGACACGTACGCAAGGGGAATCGAACGGGCGGAGAAGCAAACAGTCCATAAGAACTGTTTGCCCGCCCCGGCGTGATAGCACGAGCAACGCGAGCCGTGCGAAACGCGTGTTATCCCCAAGCGGTGCGAAATTATTCCATAGCGAGTGCGGAGCGTAATTTCCGCGCCTGCGCGTGCGCGCTTCGCTATTGAAAAGTTATTCCACACGTGTTATAATAACTATATTAAGATTCTTTGGGGGAATTATGATTTTTTCCAAACTTCCTATCAAGAGCAGGGTAATCGTTTCCGTGACGCTGTTTGTGTTGGTGTTCGTTGCGCTCGTGGTTGCCGCGACTTACACCGATTTGCAGGTCAGCGACATTATGACGGACGGCATTCTGGAAGAAGGCGAATATCTTGCTTCCGACACTTTCGGTGTGGCGTTCGAGATTTTCGGGTCCTCACCCGTATATGTCATAGCGGGCTTTTGCTGTGTGCTCGTGATGATGTACATCTGGCGCTTTTTCAAACTTCGTCCTCTTCGTGAGATAGCCTGCGCGGTATTGCTTGCGGGTGCGGTTGTCGCGTTCTGGTTGTTCTTCAACGATATGTTCGGTTACATTCTCGAGCACGCGGGAATGGAGGATACCTATCTCGAAAACGCGCTGACGCTAATAGCCGTGCTGTGCTCGTTCCTTGCCGTGATAACGGTTATATTCGCGCTCTACAGAATGAAAGACGAGACGTTGCGTTCCCTTCTCAAGTTTGTGGCGGCGTTCATACTGCTTGCCGCGGTGGCAAATCTCATTATTCATTTCGTAAAAGTGCCCGTGGGCAGAATGAGGTACCGCGCTATGAACAGCGCACTCGGGCAGAGTATGGGCGGCTTCGAGAATTTCACGCCTTGGTACGTTATGAACGGGCAGCCCTCCGAAGAGGTGCTTGCGCAGTTCGAGGCGGTGTACGGCGTGACCGACGCGTTCAAGTCTTTCCCTTCCGGGCACACTTGCGCCGCAGGTATGACGTATGCGCTCATTATGCTTCCCGACGTCCTCAAAATGAAGAACAAGCCCCTGCGTGCGTTGTGCTGGATATTCCCCGTGCTGTTTACGGGGCTGGTGGCGGTCAGCAGGATAATGGTCGGCGCGCACTATTTCTCCGACGTGCTCTTCGGCGGCACGATAGCGTTTGTCGCGACGGTCATCGCCCGCGAGATAGTCGTGTTCCGTTTCGAGCATTTCAGGTGCTTCGGGAAGGACTATGTACCCGCCGATGTGCTTGACGAGGACGAAATCTGAACGCCCCTGCAGGGGCGCCTCCGTCGGGCGTTTCGACGAGACGGAGACAGGGTGGAATTATGAAAACAAGATATAAGGTGCTGATAGGCGTTTTCGGCGGACTTTTCATCGTATTCTCGTTGATAAGTTGTTGCGTGGTCGGGATTGCCTATTGCGAAACCGATAAAAATTATTTCGACGGCGAGGTCAATCCCTACATAGCCACGGATTCGGTTATGGTGTCCGCGCACCGCGCAGGCAGCAACGTTGCCCCCGAAAATACGCTTTACGCTTTCAAACTCGGTATCCACGAGGCGACCACGGGCGGCTACAAGGTGGATATATGGGAGTTCGACCTGCATATTACCAAGGATAACGAACTGGTATTGTTGCACGACCACACGCTGGACCGCACTTCCAACTCCGTCGAGGTGTTCGGAGTCGAAAACGCGCGCCCCGAGGATTACACCCTCGAGGAATTGCGTACGCTCAATATGGGGTACAATTTCGAGTTGAACGGCGAGTATCCCTACCGTGATTACACTCCCGAACAGGTTTCCGAGGCGGGGCTTACCATCTGCACGCTCAGGGAAGTGTTGGAATATATGGAGTCCGAGGAAGCGCGCGAGGCGGCTCCCGACGGAAGATACAGTTACATCATCGAAATCAAGAACAGCGGCAAACTGGGCGAAACAGCCGCGGATTTGCTTTACGCGACACTGGACGATATGGATTTGCTGCCGTATGTCGTTTTCGGCACGTTCAATCAGAACGTAAGCGACTATGTGGACGAGAACTATCCCGCTTTGCTCCGTTCCTCTTCGATTTGCGAGGTGCTGGATTTCTGGCTCGCCTACCTCACCGACGCCGACCTTTCCAAGAGGGGAGTGGGCTATTGCGCGCTGCAGATTCCCTACAGCAAGTCAGTCTCTTTCCTCGGAACGAAGGAACTCATCGATTACGCGCACAAATACAATATAGCGGTGCAGTACTGGACGATAAACGAGCGCGAGGATATGGAATACCTCAAATCGATAGGCGCGGATTGCGTTATGTCCGACTGGCCGGACCTGTGCTACGAAGTGCTGAAGGGATAATCGCGCGGCATCGCTTCGTCAAAACGCTTGCAATTTGTTTTTCGCTTTGATATAATCGCAAAGCGAGTGCTGGTGTGGCTCAGTAGGTAGAGCGATTCACTCGTAATGAATAGGTCGGCGGTTCGAATCCGCCCACCAGCTCCAGAAAGCCCGTTCGGAAGAACGGGCTTTATCATTCGCCGTGCGCGGATTCGGATCTGTCCGGTTACGCTGCGGTGCGGTGCGCCTTGCTATTCCGTCGTGCGGTTGCACTCCTTACGAATCCGCCTGTAACTCCGGAAAGCCCGTTCGAAAGAACGGGCTTTATCATTCGCCGTGTGCGGATTCGGACCTGTCCGGTTACGCTGCGGCGGGGGCCTTGCTATTCCGTCGTGCAGTTGCACTCCTTTCAAATCCGCCGCATTCTCGATTTTACTTCTGAAAACGGGTTTCCGTTTGTCGGAAATTCGGAATTTTTACGCGGTACGTCGTGTTGTCGTGCAATAAATTGCACGTCGTTTTGATTTCTTTGTTGTCACCGCGTGCGGTAAAGTTTATAATTGTCGTGTTAATCCGATTCGGGAGGACAGGGTATGACTGTCGGTAAGGTATATGCGAATTGCAACGTCATAGACGTAACGGACGGGTGCAAGGTGCTGGAAGGAGAGGACATTTTCGTCAAAGACGGAAGGATTGCCGCGGTCAAGCCGCACGGCAAATGTCCCGACGGCTGGCAGACAAAAGATATGAATGGGGCGTATGCCGTTCCCGGGCTTGTCAATCTGCACGTGCATCTTTTCGGCACGGGAATGCCCAGCAAGGTTATAAGCGGAGGCAGCGCGCAGAAAGCGGTGCTTAAAATGCTTTATACGCCTATTGGTAAATTAGTGGTGTCGCGACTCGTCGCTTCCGCTGCAAAACAACAACTTATGTCGGGTGTTACGACTCTGCGCGCGGTGGGGGATTTCCGCAATTCGGACATCGAACTTGCCGCAAAACTCAAGGCGGGCAAAGGCGCGGCGCGAGGACTGCGAATGTTTGCGTCGGGACCTGCAATCACGGTTGCGGGAGGACACGGAGCGGGTACGTTCGCGCTGGTGGCGGATACTCCCGAGGCCCTTGCCGCTCTTGCCGAAGCGAACATCGACGCGGGTGCGGACTTTGTCAAGATATGCATAACGGGCGGGGTGACCGACGCAAAGAAACGCGGCGAACCGGGCGAACTCAAGATGACTGCCGAACAAGTTAAAGCGGTTTGCGACGTTGCTCACGCGCGCGGCAAAAAAGTGGCGGCACATATACAGAGCAAGGAAGGAATGGAGATTGCCGCTAAATGCGGAGTCGATACCGTCGAGCACGGCGCACTTATGAGCGACAATGCCGTCGCGCTGTTCAGAGAACGGGGCGGAGCGGTGGTGGCTACTTTTTCACCCGCTTTGCCGTATTTCAAAATGCCGCCCGAAATCACCAAACTGGGCGAGGACTGCGCCTACAATTCCGAAATAGTTCTGAACGGAATGAAAGACGCCGCGCACCAGGCCGCCGACAACGGAATGTACGTAGGGCTCGGCACCGACGCGTCCTGTCCGTTCTGTACGCAGTACGGCACTTGGCGTGAGTTGGTTTATTTCAACCGTGCGGGCGGATTCACCCCCGAACAATCTTTGTACACCGCCACTCTCGGCAATGCGAAAATCCTCGGTATAGGCGATGAGACAGGCTCGATAGAAGCGGGCAAAAGCGCGGATATCGTTTTCACAGAGGACAATCCCGTCCGTGACCTTACCGCGCTGTCGAATGTGTCGTGTGTTGTCGCACAGGGGCGCGAAATTGCAAAACCCAAAGTTAAACGCAATAAAAAGATAGATAAACTGCTCGATGAGATGACAAAAGAAATATGACCTTGAATGTCGACGCGACGTTCGGCGCAAAACGGAGGTGCTTTATGGCTTATGCGATTGACTATTCGGAGTATATCGAGATAAACGGTGACAGGCAGAACATAAGAGTTCGTGCGGCGCGCGAGGGATTGCCCGTGTTTCTCTTTCTGCACGGCGGCCCCGGCGTGTGCGACAGGCACCTCGTGCTCGCCAATCATTCGGGGCTTGCCGAGAAGTACACGTTGGTGTGCTGGGACCAGCGGGGAAGCGGAAAGAGTTATTCCCGCAGTTCGGCGGAAGCCCCGTTGCGTCTCAACGATTTCGTCGACGACGCGGAGTTCCTGCTGGAATATCTTGCGGGCAAGTTCGGAGTGCGCAAAATAATAGTGGAGGGGCACAGTTGGGGGACGGCGATAGGTACTTTGCTTGCCGCGCGCAGACCCGACCTCGTCGCTGTTTACATAGGACAGGGGCAACTGGTCAACGGTGCCGAAAACGAGAGGGTGTCCTACGAGTTCTGTCTCAACGAGGCGGCGCGTACGGGCGACAAAAAAGCCCTTGAAATGCTGACGGGAGGCGCCCCCGTGAACGGAGAATATCCCACGAGAAAGGCTATGATGGTGCAGCGCGATTGTCTCACCCGCTACGGCGGCGCGAATTACCGCGAGAGAAAGGGGTTGGTCAAGTCGTTGTTGCTGCCGTTGCTCAGAACGAAGGAATACTCGCTCGGAGACGTTGCGAAATACGCCCGCGGGGCGCTCGCGCTCACAGACAAACTTTGGAAAGACGTGGTGTCGTTGCGCTTTGACGAGGAAATCAAAAAACTCGAAATGCCCGTGGTCATCACGCAGGGCAGGCACGATTTCAACACCCCGTCGTCCATAGCCGAAAAATGGTTCGGGCAATTGGACGCGCCGTTCAAGAAATGGATATGGTTCGAGGATTCCGCTCATTCCCCCGCCGACGAGGAAGTGGAGAAGTGGGAGACGGAAGTGGAGCGTGCTCTTGACGAAATAGCGGAAAAATTCCCGCTCAGATGACTTCCGTCCGAAAGGCAATGATATACGAAAAAACCGCGCGGGGCACGCGCGGTTTTTTGTTGGTTCGTCCGTGTTGTAACGTCGGGCGACTATTAGAGAACGCCTCGGGCGAGGAGGGAACGCCGTGGTGAACGGCTCGGCGGTCGTGAGAGTTCAGTAGTCCTTTCTTCCGACGATGTAGTCTATGTCCGTGTTGAAAAAGTCGGCAAGCAACCACAGACTGCGGATGCTCGGCTCTTTTTTCCCGAGCAACCACGCGCTTATGGTGTTCTGCTTGAGACCGATTTTGTCTGCGAGTTTGACCTGCGTGAGATTGTTCTCGCGCATAAGTTCTTTTATCCGCGTTGCGACGATGATGTTCATAGTGTTTCCCTCGGCTGACTTGTACACTCCGATATTATCCCCAAGGGAGTATTTTTTATTAAATTAGCCCCTTGGGGCTACATTTTGCGTGCGGAGCAATCTCCGCGTGACGCGTGGGAGTCAGAGTGGAGAAGCGTCGCTTCCCATATATTGCGCCTGTCGCGCGCGCGTTCACTATATATTTGAAAAATGTCGAAAATACCCTCGCGTTTGTTTTGACATAGCCGTGCGGATAGTGTATCATTTGACTATGCTTACTAAGGCTGAGGCGGTGAGTATCAAGACGGGGTTCTTCCCCTCCCGCGAAGTCGGTGTTTGTGCCGACCTCTACCGCGCGGATTTCCGCCTGCAATCAATGTGACACCACGCAGTTTTCGAGAGAGAACTGCTTTTTTTATACAGGAGCGAATATGAGAAAAGTTGCGGTGATTATGGGCAGCGACAGCGACCTTCCCGTAGTGGGAAAGGCAATCGACACTCTGAAATCTTTCGGCGTGGAATGCGAAGCGCACGTTTATTCGGCGCACCGCACGCCGAAACAGGCGGCTGAGTTTGCGGCGACGGCGCGCGAAAAAGGTTTCGGCGTCATTATCGCGGCGGCAGGCAAGGCGGCGCACCTTGCGGGTTCGCTCGCCGCGCAGACGACCCTTCCCGTAATCGGAATTCCCGTCAAAAGTTCGACGCTCGACGGTTTGGACGCCCTGCTTTCCACGGTGCAGATGCCCGCGGGTATTCCCGTTGCGACTGTGGCAATCGACGGTGCGGTCAACGCCGCTTTGCTGGCGATTCAGATTCTTGCGGTCGAAGACGAGACTCTGCAACGCAGACTTGCCGAGAAACGCGCGGCGGACACCGCCTCGGTGCTCGAAAAAGACGCTAAACTTCAGAACGCATAAAGCGAGGGCAGAGTATGGAAAAATCTTTCAGCGAATCCTATAAGCAGGCAGGCGTTGACATCACGGCAGGCTACCGTGCGGTCGAACTGATGAAAAAGCACATCGCCCGCACTATGACCGCGGGGGCGCTTTCGGACATCGGCGGATTCGGCGGTTTGTTCGAACTCGACCTTACGGGTATCAAACGTCCCGTGCTGGTCAGCGGCACCGACGGCGTCGGCACAAAACTGAAACTGGCTTTCACTCTCGACAAGCACGACACAATCGGTATCGACTGCGTGGCAATGTGCGTCAACGACGTCGTTTGCTGCGGTGCGAAACCTCTGTTTTTCCTGGACTATATTGCCTGCGGCAAGAACGTACCCGAACGCATTGCCGACATCGTGTCGGGTGTGGCGGAGGGCTGCGTCCGTGCCGGGGCCGCGCTCATCGGCGGAGAAACCGCGGAAATGCCGGGATTCTATCCCGTGGACGAATACGACCTTGCGGGGTTTGCCGTCGGCGTCGTCGACCGTGACAGAATCCTCGACAACAAGACTATGAAAAAGGGCGACGTCGTGATTGCGTTGCCGTCCAGCGGGGCGCACTCTAACGGCTATTCTCTGATACGCAAAGTTTTCGAGGGCGAAGATATGTTCGCGCCCAGAGAGGCGTTGGGCGGAAAGAGCCTCGGCGAGGCGTTGCTTGCCCCCACCGAGATTTACGTCAAACCTATGCTCGCGCTCTTTGACAAAGCGAGAGTATCCGCGGTGTCGCACATTACGGGCGGCGGTTTCTACGAAAATATCCCGCGCAGTATCCCCTCCGGGTTGTGCGCGGTCATCGAAAAATCCGCGGTGCGCGTGCCCGCGCTATTCGGTCTGATTGCCGAAAAGGGCGGTATACCCGAACGCGATATGTTCAACACGTTCAATATGGGCGTGGGAATGAGCGTGGTGGTGGCAAAAGAGGACGAAGCCGTCGCGCTTGCCTCTCTGAAAGAGAGCGGGCTTGCCGCGTATGTCATCGGTGAAATTGCGGAAAGCGACGACAAGGTGAAACTCGTATGACGAATTCCGCGGACAAAGTGAAAGTTGCGGTTTTCGTGACCGGCGGCGGCACCAATCTGCAGGCCATAATCGACGCGGAAAAAAGCGGGGTGATTGCCGCGGCGGAGGTTGTGCTGGTGGTGTCGAGCAGGGGGGACGCCTATGCGCTCACACGTGCCGCAAAGGCGGGAATACCCACCGTCGTATGCGAAAGAAAAAGTTATTCCTCTCAGGCGGAGTTTGAAGCGGCAATCCGTGCCGCCCTCGACGAACACGGCGTCGAACTCATCGTCCTGGCGGGGTTTATGAGCATACTTTCGGCGGATTTCACTTCGCGTTATCCTGAGAGAATAATCAACGTGCACCCCTCGCTCATACCGTTGCATTGCGGAAAGGGGTACTATGGGTTGCGCGTGCACGAAAGCGTGCTTGCGTCGGGTGACAAAGTGACAGGAGCGACGGTGCACTTCGTCAACGAAATTCCCGACGGCGGCAGAATAATCGCGCAAAAACAGGTTGCGGTCAAAGAGGGCGATACGCCCGAAACGCTGCAGCGCAGAGTGATGGAAGAGGCGGAATGGATATTGCTTCCGCAGGCGGTGGAGAGCGTGGCGCGCGAAATCCGCGGGCTGTGATTTTCGCCGACAGACGGTTAATCGGTGCGAAACGCACGTTTCAACCGCATTTTATGACAAAGGACGAAAACTTCTTCGGAGGGTTACCATTATGAGCAATTCGGCAAAAGAGGACATCGGAGTTGTTCTCCGCGGCAACGCTTATCCCGGCAGGGGTATTGTCATCGGCAAGTCCGCCGACGGCAAGTCCGCCGTGTTCGCCTATTTCATTATGGGCAGAAGCGAGAACAGCCGCAACAGGATTTTCGTGGAAAAGAAAGACGAACTCGTCATCTATCCTTTCGACGAAAGCAAGGTTTCCGACCCCTCTCTCATCATCTATTCGCCTATGCGCCGCGTGTGGAACAAGTGGATTGTCACCAACGGCGACCAGACCGATACCGTTGCGGACGGATTGCTTGCCGGCGAGAGTTTCGCAATTGCGCTCGAAAAGAGGTGCTTCGAGCCCGACGCGCCCAACTTTACCCCGAGAATCAGCGCAATCATCGACCTCGACGAAGGTTTCACTTATAAAATCAGCATTCTCAAATGCGGCGACGGCAAGGGCGGCGTTTGTGACAGATACTGCTTCCGCTACGAACCGCAGGACGGCGTGGGACACTTCATTCACACTTACAAGGGCGACGGCAATCCGCTGCCTTCCTTCGAGGGAGAACCCACACGCGTGGCGGTTCCCGCCGATATCGACGAATTCGCTTCCACGCTGTGGAATTCGCTCGACGCGGGCAACAAGATTTCTCTCTACGTCGGCTACATCGACATCGAGAGCCGCAAGGTCACCACGCGTCTTTTCAACAAGCACGTCGGATAACACGGAGAAAAAATGAAAGAATTCGAACTCAAATACGGTTGCAACCCCAATCAGAAGCCCGCAAGAATATATATGGCGGACGGCACCGAACTGCCTATCGAAATACTTTCCGGCCGCCCGGGTTATATAAACTTCCTCGACGCATTCAACAGTTGGCAACTTGTAAAGGAACTTTCCGAGGCCACGGGCGAAGTGTGCGCGACCTCTTTCAAGCACGTCAGTCCCACTTCCGCCGCACTTGGAAGAAAACTGGACGACAAACTGAAAAAGGCTTGCTTCGTCGACGATATCGCGGGGCTTGACGACAGCCCCATTGCCTGCGCTTACGCACGTGCCCGTGGCACGGACAGAATGTCCTCTTTCGGCGACTGGATAGCCCTTTCCGACACTTGCGACGAGACCTGCGCAAAGATAATTTCCCGCGAGGTTTCCGACGGTATCATCGCTCCCGATTACACCCCTGCGGCGCTCGACATTCTCAAAAACAAGCGCAAGGGCGCATACAACATCGTCAGGATTGACCGCAATTACGTTCCCGTGGCGGTGGAGCGCAAGCAGGTTTACGGCGTGACGTTCGAGCAGGGCAGAAACAATTTCGTCATCGACCGCGCGCTGCTTGCGAATGTCGTCACCGAAAAGAAACTTCCCGAAAGCGCGGTGACCGACCTTATTGTCGCGCTGATAACCCTCAAGTACACCCAGTCCAATTCCGTTGCATACGCGGTGGACGGTCAGGCTATAGGCGTGGGGGCGGGACAGCAGTCCAGAATACATTGCACGCGCCTTGCGGGACAGAAAGCCGACCTGTGGCATCTCCGTCAGCACGAAAAGGTGCTGGGGCTGAAGTTCGCCGAGGGCGTCGGCAGACCCGAGAAAAACAACATCATCGACATATACCTTTCCGAAGAAAGCGAGGACGTGCTGGGCGACGACGTATGGCAGAAATATTTTGCCGTCCGTCCCGAGCCTTTCACCCGTGCAGAGCAGAAGGAGTATCTCGCGGGAATACGCGGGGTGTCTCTGGCTTCCGACGCGTTCTTCCCCTTTGACGACAACGTTATGCGCGCTTACAAGAGCGGCGTGGATTACATCGCCGAGCCCGGCGGTTCCGTCCGCGACGACCTCGTCATCGACACTTGCAACCGTCTCGGAATCGCTATGGCTTTCACCGGAATGAGACTGTTCCACCATTGAGGCTGATATGAAAATCGCAGTTATAGGTTCGGGCGGCCGCGAGCACGCCATAATAAAAGCGCTTGCCAAGAGCCCCAAAGCGGAAAAAATATACGCCCTTCCCGGCAACGGCGGAATGAGCGGGCTTGCCGAATGCGTGAACATCGGCGCCAAAGACATTCCCGCGATAGTGCAATTCGCCGTCGCCAATGCAATCGATTACGTCGTTGTTGCCCCGGACGACCCGCTTGTGCTCGGAGCGGTGGACGCCCTCGAAGCGGCGGGAGTGCCTTGTTTCGGTCCGCGCGGCAACGCCGCCGTAATCGAAGGCAGCAAGTCTTTTGCAAAGGGACTTATGGCGCGTCACGGGATTCCCACCGCACGCTACGCCGATTTTGACGACGAGAAGGCGGCTTCGGATTACATCGACGGACTCAAAGAGGGCAAAATCGTAGTCAAAGCCGACGGGCTTGCGCTCGGCAAAGGCGTTATCATCGCCGAAAACAAAGCCGAGGCAAAGGACGCCGTTCATTCTATGATGTCGGAAGGAAAGTTCGGCGCAAGCGGCAACACGGTCGTCATAGAAGAATTCCTCACGGGACCCGAGGTGTCCGTCCTGTCGTTCACGGACGGGGAAACGGTAGTGCCTATGGTGTCGAGTATGGACCATAAGCGTGCGCTTGACAACGACCTCGGTCTCAACACGGGCGGTATGGGCACGGTTGCGCCCAATCCCTATTACACGGAGGAAATCGCCGCGGAGTGTATGGAAAAAATATTCCTGCCCACCGTGCGCGCTATGAAGCAAGAGGGCAGACCGTTCAGAGGTTGCCTCTATTTCGGGCTTATGCTGACTCCCGACGGACCCAAGGTTATAGAATACAACTGCCGCTTCGGCGACCCCGAAACGCAGGTGGTTCTGCCCCTGCTCGAGAGCGACCTGCTCGAGATTATGCTTGCCTGCACCGAGGGCAGACTCAAGGATACCGAAGTGCGTTTTTCGGACGGCAACGCCTGTTGCGTGATAATGGCTTCGGAAGGGTATCCCGCAAGTTACCGCACGGGATACGAAATCACCTTCGACGACGGTAACGAATGCGAAATCTACTGCGCGGGCGCGAAAATGTCGGAAGGAAAACTGCTGACTTCGGGCGGCAGGGTGCTCGGAGTGACCGCTGTCGCCGACACTCTCGGCAAGGCTGTCGCAAAAGCCTATGAGGGCGTTGAAAAAGTGCACTTCGGCAACGCGTTTTACCGTCGCGACATAGGCGCAAGAGCGCTGGCGGCGGAAAAACTGCGCTGAAGAGGAGGACCTATGGTATACAGAGTCTTTGTCGAAAAGAAACCCGAACTTGCGGCGGAGGCGCGCGCGTTGCTCGCCGACGCCGTCGGTACGCTCGGAATTCAGGGACTTGAAAAGGTCAGAATCGTCAACCGCTACGACGTGGAGGGCGTTGACGAAGAACTTTTCGGATACGCAAAACGCAACATTTTCTCGGAGCCGCAACTCGACATCGTGACCGATACGCTCGACGAAAAAGGCGCGGCGGCGGTCTTTGCCGTGGAGCCTTTGCCCGGGCAGTTCGACCAGCGCGCGGACAGCGCGGCGCAGTGTATTCAGATTGCTTCGCAAAAGGAAAAACCCCTTGTGGCGACGGCAAAGGTTCACTTGCTTTACGGAAATATCACGGCGGAGGACGCAGAACGAATAAAGCGTTACGTCATCAACCCCGTTGAGTGCCGCGAGGCGGGATTTGCGCTTCCCGAGACGCTCAGGACGGAGTTTGCCGTGCCCACCGAGGTGCCCACCGTCGACGGTTTCATTTCCCTCGAGGGCGGCGATTTCGAGGCGTTCGCAAAGAAATATTCGCTGGCTATGGACGCCGACGACGTGCGCTTCTGCCGCGACTATTTCAGGACGGAAAAACGCGACCCCACTCTCACGGAAATACGTATGATAGACACTTACTGGTCCGACCATTGCCGTCATACGACTTTCCTCACGACCATAGACAGCGTGGAATTCGAGAGCGACCTCTGCAAGGCGGAATGGGAAGCCTATCTTGCCGCGCGCAAGCAACTTCACCGCGAGCATAAGCCGATAAACCTTATGGACATCGCGACCATTGCCGCAAAGCAACTTCGCGCCGAGGGTAAACTCGAAAACCTGGACGAATCCGAGGAAATCAACGCATGCACGGTCAAAATCAAGGTCGACGTCGACGGAAAAGACGAAGACTGGCTGCTGTTGTTCAAGAACGAGACACACAATCATCCCACCGAAATCGAGCCCTTCGGCGGCGCGGCGACCTGCATAGGCGGCGCGATACGCGACCCGCTGAGCGGCAGAGCATATGTATATTCGGCAATGCGCGTGACCGGCGCGGGCAATCCGCTTGTGCCTCTTTCGGAGACGCTCAAGGGCAAATTGCCGCAAAAGAAAATCGTCACGACCGCGGCGGCGGGGTACAGTTCCTACGGCAACCAGATAGGTCTTGCGACGGGAATCGTGGACGAACTTTACCACGACGGTTATGTGGCAAAACGTCTGGAAATCGGCGCGGTGACGGGTGCGGCTCCCGCACGTAACGTGGTGCGTGAGACTCCCGTTGCCGGCGACATAGTCATTCTGCTCGGCGGACGCACCGGCAGAGACGGCTGCGGCGGCGCAACGGGTTCTTCGAAGGCGCACAGCACGGCTTCTCTCGCCACTTGCGGCGCGGAGGTGCAGAAAGGCAACGCGCCCGAGGAGCGCAAACTGCAAAGACTTTTCCGCAATCCCGAGGCTTCGCTGCTTATCAAGAGGTGCAACGA
>OERL01000083.1_pt1 | contig 21473 bp, 16 predicted proteins | sample 1539981 | NCBI WGS metagenome assembly OERL01 (sample SAMEA3891867, study PRJEB23780) | metagenome | biome: terrestrial biome; feature: animal house; material: Caecal content | place: Italy | collected 2015-05-05
ACTGTTTGCGAGGGCGGCTCTGACAAAGTTATTCGCGGAATAGCGCGGTTTTACTCAAGGGCGGTACCGACAGCCAACGGCTCCTCCCCTTTCTCGTCGACTTCCATAGGATAATTCCCGTCGAAACAGGCGGTGCAATAGGGACCGCCGCCGCAACTCTTGACGAGCAGGTCGAGGGGAATATAGTGCAGGGAATCGGCTCCGATTTCTTTGCAGATTTCCTCTTCGGACTTGTATGCGCCGATGAGTTGGTCGCGGGTTTCCATATCCACGCCGAAGTAGCAGGGGCATTTGACGGGCGGAGACCCCACGAGCATATGGACTTCTTTCGCACCGCTTGCGCGAAGAAGGCTGATTATTTTGCGGGAAGTCGTGCCGCGCACGATACTGTCGTCGATGAGTATAAGACGTTTGCCCTTTATGTTGCTGCGAAACGCGTTGAGTTTGATTTTGACGGAACTCTCGCGCATAGACTGGCTGGGCTGAATGAAAGTCCTGCCGATGTATCGGTTTTTGGTGAGAGCGTCCACCATAGGCAAACCGCTGACGTCGGCGTATCCGCGTGCGCAGACGGTCGCGCTGTCGGGCACGCCCGCTACGATGTCGGCGTCTATCTTGTAAAGTTCGGCAAGTTCCTTTCCGCAATTATAGCGAGCCTCGTATACGCTGACTCCGTCGATTACGGAATCGCTTCTTGCGAGGTAGACGTACTCGAACACGCAGGGGTGCACATCGGGCACGGCGTATTTGTGCGACTTGATTTTGCCGTCGGGAGTGACGATAATCATTTCGCCCGCTTCCACGTCGCGTATGAACTCCGCGTCCACGGCGTCGAGCGCGCAACTTTCGCTTGCAAAAACGATTGCGCCGTCCTTCTTGCCCATAACGAGGGGCTTGAGTCCGTAACGGTCGCGAATGGCGATGAGTTTGTTGTCCGCCATACACACGATTGCGAACGCGCCGACGAAATCGAGGGCGGCTTTCTGCACGCCGTTTTCAACGCTCGACGTGGTGTAATAATTTATGAGCGCCGCGACGACCTCGCTGTCCACCGAGGACTGGAAAATGTGCCCTCTCTCGATGAGCCATTTTTTTATGGAAGCGGCGTTGACGATGTTGCCGTTGTGGGCAATTGCCATTCTGCCGTACCTGCCGTAAAACACGACGGGTTGAGCGTTGACGACGTTGCTGGACCCGCAGGTGGAATAACGCACGTGACCGATTGCAATGTCCGTGTCGGGCAAAAGAGAAAGTTCCTCGTCGGAGAAAACCTCGTTGACGAGACCCATATTTTTGTAGTAAGCGATACGGCGCTCGGGAACGTTGACGGCAATGCCCGCGCTCTCCTGCCCTCTGTGCTGGAGGGCGAACAATCCGTAATACACTTCCCTCGCGAGAGGGGCTTTGTCCTTCTGGATAACGCCGAAAATGCCGCACTCCTCGTGCACGCCGCTGTTTTCACGACCTGAAAATTTGCTCATATAATCTCCGAAGTAATTTTACGCTTTTGCGGAAGAAATCCTCGACATCATTTCCTGATAGGCGCCTTCGACGCCGCCGAGGTCGCGACGGAAACGGTCCTTGTCGAGTTTCTCGCCCGTCCTGATGTCCCAGAAACGGCAGGTGTCGGGAGAAATTTCGTCGGCAAGCACGATTTCGTCGTGGAATCTGCCGAACTCGAGTTTGAAGTCTATGAGATTGACGCCGACCCCCGCAAAGAATTCCTTGAGCGCGTCGTTGACGGCGAACGCAAGTTCCTTGATGCGGTCGATTTCCTCTTTGGTGGCGAGACGGAGCGCAAGCGCGTGATAAGTGTTGATAAGGGGGTCGCCGAGTTCGTCGTTCTTGTAAGAAAATTCAATGGTGGGAATGGCGAGAGCGGTGCCCTCCTCCACGCCGTAACGCTTGGAGAAACTGCCTGCGGCGACGTTGCGGATTATGACTTCGAGGGGAACGATTTCCACCTTTTTGACGAGGGTGTCACGGTCGGAAAGTTGCTCGACTAAATGGGTGGGGATACCCTTCTTCTCGAGCATACCCATCATCATATTGCTCATTTTGTTGTTGATGACGCCCTTGCCTTCGATGGTGCCCTTCTTGAGCCCGTTGAACGCGGTGGCGTCGTCCTTGTAGGAGACGATGACGTAATCGGGATTGTCGGTGGCGTAGACCTTCTTCGCCTTACCTTCGTAAATTTGCCCAAGTCTTTGCATAATGACCTCCAAAAAACAAGGCACGGTTAGACACCGTGCCCGAACTTTCCTTTACGCAAAAGGTCCCTCGCAAGAGCGCGCGGACGATTTCCCCGCGCACCGTGCCGTGCAAAACTTCTGAAGATTTGCCCTGTTGCCTTTCGTCATACCGAGATACTACCATATCCGAGGGGCGCAGGGCAAACGAATTGCCCGCCCATTTGAAAAATTTTGGCACATTTTTCCCCGTCGGCTCTCGCACAGGCGCGCTCGCACGCCCCGTCGCTCGCGCTTCGGGCGCGCACGACGGCATAAAAAAGACCCGCGGAACACCGCGGGTCGTATCTGTTCGGAGTCAACGCACGACGGTTTCTTTAAGCGCGGCTTCGGCTTTCTTTGCGACAGCCTTCGCGATTTCCTCGTCGGTCATTGAGGAGATATCCGTCCCCTCGCGCATAAGTTCGAGCAACTGCATTCCGTTGTAGCCCTTGTTCTCGACGGTTATTTCGCCGAATTCGCCCACGGTGCCCACTTCGTACTTGGCAAGCGCGCTGTCTTCTTCGTTGCGGTAGATGACAAACTTCTGCCAGCAGAATTCCAACACCCCGTTGAGAAGCATCGAACACACCTCGACGGCAAGCGTGATTATCTGATGTTCGGCAAGATACGCCGCCGCGGTCACGCCCGCTGACGCCGCCGCACCCGCCACGAGATAGGTGGGTATATAACCGTTGAACCACAGTTTGAAGGGGAAGAACGGCACGTAGAACAGAAACGCGAGGAACATTGCCCTGCCCACGTTGCCCGCCGACTTGAAGGTGAACTTGCGGTTGACGGTGAAGTTCCACAGAATGGAAAGCGTGAGGGCTATCAGGGTGCTCACGAAATTGTAAAGCGGCACCTCGGTGATGAAGTTTATCATCACGCTGTGGTCAATGGGCAAAACGTTGATGAACAGCGTGAACGACAGGAATTCTATGAGTCCCGCGCTGGCGGTGAAACAAGCGTACTTGATTGCCTGCACGAGGGTCTTTCTCTTTTTCTTTTTTTCTTCGCGTGCCTGCTCCGCCTCGAGAGCCGCCACCGCGACCGCGGGGTCGAAAAACTTTTCGGGCGTGGCGGAAGCGACTTGCATTGCTCTTTCGTCTGGCATTTTGTTTCCTCCCTACCGATTCAGTATAACACACGGCGCGACAAAGGTAACCCCCAATTTTGCGGCTCCGCCTACGTACGCGGAACGGCGCGGGCGGACGGTAATCGACTTTGCACGGCAAAGAGACGCGCGGCGGCGCCACGTTACGTATACAATGACGTTTTTGTGGCGACACTTTCGGCGTGACGACCGAAGAAGCAAAACGCCGAGTGACGGAAATATTCCACTCCACGGGAGACCTGCTTACGCGTGAGATTACCGCGAACGGCAAGGCTTGCGCGCTTTTCTATATCGACGGACTTTCCGACAAGATGTTGCTCGAACAAGACGTTATCGCACCCGTTTCAAACAGTAAAACCCTGTTTGCGACGGACGGAGCGTCTGACGAAGAGGTGCGAAAAGAATTGCTCGACGCCCTGTTTTTCTGCCAGGACGTGCCCGTGCTTACCTTCGACGAGGGCATAACCAAAATCGCGGAGGGCGACGTCGCTTTCTTTGTGGACGGGCGGGAAAACTTCTTTATGTTTTCCCTGCGCAGGTTCGAGAAACGCTCCGTTGCGGAGCCTCCCACCGCAACCGTTCTCAAAGGGCCCCGAGAGGGTTTCATCGAGGAAATCAAGACCAATACCGCTCTCATACGCAGACGCATCAAATCACCCGACCTCGTGTTCGAGAATCTCAGCGTGGGCAGATATTCCTCCACCCCCGTTTCCGTGGCTTACATTCACGGAGTGGCGGACGAAAACGCCGTCGCGGCGGTCCGCGAAAAACTCTCTTCGATAGACATAGACGGCATTATCGACAGCGCGTATCTGGCGTCTTTCCTGAAGCCGTCCCGTTATTCGCTGTTCAAGAGGATAGGCAATTCGGAAAAACCCGACGTAGTCGCCGCCAAACTGCTCGAAGGCAGAATCGCCGTTATCGCCGACGGCTCGCCCATAGTCCTCACCCTGCCCTTCGTTCTGCTCGAGGACCTGCAGGATTCCTACGACTATTACGCGAGCGACTGGAAAGCCGCTTTCGCCAGAATATTCAGGCTTATGGGAGCGGTGCTGACCGTTATGCTGCCCGCCGCCTACGTTGCTTTGCAAAGCGCGCACTACCATCTGTTGCCGCTCAAGTTCCTTATGACCCTGGTGGGTGCAACCGCTTCCATTCCTTTCCCGCCCGCCGTCGAAATGCTGGTCGTGCTTCTTTTGTTCGAGATTCTGAACGAGGCGTCCGTGCGTATGCCGCGTTACCTCGGCGTTTCGCTGTCGATTGTGGGCGCAATCGTGCTCGGCGACACCGCGGTCAAAGCGGGACTCATATCCTCTCCCGCCGTGCTGGTGACCGCTCTTTCGTCGATAGGCGTTTTCTGCGTGCCCGACCAGGTGGGCACCCTGTCCATACTGCGGATACTTTTCCTGTGCGTCAGCGCCGTGCTCGGGCTGTTCGGAATAATAGTGTTCGGGCTGTGCATTCTGGCGTATCTTGCCTGCCTGTCGTCTTTCGGCTCGCCTTATCTCGCGCCGTACGCCCCGCGGATTTCTCCCGACCTCAAGGACGGCGTTTTCGTTGCGCCCGTGTCCGAAATGAAAACGCGCCCGTACTCTATCCCCAACACCAACCGCACTCGTCTCAACACCGACGGGAAAGACGCAGAAGACGATGAAATCCCCGCACAAAAAGGAGGAGACGAATGAAAAGCGCAACCGCCCGTATCGGGCAAAGCCGCACCCGGGAATGCAGGTCGACGTCAGGCAATTCCGTCGCCGCCCCCGCGACAATATACAATTCGCAGGCAGGAAGCATAATCTTCGCCTGCGGAATAGTTTTCAAGGTTTCCTCTCTGCCGGGGCTCGTCGGGCAGAATCTGTCGGAAGCCACGCTGTGGCTTTATATGTTTATGTCCGCGGTGGACCTTGTCTGTCTTGCGGCAATCTATCTTTTTTCCAGGAGCGAAGCCGACGCATTCTTGTCGGAGCGGAATTCGCGGGCATACCGCGTCCTTTGCGGATTGTTGTCGCTGTGGCTGATTGCAAAAGGTTTCGTGTATTTCGTGTATACGGTCATCTTCCTGACCGTGGATTTGTTTGCGGGTATAGACATCTATATCGTGGTGCTTGTGCTTGCCGTACCCGTGTTGTACGTCGGCGTCAAAGGTTTCCGCGCCGCAGCGCGGATGTCCGAAATACTTGCGCCCGTGTTGTTTTTCCTGATAGTGATAAATCTTGCATTCCTCAAAACCGACCTCGATTTCGGGCGCAACCTGCCCGTCGATTCTTTGCCGCCTTCCGATTTTTTCAAAGAGGGCCTGCGCTATTCGCTGTGGCTGGGGGATATGTTCCCGTTGCTGTTCGTCCGCCTCAAGAACAAGCGTCTGCCCCACTTTGCAATCGGCGCGGGCATTTCCTACGCGCTGGTGCTCGTGGTCGCTATGCTGGCCGTCGCTATGTACGGCAGGGCCTTGCCGTACGTGTACAATATGCTGATTCGCATCGCGGGCTTCAATCAACTGTCGCTGGAAATCGGACGCCTGGAATGGGCGGCGCTGTTCGTGGTGGTGGTTATGGCTGTGGCGGGGTTGTCGTTGCTCGCGGCAGGCGCAGGCGAAAGTTGCCGTCGCGCCGTCGGCACTCCCGTGCCCGCATTCCTGCTCTTTGCGACGGCGACCGTGGTCGGCACGATAGCGATACCCACTCTGCACGACGTTGTGGATTTTTCCCTTGCTCCCGCTTTCGGGTACGTCTGTTTCGGCATTGCGCTCGCCTTTGCCGCGGCTTTTGCAGCGTGCGCTCTGTACGCCCGACGTAGAAGAAAAACCGCGCCCGACACATCCTCGGGAGGTGAACGGTATGAATAAATGTTCCGCAAAGAAACTGCGCGACAGATTTTTCGGAGCGAAATGGCTGGTGTTTCTGGCAACGGCGGTGGTTCTTGTTTTTTTCGGCAGAGTGACCGACAACAAATCTTTGTCACAGTCGGCAATAGTCGTGGGACTCGGGATAGACTATGCGGATTCGCAGTTCGAAGTGTCTGCCGAAGCGGCTCTTATCTCCGCCGCGGCGGGCGGCTCGGAAGCCGTGACCGCCTACGCCGTGTACACCGAAAAGGGATTGACCGTCTCGAACGCACTCGACAAGATTTCGCAAAAAATGGGGCTTCTTATGTCGCTTTCGCATTGTAACGTGCTTGTTTTGACAAAATCCGCTCTGCTGGCCGAACAGGAAAAACTTTTCTCTCCGCTTGTGGAATCCTACGCCTTGCCCGAACAGGCGATTCTCGTTTCCTGCGACGGCTCGCCCGAAGACCTGCTCTCGGCGAAAGTGGCCTCCGCCGCCACGGTACCCTCTTACATTCAGGCTGCGCTGCAACAGAATCTGGGCTCTTCCGCCCCTGTCACCGTGAAAGATTACGCCGCGCACATTCTCTCCCCCGCCGCCTGCGCCCGAATTCCCGTTTTCACCGTCGCCGAGGCGGCGCACCAGCCCCAACTGCCCGACGGAGAGGGCGAAGGATACGCGGAAGTCGTGTCGTCGGGCTGCCTGGTTATGAGCAAAACCGACGGGTTTGTGATTGACGAGGACCTTTCGGGAGTCGCCTCTATGGTGACCGACGCCGATTTTTCGGACAGGTTTTCCGTAACCTTGCCCGAGGGGTGGTCCGCGGAATTCCTCGTGCTCAAAGCCGACTGCGAAGTGAAAGCCGACGGGTTGAACGTCGGGATAAAGGCGGACGTGTCCGTCTCTCTCGTGCAGGCACTCGGCGACGACGGGCAGAAAGCCACCCCCTCTTCGGAGCAAACGCAAACCGCCGCAAAGCAAATGGAAAACGACATTCGGATACTGTTGCGGGAATGTTTCGCGCTTTCGCAGGAAAAAGGCGCCGATATTCTGAGACTGGGGAACACGGTTTTCCGCAACGAGGGGCGGGATATGCCCGCGGACTATCTTGCGCGACTGAATTTCTCGGCGCAGGTTAAGGTCACCGTACGTGAAAGCAGTTGATTGTTCGCCGAGGCACGCGGGTGCGCACAACAACTTCTCCGCGCCCTGCCGGTGTCCCGCTTTTTCCCGTCCGAATATAATGGAGCGGAGGCGACTATGGATTTTCTGCTCCCGTCCGAAGAAACGATGTCCCTGATGTCCGCCGAGTACGACAAGGCGCTTTCCGGGCGAGGCGACCGCGCGGCGGCATTGTCCGCTCCGTCCGCTCCCGCCGAGGTTCCCGCACCTTCCGGCGAGGGTGCTCTCCCGCGGGCCTGCGCGTCCCCGTGCGCCCTTTTTGTTCTTTACTTTGCTTTCGTTTTGGGCTATAATCTCGGGTATGGAAACGCGACTGCTGACGCCAACGGAAATGTGGGAGGGATTCAATCCCGTCAAGGAAGGAACGGAGACTTCTATAATTTCCGCCCGCGAAAAGGGTAATATCGCGACATCGGACATCTTTTTCACGTCCGAAAAAACCGACGCGGGAAGGGTGCGCGTTTTTGCGCGTATCACTTTCGATATGCGCTGGAGAGACCCCCGTCCCGCAATTCTTCTGTTGCCCTCGCGCGACCCCGAACGCACTTTCGACGACGTCACCCTTTCTCTGGTCGGAGAGGGGTATGTGGTGTGCCTTTGCGACTATGCGGGCAATTTCGCCGGCGTGGAAGAGGATTTCCGCACGTCGTACCCCGACATCTATTCGTACGCGCAGGCTCCCGCCTGTTTCCGCAATTTGTCCTACATCGGCGCCACCGCTCGCGAAACCCCGTGGTTCCAGTGGGTGAAAGTGGCACGCCGCGCCGTCACTATGCTCTCCGAACTGAGATACGTCGACCCCGAGCGAATTGCCGTAATGGGAATGGATTGCGGCGCGCAGATTGCGTGGCAACTTGCGGGTATCGACGGCAGAATACGGGCGCTCGTGCCCATAAACGGAGGCGGGTATCTCTGGAGACGGGGACACAACCGTTTCGACGACGACACCGCGGTGGCCGACGACGACAAGACGCGCGCCTTTTCGGCGGGAGTGGGTGCGGAAACTTACGCGAAGTTCGTGTCCTGCCCCACCTGCTACATCGTTTCGTCCAACTCTCTCGACGCCGACATCGACCGTGCGGGAGACATTCTCTCGCTCGTGCCCTGCCAATGCAAGGCGTTTATGGTGGTCAAAGGCTCGTCGGCGCAGGTCAGCCTGTCGGTATACAACAGCCTCGTTCTTTGGCTCAAGACATATTTTGCCCACGACGCTCCGTCGCTGCCCTCTCCCAGACTTCACTTCAAAGCCGACGAAAACAGGCTTTATCTGAGGTTGTCCGCCCCCTGCGACCTCAAGGACGCCACCGTGTGCGTTTCGAGCGGCGAACCGCAGTCCTTTGCCCGAAGTTGGGGTACTCTTGCCGAGGGACAACTCGTGGATACGGGGGAACGCGTTTTCCACATTCCCGTATCCGACCCCGACGACCTGGTGGCGGCGTACGCCAGCGTTCCCACGGACAAAGGCATTGTAGTCTGCTCCCCCGTGGCGGCGGTCAGACCCTCTTCGCTCGGAGTCAAAGCCGACGTGGTCTCTGCCGCGCAGTCCAGAATAGTCTACAACGGCGATATGGGCACGGGGCGCTTCCGCGTGTCGACGAGAGGCTTTTTCCTCGACGAAACCCTGCTTGCCTCTCGGGAAGGTCCTTTCGGCATAAAAGGCGTCTCCACAACCAAAGGGAATCTCTGTCTCGCCCTCGACAGCGCGGAAAGTTTCGCGACGGGGCGTTCCGCCATTCTTCAGATGGACGTCCATTCCGAAGAGGCGCGCGAAATAACATGCCTTTTCCTCACTCTGCCCGACGCGGCGGCGTACGGCTGCAGAGTAAAACTCTCCGGCGGAGATTTCTGGCAAAAAATCAAACTTTCCGCTCCCGAAATGAAAAACGCCGAGGGCAAGCCTCTGACCTCTTTCGGCGCAACACGTCTTATGGTGATAAAAGGCGCGGAAAATGTCGTTTTCAACAATCTGGTGTGGATTTGACGGTTTTCACATACACTTAACACTATGGACAATCAACCCGATATCAACACCCCCGAAAGCCCGTCGCCGAAGCGCCGTCCCCTGTTGCGCTTCACCGTCGCGTTGCTCATAACCGCAATAGTCGCGACGGGACTTGCTCTCGTAATAGATTATCTGCTGTTCGACAATTTCTACGTCAACGGCGATTCTATGCAACCCACCCTCTACGGCGGAGCCCCCGACGTGGACGACGACGGCGACATCGTTATGCTCAACATAGTCGCCACCCCCGAGCGCGGGGACATAGTCGTGTTTCTCTACGACTGGGCGCCGGACGAAGCCCGCTATCTGGTCAAGCGCGTAATCGGCGTGGCGGGCGACACCGTGGAAATCAGGAGCGGCGACCTCTACGTAAACGGACAACTGCAGCAGGAGGATTACATCAAGGAGCCGATGTACAACTATTCTTATCCCGCCGTCACTGTGCCCGAAGGTCACTACTATGTGCTCGGAGACAACCGCAACAACAGCGCGGACAGCCGCGTTATCGGTTGCGTGCCCGCCGATAAAATTGCGGGCGTATGCTGGCTCTACAAAGGACAGGACGGCAAATTGCACCTGTTGTAATGCAGGGGAACGGTGCGCTTGCCAAGCGTACGCGACGCCGTTGCTTTCAAGCGGTGCGGAAATATACCAAACCGATTTTGCGTCAATTCGACTTTTATATATTGAAAAACCGCCGATGAACGGCGGTTTTTGTCGTTTGCGAGTGATTGCTTCACTTTCTGCACACGCGGGAAAGACGACGTTCCCAACCGCGTATCGTCGCGTCGTGGTACACTCTCGGGATATTCTTCCCTCTTCGCCAGGCGAGCAGACTGCGTTGCAGAAGATTGTTGACGGAAAGCAGTTTGCCCAGTTTCCTGAAGCCGGCAACCCGCAGTTTTCTGAGCGCCTCTCCGACGCCTACCCTGAGCAGTTTTCCTTTTGCCAGGCGGCACATTTCGTCGTTGGTGAGCAGGTCCGAGCCAAGCATCCAGTCGAGGTCCTCGTTCTCCATAACCAGAACTCCCCTCTTCATCGCGTCGACACCGCAATGCTCCGCTCCGAATTCGCGGTACACCTTGAGTTGGTATCTCCAGAGCGCCGCCGCACCGAACATCTCTTCAGAAGCCTTGCGCCCGCGGCTGATGCTGTCGCCCACGGTCTCCGCAAGCAACATTCCCGCCGTCATCGACGATGCTATTCCGCTGCCGAGCATAGGTATGGTCATAAACGCACTGTCTCCGACCGCGGCATATCCCGGGGCTATCATTCGCGTTGCGGGGAAACGCACGGGGATACGGCAGACTATACCGCCTTTCACCACCTTGTCCCCGATTGTCGGGTTGCTCTTTTTGAGGTCGGCAAGCGCGGCGGCGAGAGTGCCCTCGGAGAGAGCGCCCACGCGCCCCACGAGCACGTCCACAAGGTCGGGGTCGTGGTCCTGTATCACCCACGAGATTCCCGCCTCGCCCATATGCTTGAGGTAGGCTTTGTTGGTATACTTGGGTTCGGGTGCGGTCTTATCCTTTTCCATAAACGCACGCCACACCACGAAAACTTCGTCGTCGTTGTTCTGCGACACTCCGAATTCCGCGGGCAGATTTTTGCGAAGGATTGAATCCACGCCGAGGCTGTCCACCACGAGGTCCGCCCTCTTTTCCTCGCCGTTCACCACAACTCCGACCACTTTACCGTCGTCGACAAGGGGCGCCTGCACTTCCGCGCCGAAAACGACGTCCGCGGTGGCTGCCGCACGCTCTACAAGCATTTTGTTGAGCGTTCTGCGGTCCACCGAAACGTCCGCCGCCGATTCGTCCTCGGTCATACCGCGTATGACGGCGTCGTGTGGGGAAACGAACGTCCAGTTCTTTTTGGGGAAACTGCCTGCGGGAACTTCCATTCCCAATCTCTTGAACACGGCGGGGTTGACGTCGTCGTGCCAATCGTAACGCATTTCGTCGAGCGAAACCGCCTTTTCGTAGACGGTGACCTCGAAGCCGAGTTTTCCGAGCCTTTCGGCGGCGACGAGTCCGCCCGTGCCCGCTCCTGCAACTATAACTTTCATTTTCTCTCTCCCTCGGGAAACCCCGATTCTACCCAATCATTTTACACCCTGTTTTTTGCTTTGGCAACAAGCATAACGCCATTTGCCCGTATAACGGACGGCGGGCGCGTCAATAATCGTGCTATGAAAAATTTTCCTCCCGTTGTCGTGGTATGTTTCGGTTCGCCCTCAATCGCGGGCGACTCCCTCGGTCCCGAAGTGGGTTCCCTGCTCCGTTCCGACGCCTCTTTCCCCGCTTTCGTATACGGCACTCTCGACCGCCCCATAACGGGCAAGAATATGGGCGAATGGATGAATTTCGTGCGCGAAGTGCATTCCGACGCTCTCCTGCTCGCCGTGGACGCCTGCCTCGGCGAACGGCAGAATCTCGGCAGAATATCGGTGCGGGGGGACGGAGTTTGCCCCGCCGCCGCCTGCGGCAAGAAAAAACGCTTCGGCGACGTCGGCATAATCGGCGTGGTGGGCGACAAGACGGGCGACCCTCTTTCCGAACTGATGCAGGCGGACCTTGCCGCCGTGAGCGCGCTTGCCCGCCAAATCGCCGCTCTTATAAAGGACGCGCTCTCGCCCGCGCGGTCTTTCTCTGCCGCAAGCGACTTTTAATGTAACTTTAAGTAGCGCGCATATGCTTTTTCCCGAAAGGTCGGATTCCCGGCGTTTCGGGCTTTTTATGCTTGCGGCGTTGACTTTTCGGCTTTTAATTTTTATAATACAGGATAAATTATAATACGGGCGACGCGCATACGCGGATTCGTCCGTATGCCGTCGCCGCGCGCGGCGCGCGACGAGTGGAGGTAAAATGAAAGCATCAACAAGACGCACGATTCTCGTAACCGCCATTATCGTGCTTGCCCTTGTCGCCGTTATTCTGGCTTTGTCCCTTTCCGGGCCGAGGGAGATTCCCTTTCGTTCGTACGACCCGGAAGCGGTAAGTCTTGAAGCTCTTTATACGACAGGAAAAATCCAAGCCATCAGTATTCAAGGAAACTATACCGTAAATATTCGCCTGGTCGGAGCGGACAGTTACGAATATTTCTGCTATATAGCCAGCAGGTCGGAATTTGATAATGCCAGAGAGGAGTGGGACAATCAGCTCAGAGAAAATGGCATTGCGCTCCCCTCTATTGTGTACAACGACCCCACCAGGTCGTCTATGCTGACTTCCCTGCTGCTGCCCGTTCTTATGATTGCCATTCTCGCCGTGGTGTTCTTCATCATTATGAGGAAAGCCAACGGCGCAAACAACAAGGCTCTCAATTTCGGCAAGACAAAAGCCACCCAGGTGCGCGACAGCAAAGTACGTTTCTCCGACGTGGCGGGTGCCGAGGAAGAAAAACAGGAATTGCAGGAAATCGTCGATTTCCTCAAGGACCCCAAGAAATTCACCGCAATCGGTGCGCGTATCCCCAAAGGCGTGCTGCTCGTCGGACCTCCCGGAACGGGCAAAACCCTGTTCGCCAAAGCCGTTGCGGGTGAAGCCAGCGTGCCTTTCTTCTCCATAAGCGGTTCCGACTTCGTCGAAATGTTCGTCGGCGTAGGCGCTTCGCGCGTCCGCGACCTCTTCGAACAGGCAAAACGCAGTATGCCCTGCATCGTGTTCATCGACGAGATAGACGCCGTCGGTCGTCAGAGAGGCGCCGGTCTCGGCGGCGGCAACGACGAACGCGAGCAGACCCTCAACCAGTTGCTCGTTCAGATGGACGGCTTCGAATCCAGCGACAGCATCATCGTTATGGCGGCGACCAACCGCGCCGACATTCTCGACCCCGCTCTTATGAGACCGGGCCGCTTCGACCGTCAGATTTACGTCAACGTCCCCGACGTCAAAGGGCGCGAAGAAATATTCAAGGTGCACAGCCGCAACAAGCCGCTCGCTCCCGCAATCAACTTCAAGAACCTCGCGCGCCTGACGTCCGGTTTCACCGGCGCGGACATCGAGAACCTGCTCAACGAAGCGGCAATCCTCGCCGCGCGCGCCAACCGCAAACTCATAACGATGGAGGATATCTCCGAAGCCATCAACAAGGTAATCGCCGGCCCCGCGAAGAAGAGCCGCGTCGTCACCGAGCGCGACAAGCGCATAACCGCCTACCACGAATCGGGTCACGCAATCATAGCAAAATTGCTCAAGAACTGCGACAGCGTGCACGAGGTCAGCATTATCCCCCGCGGTATGGCGGCGGGATACACCATCACTCTGCCCGAAAACGACGACAACCATTACACCAAACAGAAACTGCTCGACCAGATTGCTATGCTTCTCGGCGGCAGGGCGGCGGAAGAACTCGTCATCAAGGACGTGTCCGCAGGCGCAAGCAACGACATTCAGCGCGCCTCCAAAATCGCCCGCAAAATGGTGACGGAATGGGGTATGTCCGACACTATAGGCAATCTGTTCCTCGGCTCCTCCGAAGAGGTGTTTATCGGGCGCGATTATCAGACGCAACTCAACTACAGCGACGAAATGGCGGCGAAAATCGACGCCGAAATCAAACGTATCGTCGACGAACAGTACGCACTCGCCCTTTCCGTTCTTCGCGAAAACCGCGCGGTTATGGACAAGATGGTGAAACTGCTCTACGAAAAAGAGACCATTTACGAAGCGGAAATCGACGCTCTGTTCGAGCCCGAAACCGAGACCGCAACCGCTCTCGAGGGCAAGGTGGAAACCCCCGCTGCGGAAGTGACGGAAGACAAGACGGCCGACGCGCCCGAAGAGAAAACCGCGCCCGAAGCCGCCGTCCCCTCAATCGGAACGGACGCCGAAGTCGGCGCGGAAACCGCTCCCGCCGAAAAGAAAGCGGCCCCCCGCAAAAAGTCTGCGGACAAAGAGGTCGCCGACGACAAAGACACTTCCGAGAATTGACGGCGCACACGCCCGCGGGCGTTGCGTCATAGGGTTGAATATGGGAGACAAGAAACAACACATTCCCTCGCGGAAAGAAATCCGCGAGGCAAAGCGCGCGGATTTGCGCGCCGTTATGGAAAAGGACCCCGCCGCCACTTCCGAGTGGGCGGTGCGGTTCACTTATGCGGGCTACAAAGCCCTTTCCGCCTACCGCAGGGCGCATAATCTCTACCTCAGAGGCTACGTCAATCTCGCCCGTATCGTCGCCGACAGGGCGCGCAAAACGACGGGCGTCGAAATTCACCCCGCCGCGAAAATCGGCAAGGGCGTTATGATAGACCACGGCAGCGGCGTCGTAATCGGCGAAACCGCGGAGGTCGGCGACGGCTGCATACTCTATCAGGGCGTCACGCTCGGCGGCACGGGCAAGGACACGGGCAAGCGCCACCCCACTCTCGAAAACGACGTTATGGTAAGCGCGGGCGCAAAAGTGCTCGGGCCTCTCACCGTCGGCGCTCATTCCAAAATCGGAGCGGGCAGCGTCGTCCTCAAGGACGTTCCCCCCTACTCCACCGTCGTGGGCGTGCCCGGACGCGTGGTGAAACAGGACGGCAAGCGCGTTGCGGATATGGACCAGGTGCTTTTGCCCGACCCCATTCTGGAAGAATTCAGACGACTCAACGCGCGCCTGCAGGAACTCGAACGCGCGACCGGCGTTGCCACGGGCATAGGACTCTCTTCGGAAGACAAGGCGGCGGAGGAAGCCGCCATAGCCGCTTTCGAGCATACCGACGAAGACAAGGAATGATATGAAAATCTACAATTCACTCACCAGACGCAAAGAACAATTCGTTCCCCTCGACGGCAACAACGTCAGAATGTACGCTTGCGGCATAACCGTCTCGGGCGACGCTCATATCGGACACGCCTACCAGGCGCTGATTTACGACATCATAAGGAAATATCTCGTCAAGAAAGGTTTTGCGGTCTCCTATGCCCGCAACTACACCGACGTCGACGACAAAATTATCGCCCGCTCCAACGAGACGGGTATTCCCGCCGACCGCTACGCCGAAATGATGATTGAAAAAATCGACGGCGAAATGCGGCAACTGCAGGTGGACGACCCCGATATATGGCTCAAAGCCACCGAAACCATAGACGGAATCGAAAAATTCATCGCCGCCCTCATCGAAAAAGGGCACGCCTACTCCACCCCCGAGGGCGACGTGTATTTTTCCGTGGACAGTTTCCCCGGATACGGCAAACTCTCGGGCCGCAACCTCGAAGACGCCCGCGAAAGCGTGCGTATCGAGAACGAGGAAAACAAGCGCAATCCCCTCGATTTCGCGCTGTGGAAATCCGCAAAACCCGGCGAACCGCACTGGACCTCCCCGTGGGGCGAAGGACGTCCCGGCTGGCACATAGAATGCTCCGCAATGAACCTCAAGGCGTTCGGCGAACAGATTGACATTCACGGGGGCGGACGCGACCTCATTTTCCCCCACCACGAAAACGAAATAGCGCAGTCAGAGGCTCTCACCGGCAAGCCCTTTGCCAAATACTGGATTCACAACGGGCTGATAAAGGTCAACGGTCAGAAGATGAGCAAGTCGCTGGGCAACAGTCTGCTGCTCGCCGACCTTCTCGCCAAGTACTCTCCCGAAGTAATAAAATTCGCCCTGTTGCAGACGAATTACCGCGGGGACATCAACATCACGGATTCTCTCTTCCCCGACGCCGAAAAACATCTTGTGTCTTTCTACAAAGTGCTCCGCGACGCCGAAGCCGCCGGCGTGAAATGCGACGGTGCCGACCCCGCAATCGACGCGGCGTTCGACGCGGCAATGGACGACGATTTCAACACCGCCAAGGCCCTCGCGGACCTTTTCGCTCTGTTCAGGGAAGCGGGCGCGGCGCTGCGCTCGGGCGACAAAAAACGTGCCGACGATATTCTCGGCCAGGTGAAAAAGACCTATTCCCTGCTGGGGTTGTTCCGCACTTCGCCCGCGGAATTTCTGGCCCGCGCCGAGGACGGGAAAGCCTCCGACATTCCCGCGGAAATCCGTGCCCTCGCCGACAAGCGCGCCGAAGCCAAGAAAGCGAAAGACTGGGCGGAAGCCGACAGGCTGCGCGCCGAAATCACCGCCGCAGGCTACTCCGTCAAGGACGGGAAAGACGGCTACACGCTGGAAAAGATTTCCTGACAAAGAGACAAAAATTACGTTTATCGCACAAAATCCGCCTTTAATCGGCGGATTTTGTCGTTTAATCCGTCGTTTTGTCGCATTTCGCCTTGTGCGTTCCGACGTGTGTCGGCGGGCTTTTATATTGCACCTTTTTTGCGCGTGTCCGTTGCACGCGGGCGAGGCGTATGGTATATTATACCTTGGAAGAGTGATAGAATTACTTGTATAAGGACGGTAAATAATGTTCTCGGGCTTGGTCAGTGCGTCTTACTGGTACGTCGATGTGGCGATTGCGGTATTCCTTGCGCTTTTCCTCATCGGCGGAATCATCAAAGGCTTTGCCAAATCCACCAAAGGCTTTTTCGCCTTTGTTGTCATCGTGTGCGCTTCCGCTCTGCTTATGGGCGTAACCCAGGAATCCGCAATGGAATCCTCCATCGGCACGGGCATCGAAGATAAAATTTCCTCTGCGGCGGGCGATTGGGGCGTGGCTTTCAACAGTCCCGTTCAACGCGACGCCGACGGCAACATTTACGTACTGGTCAACGACTCCCCCGTCCTGCTCGACGCTCAGGAATTCGGCTTCAAAGGCACTATGGCGAAATTCTACGCCGAACGCTTCGACGTCGCCGACGGCGACACGGTTGCGGGGTCTGCCGTGCGCAGCCTCACGGGCGTGTGTGTGTCGGCGGTTATGTTCCTCATTTTCGTTGCGGCGTTTCTCGTGCTCTTCCTCGTGCTGAGGATTGTCCTCAGACCCGTTTCCAACTCCGATTCCACGGCTGTCAAGGCGGTGGACAAAACGCTCGGCGCAATCCTGCGCCTGTTCATAGGTCTAGTCATACTCTGGGCAATTATCGCCATCGTCGCCGCCATAGGCGAGAAAGCGGGCGTGGTGGACGAATATATACACGGCTCGGCCATAGGAGGTTTCTTCTATGAGAACAACCCGCTCACGACCGTGTTCAAAATGATTTTCGGAGGTTGATATGAAAGCCGTCAGTTTCATCGTCGGGATACTCGTCGGTATGGTACTGCTCGTCGTCGCCGTCGGCGGCGCGGTGCTGGTCACGGCGTCGGTTGTCACCGTGGGCCAAATCGAAAATTCCGTGGGCTCGGACGTCATAGACGACAACAGCGACGTGAACAACAAGACTTTGCTTGACCTCGCCACCGACCTTATCAAGGATTTCGGAGACCCGTCGTCTCTCACAATAAACCTGTTCCGCGAAAAATACGGGCTCAAAATCCCCGCGGAAATCAGCGGAATAGACATTTCCGTACTTTTCGACTACCCCATTTCCGAAGTGGCAAATCACCTCGGCGACGTCGTCAACAATATGACGCTCCGCGACGTGGGCGAATTCCTGGAAATGGATTTCTCGTCCTACGGTCTCAAAGTTCTTGACGACAACCTCGACAATCCCGTCAACATTGCTCTAGACAACGTTCTGAAATCCATAGATTCGTCGGCGATGACGCTTTACACTCTCGAAAGGGATTTCGGAATCACGCTCGGGGAAAACCGTCTGTTCGACGAATTGTACTACACTCCTATGAGCGAATTCGGCGGGGTGCTGGACTATCTGCCCGTCGGCACTCTCACGGGCGCCGACAGCGACCTTTTCCTGCCGGTCGGCGAGAACACCGTGTTCGTTTCCGTAGACCGCTACGAGGAAGTGGAAACGGGGGAAATCTCCCTTGTGAAGGACGGCGCCGAGACTTATGTCGCGGGGGCGGACGAAAACGGCCTTATCCGCCGCGAACTCAGGTTCACCCTCAACTCGGACGGTGTGTATACGGTCGACAATTCCTGCTACGACGCGGATTACGACGGAACGGGCACCTACTACCGTCACGTCACGTCCGAGGCATACGACGGCACACAGGACGGAGAACTGTTTGTCAAAGCCTATCTCAACAACGTAAGCCTGAACGGCACGGGGTGGAGTCTCGTTTACGACAGCCTGTTCCCGCTCAACGCTCTCTATATCGATGATACTCTCAGCGCAACGGTTGCCGATTCGGTGAGCGGCGACACGGTGCGCATCGACGGCACGCTCTGGCTCAACTCTGCCGCCGAGGACGAAACCGCCGTCGCGGAAGCAGTCGCGGTATTCGGGTTGCCCGAGGGCACCGCGGTCGATGCCAACACCCGTCTCGAAGAAAAGAAAGACGGTGTGACCTACACTGCCGAACACGTGCGGGTGCACGTCGGCACTTCGGACCAGGCGATTCAGATAATCGCCGGAGTGGGTGTAAACGGACTCAACAACGTCACCGACAAAATCACTTCTCTCAAACTCGGAGAAGTGCTGGACATAACCGACGACAGCGCCAAAATACTCCGCACCCTCAAGGACACCGCAATCAACAAACTCAGCGACGCCCTCGATACCATAGTGCTCTCCGACGCCACGGATATTATTCTCGACGAATACACACCCGCCGCAGACGGCGCGTACGTCTATGTCGACGGTTATTACACACTCTACAATCCTTCCAGACACGAGGGAATGCAGCGTTACGAAAAAACCGCCGTCGACGGCTCGGCTTCCGCGGCGCTGCAACGTCTTGCAAACGTCGCCATTCCCGACATATCGGCAGCGTTCTCGGAAATGGTGCTTGCCGACGCTCTTGCCGTCTCTCCCGACACCTACGCCGAAGTTGCCGCTCCCGTCGAGGGGCACACCTACTACGTGTTCAACGCGACGTACGGCTATCCCGAGCGCATCACCTACTCCGCCTCCGAGCACGCCGACTTCACCGTCTTCGAGCGCAAGTCAGAGGGCGACAGCAACGCCGTGCTCAAGCAACTTGCCTATGTCGCCATCGACAACGTCTCCGCCGCAATGGACGGAATAATCGGCAACACTCTGCTCTCCGATATAATCGACGTGTTCCGTTACACCAAGGTGAAGGATTACACGAGCGGCGAGGCGGGCTGGCTTATCGGTTACAATCCCTACTTTACCGAAGGGAGCGGCGACGACGTAACGCGTTACGCTTACGTCTACAACGGCGACGGCAATTATTACAAAACATCTTTCGTCTACGTGGCAATCGACGAAACCGAGAACGCCGACTGGCTGAAAAAGGACGGCGCACCACGTACTTATTCCTATGCGCAGATTTCGGATATGGGCGAATTCTCAACCGCGCTTTCCGCTCAGAACGTTTATGTGAAGGAAGCGGACGGGACTTTCCGTTCAAACCCCGCACTGGTGTCGTACTATGCGGCAAAATACCGTGATTCCCTGCTCGACAACTGCACGCTGTATAAACGCGTCGAGGGCGTCGGGGAAGGACAGTCAACCGTCTCCGTTTACTTCAACGGCGGCACCGACGGCGGGCTGTACGTCAAGTATTTCAACAAGTACTACCGCTACAATCCCGATAATCCCGCACATTGGGGCGAACCGCTCTTCTTCAAGTTCACGGACGGGTATTATCCCGCCTCCGCAGACACGGCGGCCGAGACGAAATACTATTACGATTTCAACTCTGGCACATTCACAACAACCGCTTCCGACAACTCTTCGGCGGTTGCCTTTGCCGTAAAAATGCCCGACAGCGAAGACGGCAAGTATTATTACACGGAGATATCCTCTCCGCTCGCCGACGGCGACGACGCTTTCACCGACGGCACCCCCGTTTATTCCAAACGCGAATGCGAGACGGTCTATAAGGAATACACCGCGGGCACGACGGACGATTATCAGAACGACCCATCGAACAGATTCGTGGAAATCGACGGGGAATTCGTGCCGTACGACGAGAGCGCACACGCGGGAATGACGGTGTATGTGCGCTACATCGCGTACATCGGCAACGACGCGGCAAACGACGGCGGATACGGCAACCTCGCCGCCCTGTCTTCAATAAAAGTCGAGATTGTCACCGAAAAGAGTTCGGCGGTCCTGCTTGCAATCGCCGAACGCGGCCTTACGCTCAACACTCTCGACGAAAACATCAAATCCTTCACAATAGAAGAACTGATGGACATCGAGGAAGGCTCGATTTTCGACGACCCCGACATAAGGTCCGCAACGGTAGACACGCTCGCCACGGCAATCACGTCCAAATTCTCGACGATGTCGATAAGCGAACTTATACGTTGGGCAAACGTCCGCGGCGTCGACGAACAGGTGCTGTTCATTCTCGAAGATGTCAAAATCGCCGACTTCTTCACCTCTCTCGAATACAACAACGGCACCATTACCGTCAATATGGAGAAACTGCTCGGTGTGACCGTCACTCCCTGACAAACGGTTTTCCAAAAAACAAACTGCGTTTATTATGCAAAAACCGACCGTTTATGCGGTCGGTTTTTATTTGTAAAACCTGGTTTTGTCGTTTCCGGCGATTCTCGCCCGTCGACTGCGTCAGACGGGAGTGTTCTCCACCACTACTGCGATTATGAAACAAATCCAAAGCACGAGAATAAAACCGCCCTCCGCCGGAATTGCCAGTTTGGTGTACGGGCATTTCCAGCCTTTGTCCACGAACGTGAAAACGAAACGCGTAAAAAACACCGTGTTTGCAAAAATCAACCCGCCGACCAACGAATAGAACGGGTGCCCGAACACGAACGCCAGCACGCCGAGAAACAAAGCCAGCGCAAACGATATACCTCCGTAATAGACGCGGATTTCCGTCTTGCCCGCATTGTCGACGGGTTGTACCGAGTACTGTTTGCCGAATTTTTCGGGTTTCGCCATAAAGACTACGGCGGTGCAAAGGAAATAAATCATCAGACCCATGGTGGCCACGGTAGCGGCAATGTTGTCCGCTATTGTCTCTTTCAGAATCAATGCGTTCATAATATCCTCCTGGGTCGATTATATTTGCCGCCGCTTCCCTTGTCAATACGGACCGACGGTACAAGCGAGACATCGCAACGCTCGGCAATTGTTCCACGGCGTTGCCGTCCGCATTAACCGTCGCGCATACGCCTTTTCGTCAACACGCGCGCATACTGATTGTATGCGCAGGGGTGAGAGCCCGAAACAAA
>OERL01000085.1_pt1 | contig 21462 bp, 17 predicted proteins | sample 1539981 | NCBI WGS metagenome assembly OERL01 (sample SAMEA3891867, study PRJEB23780) | metagenome | biome: terrestrial biome; feature: animal house; material: Caecal content | place: Italy | collected 2015-05-05
CTACTGATGATTGCGCTTTTCGGGAAAAAACGTTCCCGCAAAGGGGGCTTTACGTTGGTGGAGGCCATTGTCAGCATCGCGGTGTTCGCAATCGCGGCGGTTATGATTGCGATGATTTTGTTCACCGCGACCAGTATGGTGAGAATGTCGATAGTGTACGACTCCGACAGAGAGAAACTCGCGGAAGCGGCGGCGCTCTCGTCCAGCACCTACGACGGCGTCGGGGACAATAAGACGCTCGTCGTCGAACTGGAAGTCAGGGTGGCGGGTGAAAGCGGGACGGAGAAATTTACAATCGACCTCAGAAACGGCAACACTCTCGAAGAGGTCGACGGAAAATATTACGTTTACACCCTCAAATCGACGGGCAGACAGTACTACATTTTCGTGAGCAACTAGAAAATATGTTGATAAGGAAATTGCGCAAAAGGAAGAACGGCTTTACGCTGGCGGAATTGCTCGTGGCGCTGGTCATACTGGGCATACTTTCCCTTTGCGTTTATCTTATCACCCAGGCGGCGAGTTTCACCTTTTCGAGAGGGCAGGAGGTTATCAGTTCCGACGACGTGAAAGACATCGTTCTCGAATACGTAAAGCAGGAAATCCGCAACAGTCAGACGGTTTACCTCACCGACGACCTGGTGAACTACGGGTCGGTGTGTCTGACCAAAGGCAATCTGTTGTTTTCTTCGGAGTTTGACGGTTATCTTTACACCCTGGCAAGCGACGTGGACGGCAACATAAATCTCACATTCCCCCAGGAAGACGGCAGGGCGTTCCCCGCGAACGCAACCCAGTATTTCGTGAATCCTTCGGATATCTACGGCGATTACGTCGTGCGGCTTACTTTCAGCACGGTCACCAACACCGAAACGGGGAAAAAGCAATCTCTGAAAGCGTCTGTGACCGTCTACAAAAAGACCGACACTTCGACGCCCGCCGCTCAGGGGTTCGAGGTAATCACGCTTATCAATATGTCTCAGAAGAACGGCGAAATCAACACCCAGTATGCGGGGACGGACGGCGAGGTTCGCTACTGCTTCTACGCGTAAGGGGGAATATGGTTGCGCTTGACGTTTGTCTTTACATACTGAGTGCGCTTGGCGGTCTGGTCGTGGGGAGTTTCCTCAACGTGTGCATTTACCGACTTCCGCGAGGCGAGTTTTTCTCCAAAAGCCGTTCATTTTGTCCCAATTGCAAGTCTCCAATAAAAGCCTACGACAATATTCCGGTGTTGAGTTACATCATTCTGCGCGGGAAGTGTCGCAGTTGCGGAGAACGGATATCCCCGCGGTATCCTCTCGTCGAACTTCTGACCTGTGCACTCTGGGTGGGCAATTACGCCGCTTTCGGGCTCGACGGAATGACGATAGTTTACGACATTACTGTGGCGGTGCTTATCGTTGCCGCGTTTGTCGACCTCGACACCTTCGAGATTCCCGACAGCGGTATCGTTACTTTGCTTATACTCGGTGCGATAACTTTCGCCCCTTTCGGCGGCGTAAGTTGGCAGGACAAACTCATAGGCTGCGTGTGCGTGAGCGTGCCTATGCTTATAGTGTGCCTGTTCGGCGGAATGGGATTCGGCGACGTGAAACTGTATTTCGTCCTCGGCCTCTTGCTCGGTTGGAAAAAGATATTGGTCGTATTCCTGCTGTCGGTGGTGCTTGGCGCGGCGGTTTCCGTCGTTTATCTCGTAATCAAACGCCGCAAGGCGGCCGCCGACGATTCAATCGAAAATTCGGGAGAACAAGACGAAGAGCGTTGCTCGGTGGATTTTTCCGACGCGGGCAGAGCGGACGACGCAAAGGTTGTCGCAGTCGGAGAGGAGCGCGAGGAAACGTTTGCCGAGGATAAGAGCGAGGAGGGACAGGCGTCGGCAGTCGGGGAGGTTTCCGACGTGTCGGACGAGGACGATGACCCTCTTCCGAAGAGCAAAAAAGGCAGCGTCGTTCCTTTCGGACCCTTCATTGCTTTGGCTACAGTTGTCACCCTGTACGTCGGTGATGCGCTTATCTCGATTTATGCCCGTCTATTAGGTCTGTAAAGAACGGAAAAGACGGTTCAAATACCGTGTTTTATCCTCTTAATAGTCGCTTTTTCGCAAGGTTGAGTATTGACACAAAGTGTCCGTTGTTGTATGATAATTAACAGGGAGGCGTTGTTTGGAAAGACATCTTATCTGGGAAATATTGCTCTCAAACGGTGTTATCACCCACGAGCAACTTAGCGACGCTCTCCGCTGGCAGAAGAGCCACCCCGACGAGGACATCGGCAACATTCTTCTGTCGCGTGGTCTCATCAACGACGCACAGTTGCTTGCGGCTTACGCGCAGCGCCTGGACGTGCCTCTCATCGAGAAGGACCTTGTGGTCAAGCGACCCGAGGTGCTGAAACTGGTCCCCGAGAGTCTCGCGCGCCGTTACGGCATTATGCCGCTGGACATTAACAACAACAAAATTCTCATCGCAATTTCCAATCCCGAGGATATGAGCGTCATCGAAGACGTCAAGATGAGTTCGCGTATGGACGCTTCCATAGTGTTGGCGTCGCGCGAAAACATCGACGGCGCAATCGACCGCTATTACAAAAACCTCGAATTGTTCTACCGCGAGGAGCAGACGGAAGTCCAGACCATCAGCATCGTGTCCGAGGACACGGCGAAAAAAATGGACGAAATCGAGTCCAACGTCAACAACACTCCCGTTGTCAAGTTGGTCAACAACCTCGTCCAGCAGGCTTATATCCGTCAGGTTTCCGACATTCACATCGAACCGTTCGAAAACGACGTCCTCGTGCGAATGAGAATAGACGGCGACCTCGTCGAGGTTATGCGCCTCGCTCCCGCGTCTCTCGCCAGCGTTATTTCGCGTATCAAAATACTTTCGGGTATGAACATCGCAGAAAAGCGCGTGCCGCAGGACGGACGTTTCGCTTACAGCAACGACGAATTCAAGGTCGACCTCCGTGTGTCCACCATTCCCACTATGTACGGCGAAAAGTGCGTTATGCGTCTGCTCAATACGGGTGGCGAGAATCTGCTTTCGTTCGAGCAACTGGGTATGACCAAGGAGAATATCGCCCGCTTCGAGCATATGCTGTCCGCTCCGAACGGAATTATTCTCGTCACGGGTCCCACGGGTTCCGGCAAATCCACCACGTTGTACGCGGTCCTCAACCGTCTGCGCAAGCCGACAATCAACATCACCACGATTGAAGACCCCGTGGAAAAACAGATGTTCGGCATCAATCAGGTGCAGGTCAACACCAAGGCGGGAATGACGTTCGCAAGCGGTCTCCGCGCTCTTTTGCGTCAGGACCCCGACGTCATTATGATAGGCGAGATTCGAGACTACGAAACGGCGGAAATCGCAGTCCGCGCGTCCATCACGGGCCACTTGGTGCTGTCGACGTTGCACACGAACGACTCGGTATCGACGATAGTCCGTCTCATAGATATGGGCGTTCCGCCGTATCTCGTGTCGGCGTCCGTCAACGCAATAATCGCTCAGCGACTTGTCAAGAGGCTTTGCCCCTACTGCAAGCGCAAACACATAATCACCGACTCGGAAAAGACCTTGCTCGGCGACGAAGCGATAACGGAATCCTTCGAGCCGATGGGGTGCCCCGAGTGCAACCATACGGGTTACAGCGGCCGTATAGCAATCTACGAAATAGTGGAACTCGACCACCGTATCCGTAAGATGATTACCACGGGCGCGCCCGTCGAAGACATCAAACGTGTCGCCACCGAAAACGGTGCCGAATTCCTCGCCGACAACCTGCGCGAACTGGTCAAGAGGGGAGTGACGAGTATGGACGAATTCAACCGCATCATCTATACCGTCAGTTAAATCAGGTTATAAAGGTGCCAACCTTTATGATAAATAAAACCAAATAATTGGGAGGAGCAAATTATGACAAACAAAACTAGAAGAAGCAGAAAGGGCTTCACTCTGGTCGAACTTATCGTCGTTATCGCGATAATCGGCGTTCTTGCCGCGATTATAGTTCCGACCACTCTTCACTTCGTCAACCAGGGCAGAGAGGAGGCCGCCAACAGCGATCTCACTGCGGTTCGTGATGCACTCAATGCGGGCCTGACGGAAAACCCCACTTTGACTGGAGATAACATCAGCCAGATACTGTCCACCGCGAACCTGACTTCTGCTAAGTACAAGATTACCATTACAATCACCACCGCCGGTCAAGTGACCATTCACTCCGATTATTTTACCAACGCGGACAATGATGTTGTCTTCAACACCGGTCTTACTGCCGCAGCCGAAATAACCCACATCATTCCCGCTGCTGGAGAGAACGACTGAGTCAGTACCGTTAATTCGGTTCTGGAAAGATTATGACACTCAGGCACAACCCGCATTTGCGGGTTGTGCTTGGGCGTATCTTTGAGGGGAGGGGAGATGATGAGACGGTCTAAAAGAGGGTTCACCCTCGTGGAACTGATTGTCGTCATTGCTATTATCGGCGTGCTTGCGGCGATAGTTGTTCCCACTGCTCTTCATTTCGTAAATGAGGGCAAAATCGAGGCGGCGGAAAGCGATTGTTCCACGATTCTCCGCACTTTGGAGATAAATATCGGTCGACTTGCCGTCGGCACGTCTTACACTCTCGACGGCGCGCAGGTGGCGCAGATTCTCAACACTTACCTGGGTGGTGACCCCGCAGAGGAAACATACGTCAGCATTGTCACCGCCGACAATGTTTCCTACACCTTGTCTGTCACGTCGCCCGTTCAAAAAGACGGCGTCGATATAAGTTACCAACGCACCTACACTCCGCAGAGTATACTGACTGTGGTTCCTTGCGTTGTCGTTTTCCGAAACGGAACCTGGGCGTGATTTATGAAAAACGCGGGCGTGAAAAGATTCAAAAGAGGATTCACCCTCGCAGAAATGCTCACCGTGGTGGCGATACTTGCCATACTCGCTTCAATAGTAGCGCCCGTCACCTTGCAGTACATAGAACAAACCCGTGAAAAAGCGGACCAGGTATACACATCCGACATTGCGAAAATGGCGGACAGTTGCGTTATTTCGCTCAAAAACCGAAGCGTCCCGATAAACTCGCAGTCGGTCTCCAACGAGTTGCGCGCACTTTACGGTACGGATATTCCGTATGACATCGGTTATATTCAAACGGGGAGAATCGGCGGGACAGCCGCAGAACCTTCGTTTGAAAATGTCGAAGGCATTATGGAGGGCGTGTCTTCTTATGTGGTGATTTACATTGACGGAAGCGCGCTTACAGTTTATCTGATAAAAGACGGAGTCGAAGTGGTCGACCAGCGTCAGACACGTCTCATCACTGCGTGAACAAAGATTTTTCACCGAAAGCAACAACCCGCACGTTACTGCGGGTTTTCTTTTTTGACGGCATTGCTTGAATTAAGAAGTTCTTGGCGACTGTTTGCTTTTCCGCCCGTTCGATTCCCACATTCGTAGGCAGGTGAAAACGAAAAGACCGTCTCGGGTGAGACGGTCTCTCGTATTGGAGCGAATGATGGGAATCGAACCCACAACCGCAGCTTGGGAAGCTGCTGTTTTACCACTAAACTACATTCGCACGTCGGGGCGTACTGTGCGGCAGGGCAACTGCGCTTGCGGGAAGTTCCCTCACGTCGAGCGCCGTTTGCGTACTGTTATTTTATCATACTTCCCGAAAAGGTCAACCGTTTTTCCCCAATAGTATCGGAGTTGCAAAAAAGCATTAAACGGTCGGGCGCGAATTTGCCCGATTGACTTTATGCGGCGAATTGTATATGCTTTGGCTATGGAAAACAATATCGATAATCTTGTTGCAATCGGCGAAGACGTTGTCGCAACGCCCGCCGCGGAGCCGTCATCTGTGAAGGCCGCCATCCGCACCGAGGGACTTACCAAGGTTTACGGCGGGGTGGAAAGGGTATCCGACGTTTCGATGACTGTCAGACGCGGAGAAATCTACGGGCTTGTCGGCAAAAACGGAGCGGGCAAGACCACGCTTATCCGACTTATGCTCGGGCTTGCGGAGCCTACCCGCGGTAAAGTGGAGATAGACGGCGCAGACACCCTTGCAGGACTCAAAGCCGCACGGACGCGCGTCGGCGCGCTCATCGAGCAGCCCGCGTTTTACGGCAAAATGAACGCCGCCGAGAACCTCACCGCATACGCGCTTGCGGTCGGCGCACGCAAAACAAACATTCCCGAACTTCTCGATTTCGTGGGGTTGCGCGGTGTCGGCACAAAAAAGGTCAAGAATTTTTCGCTGGGTATGAAACAGCGTCTTTCGCTTGCAATGGCGCTTGTCGGCGAACCTGAAATCCTCATTCTGGACGAGCCCGTCAACGGACTCGACCCGACGGGTATTCTTCAGGTGCGCGAGCAGGTGCTTTATCTCAACGAGAAGAAAGGCGTAACGATAATCATATCTTCGCATTTCCTCGGTGAACTCGGCAAAGTGGCGACGGCGTACGGCGTTATGAAAGAGGGCAGACTCGTGAAGGAACTTCGCGGGGACGAACTCAAATCCATTGCCCGCCCGAAAATCAAACTCGTTACGCCCGACCTCGTTCGCGCGATTCCGGTGCTGAAAGCGAATTTCGCGCCCACCGAATATGCGATAGGGCAGAACGGCGCGGTGGAAATATACCGCGACGCAACCGCACTCGGCACCGTTACGCTTATGTTTGCCGAAGCGGGGATTCCTCTTCTGCAGATTTCCGCCGAAGAGGGCGACAGCGAAGCCGCGCTCGTCGCGTTGATGTGAGGTGCCATATGAGAAGATTCCTCGATATTTTCACCGCCGACGGTTATAAGATGTCCAAGATGAAGAGCCTTTACATCGGGCTTGTCGTTATGGCTCTTCTGGTGTTCGTGTCCGCGCTTGCGGTGGGCGGACTTGTATCGATGCTTGAGGGCAAAGACGTCACTTATTACGACCCCGAAACCGGAGTCGCAACCGACGTCCCCGAAGAAGTTTACGCCGAAGTCAAGGCGGATTACGGAATGGGGCTGTTGCAGAGTGCGCCTTCGTCCGCAGCCGCTCTTTTCCTTGTGGCAATCGTCGCCGCGTTGTTTGTGGGCGCCGATTACACCTCGGGAATGATGCGTCTTTTCGTCGGCCGCGGAGCGGGCAAAGTGGAAAACTACGTTTCAAAGTGGTTGTGGGTTTTCATCGTGTACGTGCTTTACGTGTGCGTCGCCTATCTGATGTGCCTCATTGCGGCGACGGCGCTCGGAGTGGACGGTGAAATGCTTGCGTCAAGGTCGTCCGTGGCTGCAAAATGCTTCGGGTCTTTCCTGTTCTACGGGCTTACTTTTTCGGCGATATTCACAGCCGTGCCCCACGTGTTGCGTTCCAAGGCAGGCGGCATAACGCTGTTGCTGGCAATGCACATTGTCGTCGGCGCGATAATCGTCGCGGTAGTGCAGTTTGCTCTCGGCGCCGCTTCGGTAGGCGAAGACGGCGCGGTGAGCGCTTCGCAAAATCTCGTGTACCTGTATCTCAACCCGTATTACGCGTTCGACAGCCTCGGAAGCGTTGCGGCTATGGCTTCGAAAGAACTCGGACTGGTTTTCGGCGGCGGCGCAATGTGGAGTGCTCTTTTCTTCGGTGGCGGCCTGCTTTACACCGCAAAGGCGGACATCAAATAATCTTTCGTAAAACGTAAACACCGTTTTCGTGCAACAACCGCCCGACGCTTCGGGCGGTTGTTTTGTCCGTCGTTACGCTTTTTGCGGCAATTCGGTTGCGTTTTCGCCGTGTTTACATTATAATTTCTATAATTTTGTGATATGGAAGACAAGCGTATGTACAATCCCGTAGGAACAGACCTCAACTTTGTCGAACGCGAAAAGGAAGTTCTCGCGTTCTGGAAAGAAAACGAAATCTTCGAAAAGAGCGTCGAGAAAAACAAGGGCGGTAAAGCCTTCAATTTCTACGACGGTCCTCCCACCGCCAACGGCAAACCTCACATCGGGCACATTCTCACCCGAGTTATGAAAGATATTATCCCGCGTTACAAGACGATGAAGGGATTTTTCGTCCGCAGAAAGGCGGGCTGGGACACTCACGGATTGCCCGTCGAACTGGAAGTCGAAAAGCAACTCGGCATCGACGGCAAGCAGGAAATAGAGAAGTACGGCATCGAGCCTTTCATCAAGAAGTGTAAGGAATCCGTGTGGAAATACAAGCACGAATGGGAGATAATGTCCGACCGCATCGGCTACTGGGCGGATATGAAAGACCCCTACATCACCTACGACGACAGGTATATCGAGTCGGTGTGGTGGGCTCTCCGCAAGATTGCCGACAAGGGACTGCTTTACAAAGGTTACAAAATCGTGCCTTATTGCCCCCGTTGCGGGACGGCGCTCTCTTCCCACGAAGTGGCGCAGGGCTACAAGGACGTCGAGGAAAAATCCGTATTCGTCAAATTCGCGCTCAAGGGTGAGAAAAACAGATTCTTCCTTGCGTGGACGACCACTCCGTGGACGCTCCCGAGCAATGTCGCGCTTTGCGTTAATCCCGTCGAAGATTACGCCGAAATCAAGGTGGGCGACGAAATTTACATTATGGCAGACGCTCTCGTGGGCAGCCTGTTCAAAGAGGACGAGTTCGAGAAACTCTCCGTGAAAAAGGGCAAGGATTACGAGTACGCCGAATACGAGCCGTTGTTCGATTACGAAACGGGTGCCAAAGAAAAAGCATATTACGTGACCTGCGACGGTTACGTCACTCTCACCGACGGCACGGGCGTTGTCCATATCGCTCCCGCGTTCGGCGAAGACGACAGCAACGTCGGCAAGCGCTACGGTCTGCCTTTCGTGCAGATGGTGGACGGTCGGGGCAGGTTTGTCGAAGGCGCCTACGACCTTGTCGGAGTGTTCGCAAAGGACGCCGACAAACTCATCATCGAACGCCTGAAAAAAGAGGGCAAACTGTTCCGCGAACTTATGTTCACCCACAGTTATCCCTTCTGCTGGCGTTGCGACACCCCGTTGCTTTATTACGCTCGCAGTTCGTGGTTCGTGAAAGTCACGGCCGTGAAAGACGAACTGCTGAAGTCCAACGCTTCCGTCAACTGGATGCCCCCCACAATCGGCACGGGCAGAATGGGCAACTTCCTCGAGAACGTCATCGACTGGGGTATTTCCCGCGAAAGATACTGGGGAACTCCGCTGCCCATCTGGGTGTGCGACAAGTGCGGCAAGGTTCACGTCGTGGGCTCCAAAGCCGAACTCAAGGAACTCGGCAAGGTGGAAGGGGATATCGAACTCCACCGTCCTTATATCGACGAGGTGACGTGGAAATGCGAATGCGGCGGCGAAATGCACCGCACGCCCGAAGTGCTCGACTGTTGGTTCGACAGCGGTTCTATGCCGTTCGCGCAGTGGCACTATCCCTTTGAAAACGAGGACGTTTTCAACGAAACTTTCCCCGCCGACTTTATTTCCGAAGCCGTCGACCAGACCCGCGGTTGGTTCTACACTTTGCTTGCCGTGTCCACGTTGTTGTTCGGGCAGTCGCCTTTCCGCAACTGCATAGTGCTCGGTCACGTCAACGACAAGGACGGCATTAAGATGAGCAAGCACAAGGGCAACGTGGTCGAGCCGTTCACCGTGCTCGATAAGCAGGGTGCGGACGCAACGAGGTGGTATTTCTACACTTCCTCCGCTCCGTGGTTGCCTTCCAGATTCTCCGCGGAAAACGTCAGCGAAGCCCAGCGCAAGTTTATGGGTACGCTGTGGAACACCTACGCGTTCTTCGTGCTGTACGCCGAAATCGACAAGTTCAATCCCGCCGAACACGACATAGCGAAGTGCACGCTCACCGTAATCGACAAGTGGATTCTCAGCGAACTCAACAGCCTTATCAAGACGGTTGACGCCGGACTGAACGAGTACAAAATCACCGAGACGGCGCGCGCGATAGGAGAATTCGTCGACGACCTGTCCAACTGGTACGTCAGACGCTGCCGCACCCGTTTCTGGGGCAGCGGTATGGACGCCACCAAAGAGGCGGCATACACCACGCTTTACACCGTGCTGACCACGCTTGCGAAGATAATCGCTCCGTACACGCCGTTTATGGCGGAGAGCATATACCGCAACCTCGTTACGCCGTTCTTCAAGGACGCGCCCGAAAGCGTGCATTTGTGCGATTTCCCCGTGGCGGACGAGAACAGCATCGACCTTGCGCTCGAGCAGGGTATGCGCGACGTGCTCAAGGTGGTCGAACTGGGACGTGCCGCGAGAAACGCCGCGGCGATAAAGAACCGTCAGCCGCTCCGTCGTCTTATCTACAACGGCAGGAAAGAACTTTCCGACGAACTCAAGGCCCTTGTCGAGGACGAACTCAATGTCAAGACCGTGGAAATCACGTCCGACAGCGGCGAATACGTCACCTATGAGGTCAAACCTCAACTCAAGACTCTCGGACCGCGTTACGGCGCTTTCCTCGGGAAGGTGCGCGGACTGCTCGCCGAACGCCCCGACGAAATCGTGGCGGCGCTCCGCAAGGAAGGCTCGTTCCGCGCGGAACTTGAGGGCAGGGAGGTAGAACTCAAAGAGGAGGACCTGCTCATCACTGCCAGGAGCAAGGAAGGGTTTGCCTCGGAAAGCGACGGCGAGACCACCGTGGTTCTCGATACCGCGCTGGACGAAGCACTCATACTCGAGGGTGCGGAACGCGAAATAGTCAGCAAGATTCAGACTATGCGCAAGGAAGCGGGATTCGAGGTCACCGACCACATCGTGGTGGGCTACAATGCGGAAGGCGTGGCAAAGAAAGTGCTTGACAGCGGTTCTTTCCGCTCCGACGTGCTGTGCGACGCTGTCACCGAATCTCTTGACGGCTACACCAAAGAATGGGACATCAACGGCGACAAAGTCACCATTTCGGTGTCCAAAGCGGGCTGAGATGAAAGTAGCGCCCGACTGGAAAGACTATTCCGTCATCGCGACGGGCGACGGCGAGAAGTTGGAACGGTGGGGGGAGTACACCTTTATCCGTCCCGACCCGCAGGTAATATGGCGCCCGTCACGTCCGCTTGCGAGCGTGTGCAAGGTGGACGCGGTTTACGAGAGAAGCCGCGAGGGCGGCGGAAGATGGAAATATCTCCGTCCCGTTCCCGAGGAATTCTCCGTGGCCTGGAGGGGGTTGTCTTTCGGATTGAAACTTATGGGATTCAAGCACACCGGGCTTTTCCCCGAGCAGGCGGTGAACTGGGACAGAATGTCTCGTCTCATCGAAAGTGCGGGCAGGGAAATCAGCGTGCTCAATCTGTTCGGTTATACCGGGGCCGCTTCCGTGGTGTGTCTGAAAGCGGGCGCGAGCGTGTGCCACGTCGACGGCGCCAGGGCAATGGTGGAACGCGCGGGAGAAAACGTCAGAATGAACGGACTGGACTCCTCCCGTATGCGCTACATAGTGGACGACTGTTTCAAATTCACGCAGAGGGAACTCAGGCGCGGTCGCCGTTATGACGCGGTAATTCTCGACCCGCCCAGTTTCGGCAGAGGTCCCAACGGCGAGAAGTGGAAGATAGAGGAAGGGATAGGCGACCTTATGTCGCTTGTCGCCGAGGTGCTGTCGGACAATCCGCTGTTCGTGTGCCTCAATTCCTATACCACGGGACTGCAACCCGGAGTTATGGCAAACATACTCAAACTCGCGCTGCCCGACAATGCGCAAATCGATTCCGACGAAATAGGTCTGCCGACCGAAGAGGGACTGATTCTGCCGCAGGGGTGCACGGCGTTCGCCACTTTCGGCTGAAAAAGGCAGACAATCACCAACTGCAAAACGAGCGGTTGTGCGACGCAATTCGCACGATAAAACCGCCATATACGCAACAAAGATAAAATCGCAGTAAACCGCAGGACAATATGGATTACAAAGACATTCCGATTATCTACGAGGACAACCACCTGCTTGTGGTGGTCAAACCTATGGGAGTGCCCGTGCAGGAAGACGAGTCGGGAGACCCCGATATGCTCACCCTGCTCAAGAGGTATCTCGTCGAGACTTACAACAAGCCCGGCGAGGCTTATCTCGGGTTGGTGCACCGTCTCGACCGTCCGACGGGCGGGGTTATGGTGTTTGCCAAGACTTCCAAGGCGGCGTCCCGTCTTTCCGAAGCCATTCGCGAAGGCGAGGTCGAGAAAAAGTATCTCACCGTCGTCGAGGGTTGCCCGCGTTTCAAACAGGACAAACTCCGTTGCTGGCTCAAGAAGTTCCCGGAGCGCAATACCGTTGCGGTCGTTCCCGAACTCACTGAGGGCGCCAAGTATGCCGAACTGGACTATAAGGTGCTTTCCGAGGACAAGAAAAACAACGTCAGCCTGTTGTGGGTCAATCTCGTTACGGGAAGGGCTCATCAGATAAGAGTGCAGATGGCGGCAAACGGCACGCCCGTGCTAGGCGACGTCAAGTACGGTCACGGCGAAAGATTCAAACTCCCGCTATGTTTGTGGGCGACCGAACTCAGGTTTGCCCACCCCGTAAGCGGCAAAGTTATGGACTTCAGGGTTTACCCGCCCGACGAAATCCCGTGGAAACTCTTTAACATCGAGCACTTCCTCGGAATCAAAATCAGCAATAATTAGAGGAATATATGCAAACATCGGAAAAAACTTTGGGGCAGATTATAAGCGGTCTCGCTCACGATATGCCCGACGCCACCGCGGTGGAATATACCACGCGTAACTACAAGCGCACCTGGCGCGAATTCGACGAAGACACCGACAAAGTCGCCAAAGGTCTTATGGCCCTCGGCGTTGAGAAGGGAGACAAGGTCGCAATATGGGCGACCAACATTCCCGAATGGCTGCTCACGCTTTTCGGAGCGGCAAAGTGCGGCGCAATCCTCGTCACCGTAAACACCAACTACAAAATTTTCGAACTCGAATACCTGCTCACACAATCCGACACCAAGGTGCTTGTGATGATGGGCGGATTCAAGGACAGCAATTACGTCGATATCGTAAACGAATTGGTGCCCGAAATCAAAACCGCCGTCGACGGCAAGGTTTCGCACCCGTCGCTGCCTTTCCTCGACAGGATAATCTTTGCCGACGGCAACGCCCCTCAGGGTATGATGAGTTTCGAGAAACTTATGAAACTCGGCGAGCAGTTCGACGACGCCAAGTTCCGCGAAAGAGAGCAGAGCCTCAACTGCCACGAGGTCATAAATATGCAGTACACCTCGGGCACCACGGGATTCCCCAAGGGCGTTATGCTCACACATTACAATATCGTCAACAACGGAAAGACCATAGGCGACGGAATGGCGTTCACGGATAAGGACAAACTGTGTATAGTGGTTCCTTTCTTCCATTGTTTCGGACTGGTGCTTGCCACTATGGCGTGCGTCACGCACGGCACGACAATGGTGCCCGTCGAGGCATACAGCCCCGTACCCGTTATGAACGCAATCAGCACGGCGCACTGCACGGCGGTGCACGGCGTGCCTACGATGTTCATAGCGATGTTGGAGCATCCTTCCTTTGACCAATTCGATTTCTCTACGCTCCGCACGGGCATAATGGCGGGTTCGCCTTGCCCCATCGAAGTTATGAAAAAGGTCGTTGACAAGATGAATATGCGCGACATAGTCATAGTTTTCGGTCAGACCGAAGCGTCGCCCGGTTGCACTATGACCACCACGACGGATTCTCTCGAAAAGCGCGTTTCCACCGTCGGCAGGGCGTTCCCCGGCGTGGAGTGCAAAATCGTCGACCCCGAGACCAACAAGGAAGTGCCCGTCGGCACCCCCGGCGAATTCGTAGCACGCGGCTACAATATAATGAAGGGCTACTACAAGATGCCCGAAGCCACCAAACAGGCGATAGACGAGGAAGGCTGGTTGCATACAGGAGACCTCTGCACGGTGGACGAAGAGGGGTATTACAAAGTGGTCGGCCGTATCAAGGATATGATTATCCGCGGCGGCGAAAACATCTATCCCAAGGAACTTGAGGAATTCCTCTATACCTGCGACAAAATCAGCGACGTGCAGGTCATAGGCGTTCCCAGCAAACAGTACGGCGAAGAGGTTATGGCGTGCATTATTCTGAAAAAAGGCGAGACGATGACCGAACAGGAAGTCAAAGACCTCGTCAAATCTCATATGGCGCGTCACAAAGTGCCCAGTTACGTGCGTTTTATGGACGCTTTCCCCGTGACGGCGAGCGGAAAAATTCAGAAATTCAAACTGCGCGAAGAGGCAATCGAAATCCTCAAACTGCAAGAAGCCGCCAGTATCGAGACGGCATAAGGAGGGAAGTATGAAACTTTGTTTTTCGACCATAGGCTGCCCTGACTGGAGGTTCGGCGACATAGTGTCCGCCGCAAAAGACCTCGGTTACGACGCAATAGAAATAAGAGGAATAGGCGGCGAGATTTACGCTCCCGCCGCGCCCGAACTCACCGTCGATTTCGCAAAAACCGGGAAGTTGCTCGACGAGACGGGCATAAAAATCGCAATGCTCACCTCCGGTGCCGCGCTTGCCGACCACTCCGTAAAAGGCAAGAGCGTGGACGAAGCCAAGGCTTATATCGACCTCGCGGCAAAAGTCGGGGTGGAATTCGTGCGCGTTATGTCAACCGATAAACCCTACTTCGACGGCGGAGACATCGAATTGTGCAGGAAACAATACGCCGAAGTCGTGGAATACGCAAAAGGCACGGGAGTCACTCCTCTTATGGAGACCAACGGGCTTTTCGTGGACACGGCTAAACTCGCGGCTTTCCTCGACGAAGCGGGCGAAGGCGGCGGCGCGCTGTGGGACGTGCATCACCCCTACAGGTTCAACGACGAAAGCATTGCCGAAACGGTCGCCAATCTCGGCGGCAAAATCAAATACGTTCATCTCAAGGACAGCGTTATAGAGAAAGGTAAGGTTGCCTACAAGATGATGGGATACGGCGACGTGCCCGTAAAGGAAGCCATCGAAACGCTCCTTTACAACGGATATGACGGATATTGCACTTTCGAGTGGGTCAAGCGTTGGAACAGGGAACTGGAAGACGCAGGCATAGTATTCGCGCATTACGCTTACTATATGAAACGCTTTGCGAAGTGAACAAGCGCGCACCCTCAATGCGCGGGAAACCTAAACAAAAACGCCCCTTTTGGGGCGTTTTCTTTTAAGTTTGCGATATTTCTCAATGCCTGCGGAACAGGCGCGCGGTGAGCGCGTTGCCGACGGCAAAAAGGGCGGTGAAGTCACTCCCTGCTCGCCACAAAATAATTTTCGCCGCCAAGTCTTTCGGCTATAGCGGCGAGTTGTGGAATTTCGGCGAACTCTATAGTCAGTCGTTCTTCGCTGTACCCCTGCCTTCGCAACGCCCGCAACAGCGCGAGTTGCGCGCTCTCGAAACGTCGAAAAGCCGTGCGAAGAGAGATGCAGTCCGCATCGGCAATTTCTCTGAACGACATCTTGGAAAGTATTCTTTTTGTGAGGATACCCCTGTGATTCGCGTCGAGAGAGGCGAGAGCAGTCTCGACGGCGTTTTTCAATTCCGTTATCTTTCGCTTGGAATGATTGATGTTCAGCATTTCGCGGATTAACTGTTCCGTGGTCACTCCGTTTTTGAGATGAATACTCCCGAAAGCGGATGATAATCGGGAATTGAAGGCGAAATCGAGTTCGTCCAGCAGTTTTTGCGTATGCGAAACAGCAACAAGCGCGATGTTGCTCCAATTTTTCAACATTTTATCTGACCTCCGACAGTGAGTGGGACCCCTCTTTCGGGGACAGCATAAATTTATATTTTGCCAATAGTCAATATATTATGTCAGAATTTGTCGAAAGGGGAGAAAGATTAAATAGGTTATTGCAAAAGCAAGAATCGCCTGTACGGATTTTCGGAGCAATATGGAAGGAATCTTGATTTTGCAACGCGACAGAAAAGCGTGGCTTTGCAGCATAACGGAAAGTCCTCCGAACGATATACACGCCGCGGTCGTCGCGGCGGCTACGGGCAGATACGATACGTCCGAGGCGGTCAGACAACCGCGCGTCATTTCTATCGCTCCGAATACGAAAGCGAGCAATGCCTGCGCCGCCTCTTTCGGCAACAGGCTGTATACGGCGTTTTCGAGTCCTGTCAGCGCGAGAGCGTCCACAAGCATATTTCCCAGCACTACGTATCCTCCCACCGCAAGCATAGCGAGTGTGGAAGAGCGAATACTGTCGCTGAGCGCATTGTCCGTGTCGAGCGCAAATACTGCGGCACGCTTTTCCGATTGAGCGGAGGCAGACGGGTTGTCGGTTGATACCGTTTCGGTTTTTACGTTTGTATCGGAGAGATGCTGAGGGGAATTGTCCTTGCCGCGGGCGCGCCTGTTTCCGATGCGCTTCGGGAATTTGTCGGTTTTTTTTGTCGCTCTTCCGTTTCCCGTGTTTTTTCGCCCTCTGAAAATAACGCCTACGAGCAGAGCGGACAGGAAATGCGCACCGAGCAGCAGCGCGCCGACGGCAGCGGAGTCGAACAGCACCCCGCCCACCGTGCCCAACACGAAAGCGGGGCCCGACGTGGATGCGAAAGAGGCGATTTTTCTTGCGGAATCGTCGTCGATGGCGGCGCGCTCGTAGAGGTCGGCGGTTACTGCCGCTCCCACGGGATAGCCGCTCAGCATAGACATTGTGAGCGCATACGCACCTTCGGGCGGAGCGTTGAAAAGCGCGCGTACGGGCTTCGCGCCTATGCGCGAAAGCGCTTTCGCCGCGCCCATAGCGGTCAGAAACGTGGAGCAGAAGAAGAACGGAAAGACCGAAGGCAGTACGGACGTTGCGAACAATGCCAGCCCGCGCGCCGCAGAGGCCGAAAAATAATCGGGTTTGACTGCTATCAGCACCATAAATATTGTCACGGCAATGACGGGGAAGGCTTTTTTCACACCGTAATATATGCCGTCGCTCTCCGAAATATAAGGCAAGGGGACAAGTGACGGTTGCGGCTAAAAAGCAACCCGAAGGTTGCTTTTTAGTCTTGTTTCTTTACGCATTGGCTGAACGGCGTTCGCCTTATTGCTTGTCGGAACCGCGCAACGGCAACACCGCGCGGAGAACGTTCAGGGCGGTGCGTTGCATTTCGGCAAGCGTCAAACCGTCGCGTTTGCCCACGCTCTCGAGCAATGTGCCGTCGGGTTTGTGTTTGCCGAAACGTTTTCCGCCGGGCATAAGTATGTCGACCTGAGCGCGCACGCGGTATCCGTTGTCGCGTACGCTCGGGAATTCGGGGCTGAACGAATAGCGCATCCACCAGTCGGTCATAACGGCGCCGCGGTAGCCCCATTCGCCGCGAAGTACGGTTGTGCAGAGGTCGTAATTGTAGTGTCCCCACACGCCGTTGATTTTGTTGTACGAAGTCATTACGAAACGCGGCTTTGCCTCTTTGACGACGATTTCGAAGCCTTTCAGGTAAATCTCCCTGAGAGCACGCTCGGACACGCGCGAGTCGTTGAAACAACGTCGCACTTCCTGATTGTTGCACGCAAAATGTTTGGGGCAGGCGGAAACGCGGGAGGACTGCACGCCGCGGACGTAAGCCGCCGCTATTTTACCCGTGATGAGCGGGTCCTCGGAGAAGTATTCGAAATTGCGTCCGCAAAGAGGGTTGCGGTGAATGTTCATACCGGGGGCGAGAACGACGTCGGAACCTTTTTCGGACATTTCCCGTCCCAGCAGAGTGCAGAGATTGCAGACCAAATCGACGTCCCACGAGCAAGCCAGCACCGCCGCCGAAGGGAGCAGGGAGCAGGAGGCTTTCAGGCGCAGTCCCGAGGGGCCGTCCGTGGTTGTGATTGCGGGCACTCCCTTTTCGCGCAGAGAAGCGCAGGTGCCGCCCAGCACTCCCGCGTTGCCCGCGGTGCCCAAAGGGCTGTTCATAATGAAATCGCCTCGGGATATGGCTTCCAGTTCGTCGAAAGACAGCGTCGCCACGAATTCCTCCAGGGTGCGTTTGCCTTCGCGCACGTCGTCGAACGTCACGGCGTCTTTACAGGAGGGCAGAACTGCGGGGATATTGTCGAGGATACGGTTCCTGAGGTTGACTTTCGAGAGGGGCACGTGTTCGCGCACGGGTTTTCCGTCACGCTCGGTCAGGCGGGAGAAACGTCTCACGGGAGCGGAAGCGGATACGGTCTGCTTGTAATAGTTGCCGTCGAGGAAAACGCTGCCCGCGGGGAGAGCGGAGCGGACGTCGCCGCCCAGGAAGAAGAGGTATTCTCCCGCTTCGAGAATATAACGGCTGTCGGCTTCGTCGAAAGAGGCAAAGTCGCAAAGGTCGAACGCAAGAGTTACTTCGGTGCTTTGCCCGGGATTAACCGAAGGCGTTTTCGCAAATGCCGCGAGCACGCGGTGCGGCGTGGGAATCATAGCGGAAGGGGTGCGCATATAAAGTTGCACAACTTCGCGCCCGACACGGTCGCCTACGTTGATTACTTTGACTTTCGCGGTCACTCTGGTGCCGTCCAGCGACAGCGACGACAAGTCGGCGGAAAACGACGTGTAGCCCTTGCCGGCGCCGAACGGGAAGAGCACCTTTTCGGGAGCGAAGGTCTCGAAATAGCGGTAGCCGACGTAAATGTCCTCGGTGTAGTTGTTGAACTGCTTTCCGCCGAAATCGGAAGAGGACGGATAGTCGGAAAGGCGTAGCGCCACGGTATCGGTCAATCTGCCGCCCGGCTCGGCTTTTCCCGTGAGCACGTCGGCAAGGGCGTTGCCTGCTTCCATTCCGCCTTGCCAGACCACGAGAAGTGCGGAAACGTGGTATTTCCTGCACCACGACATATCCATAATCGCGCCGATGTCCAGCACGACGACCGTCTTTTCAAACGCAGACGAAACGTCCTTCAGCAATTTTTCTTCGGCTGAAGTAAGATAATAACTGCCGCGTTTTGCCTTGTTGTCGCGGTCCTCGCCCGCAGAGCGTCCTATACAAACGACCGCCACGTCGTTGCGTGCCGCCGCAGCGCGGATTTCCTCTTCGGTAACGGGCATTTCGGGGTGCGAGTACGGCCAATGTCCCCAGAAGCCGTGGTCGGCGGGATATTTATCGGCAAACTGTCTGTATTTGTCCAGCAATTCGGAATCCAGTTTCACTCCCGCGTTCAGCAAGCCCTCGACGGGCGAAACGAGATAGGGGGTGCGGACGTCTCCGCCTGAGCCGTATCCGACATAGAACCAATCGGTCTGCACCCTGCCGAAGAGGGCGACTTTGCTGTCGGCGGACAGAGGCAGGACGCCGTCGTTGACGAGCAGTACGGAGCCTTCCGCCGCGGCGGCGCGAGCCGCTTCGGGCATACCGACGAAGGGTTCCGCATTGACTGTTCCGCCGTTTTCGTCCTGAGAAAGACCGCCCATAAGACGGGACACAACGCGTGTGACCGACGATACGATTTTCTGTTTGAGACCCATAAATCCCTCCTTGAACTTAATGTGCAGAAAGTGCTTCTCAATGCGCGAAAAACGGTTTAACGCGCGCTTTTGTGCGAATAAAATCCTCTTTTGAGAGGACAGATTTCAAGGGCGGCACAACCTCAGAATTTTGGCCGCGCGTTCGTCCAGGTCGATAAGCGGACGAATCGGGTGTCCTTCGGGGCAGTCTGACGGCTTGAAGAAAAAGTAGCCGTCGGACGCCGCAAGCAAGGGGAAGAGTGCCTTTTTCTTTTTTTCGGACACGGCGAGTACGGTGGTATAGGGCTTTTCCTCCGCCGCAAGCGCGACGAGGTCTTTGGTAATCCCGCAGGTAGCCGACGCGGCTATGCGTTTTATCGTGGAACGGGTGTAACGCCGTGTGGTGAGGCGCAGGAATTCCGCGAAGTTGTTGAACTCCGTTTTGACAATCCTGTTTTCCATACCTTCTGAGATTCCCGCGATTTCTGCGAGTTCGTCCACCGTCTTGGTGCGCATCGCGTAAGTGGACACCGTGCCGTATTTTTCGGAATCGGTGGGGGAGTCGGTTTTGACGAATTCCGGCACGAAAGCCGAATAATCCTTGCCCTCGTCCATAAGCGTGCGGATTTTGGTGGAGCAGACAATCGTCTTGTTGTTGTCGGGCTTGCGTTCTATGCTGTGGAAGGAAATTCTGTCGCCGTAACGCGACCCCGCCTTGATGTATTCGACGCCCAGTATATTGTTGGGCGATTGCACCAGGTTGGCGATGTCCGGGCTTATGCGTTCCAGAGCAAGGGTGCGGGACTTGGCGACGGAGTAGCCCTGGGAGAGATAGTCGCGGAGCATAAACTGCATATCGCGCGATTCGCTTTGCATAAACTCCGCAACGTAACCGAGTTCCTCGAGTTCCTTTGTTTCGGTGCCGAAGCACAGGGTGAATTCCCCGAGCATAGACAGCGTTTTTATCGCCCCTTCGGCAAACCGTTGTGCGGGGGCTATGGTGTAGACCGTGGGCAATTCTATGACGAGGTCGGCGCCCGCCTCGAGCGCCCATTGAGCACGGGTGTACTTGTCGGCTACGCATATATCGCCGCGCTCCGTGAAACTGCCGCTCATAACCACGACGAGCGCGTCGGGTTTGGTCTCTCGGCGCGCTTTTTTGAGCATTTTGAAGTGCCCGTTGTGGAGCGGATTGTACTCCGCGATTACGGCGGTGATTTTCAAAATCGGTTCCTCCGATTTCTTGCTTTTTGAAATGTACGGTTCTATAATATATCCCGTCCGAAGATAAATCAAACAAAAAAGAAAAACACATCTCGAATTTTGCAAGGAGTCATATGTCTGCTTTTCTCGAACATTTGCTGCAACGCGCCGCAAAACTCGGCAAAACCATAGCCCTCGCCGAGGGCAACGACCCCCGCGTCGCCAAGGCCGCGGAGATTCTCACCCGCGATAAAATCTGCAAAGTCGTCCTCATCGGCGACGAGCAGAAAATAAGAGAGAGCAGCCCCGATTTCAAATTCGACGGCGTCAAGTTCTGGAACCCCGCAGAGGGCAAACACGTCGAAAAATACGCCGAAAAACTCTATGAACTGAGAAAGGAAAAGGGTATGACCGAAGAGGTCGCGCTCCGCACCATCAAAGGCAACGCGATGTTCTACGCCTGCACGGCGCTCAAGTGCGGCGACGTCGACGGCGTGGTCGGCGGCGCGGTGTTCTCTTCCGCAGACGTTTCCCGCGCGGCGTTTCAGGTCATCAAGGCCGCTCCCGGAATCAAGAGCGTTTCCAGTTGCTTCGTTATGATTCCTCCGGAAGGATTCGAGTATTCCCACGCTCCCGCCTTTATTTTCGCCGACTGCGCGGTCATTCCTTATCCCACCGAAAGCCAACTTGCCGACATCGTGCAAGCGGCTTATTTCAGCGCGAAACAGATTGTCGAAGTGGAGCCCAAAATCGCTATGCTTTCTTTCTCCACCAAAGGCAGCGCACAGCACGAATCCGTCGATAAAGTACGTGCGGCTTCCGCGCTTGTCAAGGCGGAACACCCCTATAT
>OERL01000087.1_pt1 | contig 21298 bp, 17 predicted proteins | sample 1539981 | NCBI WGS metagenome assembly OERL01 (sample SAMEA3891867, study PRJEB23780) | metagenome | biome: terrestrial biome; feature: animal house; material: Caecal content | place: Italy | collected 2015-05-05
GTAGTGGATAGGGGATTCGAACCCCTATGTCATGCGTGAGAGGCATGTATCCTAACCCTTAGATGAATCCACCGTTTGAGTTTCGTGGTGCAAAGATAAGGTCTTCTTTCGAATCTCCAAAATTTTCGGACAAAATATGTGATTTTTTTTCGGAAAGGGCCGCAAAACACGCTTTTTGACTATCTTTATCCGGACATAACCCCTTTAACCCTTCCGCCATGAAAAAAGCACTCCTGTTGTCTGCCGCCGCACTCCTGCTGGCCGTCTCCTGCACCCGACGCCCGGTACGCCCCGCATTCGGGACTGTGAGCGTCGATACGCTGCTCGGAGACAGCGGCGCCGGATGCCGGATCGAATACCGGTTCGCCACGATCCTGAACGCCGCGGAATCCCCGGCGCTGCAAGCCGTCGAGCAGGCCAACATCCGCTACTTCTTCCAGACCGGGGAGCAGACCGGGTCGGTACGGGAGGCGATCGCCGCCGCCGTCCGGGAGATCGACACGATCTACACGGCGGACATCCGGCCGACGCAGTCCTACGAAATATCGGTCGAAGCGGAGGGCAGCGTGCAGGATTCGCTGCTCACCTACGTCATCACGCGGTCGAGCTACACGGGCGGCGCACACGGCATCTACGAGACCGAATACCACACCTACTCGCTCGCAAAGGGGTATGAAATCACGACGGCCGATCTCTTCACCGAGGAGCAGGCGGAGCGTCTCGACGAACTGATCCTGCGCAAACTCTGCCGGCAATACGGTGCGAGGAACGAGGAGGAGCTGGCCGCACAGGGCTTCTTCCCCGAACAGATCGGCGCCACGGAGAATTTCCGTATCGCGCCCGAAGGCATCGTTTTCTGCTACAATCCCTACGACATCGGCTGCTACGCGCTGGGCGCCGTCGAGGTCACGGTAAGCCGCGAAGAACTGGACGAACGCTGAGCGGAAAGGATACGGACACCCCGACTCCCCGGAAAACGGATCCGGAAAAGGTCCCGGACGACGGGTCCGGCGGAACCGGACCCGCCCTGTCCCGCTACAAACCGCCGCAAAAAAGAAAAAGGCCCGAGTCTCACGACTCAGACCTTTTTTCGGAGGGGAACCACCCCCTTCCAAAAACGAGGTTTAATCGGAGGTATTCGACCTTCGGAACGAGTACCGCCCCTCGAGTCTTAGTGATGCGTTCCGCATCACAACCTGCCGATTTCCTCAACCAACCTAAAACTACTAACCTAAATGAACCTTAAAACTTCACTGCAAAGATAAGGGCCTTTTTCGAATTACGCAAATAATTTATGAATATATTAAATATATTTAACAATTTGGTAACATACAACGCTCTGCAAAAGGCAGGAAACGAGAAAGGCAGCAAGATATAATACAATACAAATCAGCGCATTGCATCAAACGACACAACCGTCGGGCGTATCGCCGGAAAAACCGGATACGGACCGGAACCGTCCGACGAAATGCAACCGGAATCCGAAGCCGTCCGAAAAGGTTCCGGCACAGACACAAAAAAAGGAAACCCGGAATCGGGACAGAACGTCCGTCATCCACAGTTTCCTCACCAACCTAAAACTACTAACCTAAATGAACCTTAAAACTTCGCTGCAAAGATAAGGCGGAAAAAGATACCGTGCAAGTTTTTTATTAAAATTTTTTCGGATTTTTTTCATATTTTTTAATATAGCATCTTCGCGTTTTCATTCAACATATTGTATATAAGCAAGATACAAACCGAATTCATCGTTTTGAAACATTCTTTCGGTATTTCGGTGCAGTATTCCCCGAAAATCGCATTTATAATTAAGAAAACCAGAATTAATAGTTATTTTTGTGCAATGATTTCGGAGAAAGCCGCTCAGAACAGTCCGTGTCCCGGCAAAGATTTTGCAGGACGAAAAGACCGTTCCGGCCGTCCGATCCAATCCATTCACACACGATGACAGTATCGCTGATCATATCCACCTACAACTGGCCCCGCGCCCTCTATCTGTGTCTCGACAGCGTGATGCAGCAGAGCGTACTGCCCGACGAGATTCTGATCGCCGACGACGGGTCGGGCATGGAGACACGCGACGTCGTACGACATTTCGAACGGATCTCACCCGTCCCCGTCCGCCATATCTGGCACGAGGACCGCGGGTTCCGCGTCGCCGCCATCCGCAACAAGGCCATCGCGGCCAGCCGGTGCGACTACCTCATCCAGATCGACGGCGACCTGATCCTGCAACGCAACTTCATTCAGGACCATATCGCCTTCGCCAAAGAGGGGCACTATGTCGCCGGGTCGCGCGGAATCATCACCGAAGCACTGACCCGGAAAGTCCTCAGCGGCGAAATAACGTCGCTGTCCGCCCTGAGCCGGGGCGTCCGCAACAGCAACAACGCCCTGCGCATCCCGATCGCCGCAGTACTCTACCGGATGCTGGCTCCCAGCCGAACGCCCCGCAGTTGCAACATGGCGCTCTGGCGCAAAGACGCCCTGCGCGTGAACGGATACGACGAGACTTTCGAAGGTTGGGGATACGAGGACACCGAGCTGGGACTTCGCCTCGAAAACAGCGGCATCCGCCAGCGTCTCATGAAGTTCAGCGGCATCGTCTTCCACCTCCACCACGACAAGGCGTCGCGGGAAGGCTGCCCGGCCAACGAACAACGCTACATGAAGAGCATCCGCGAACACCGCACCTGGAGCCCCGCGGGAATCGACCGCCACCTCTCGCCCGCCGGGCAGGCGGAAATATTCGCGGCATTTTCCCCTGCTGCAGCCCTCGGAAAATAGACCGGTGCAAAATCCCGGACATTCCACCTCCGAACAGTCAGTCCTGCCGCTGTCGCGGCAGGACTCGTCATTTCCGAACACCGTTCCCGCACGCTTATTTCCGAAACGGCCAATAATGAAATTTCCGCCGCATTTTCCATTTGCGGATCAGATTGAGCGGCTTGCGTTTCAGCCCGACATGCCCCCGTTCCAGAAAATCATCTACGGCATCGAGGACACGTGCGGAACAGCGGCAATCCCGATGCGGCTCATGGAACATCGTATAGGTCCGGACTTCACGCATCAACTCGTCGGGACGGGTCAGCGCCCGTTCGAGTGCCGGACCGACCTCTTCCGGCCTCCGAACATCTATCAGATACGGTCCGGGGTGCGAATTCCGGAACGTCACGACAGGCTTGTCGAGGAACATGAATTCCAGAATGATGGACGAACTGTCGCATAGCATGACGTCAGCCTTGTGCATAGCCGTAACATCGAACGTATTTCCCACATAAGTCGTATTCGGATATTCGGTAGCAATTCGTTTATAACGGTCCAAAATATCAGGGTCTGTCAGTTTCGGATGAAACATGAAAATCCAATTCCAATCCCGGGCAACGAGCAGGCGCTCGATCTCCTCGGCCAACAATGGCGCCGAAGTCAGCGACCGCGTGAAAGTCGAAGAGTAGAGAACCGTAGGCCGAACATTCCGGGCATTTACCTGCATTTCCGAAGAAAAATAAATGTCTGCTTTAGGCCATCCGGTTTCATAGACCCGAAAAAAACCGCACTTGCGTTCAAGTTGCTCGAACACAAGCGTACTACTCGGTCCCTGCGTACAATAGAGATCGAACCATCCCCGAATTGTAAAATGATCGTCCCGATGATCGTTGCGCTTGTTAATTGGATAACCATGAAACAACGCGACTTTTACTCCGGGAAAGAAATGGGGGATATAATTACCTGGAGTAAACACGGCCACCGGATTAAAATCAATCACTTCATGTACCGTTCCAAGCCGAATCTCGTCCGAACGAAGCTCATCCGGGCACTCTTTTTCAACGAACCAAGCAACTTCCCCGCCTCTCCGGAGTATCTCGGCCTGCAGAGGCCGAAGGATCGGATAAGCATAGGGTAAATTGACAAACAACAAATATCTACTCATTTCCCGCATCAATAAATTCAACGGACCAAACGCCTTTGCAAACTGTTCCACCAGCGCTGCAACGTAGCACACAATACGGCCACCGGACGCAACCGGCGGCGGCGGTCCAGCCACAACAAGAGCAGATCGCCCCGGGAATAATACCGGCGCAACGCCGCTCCGCGCCCCTTCGCCGCCCGGTGGATCCACCGCGCATGATCCGAATTCCCGGTCCACGGATTGCGGCTCTTGCGGATACAGACCAGATACCACCGCACACGGCTCACGAGCCGGAGAAACCCGATCCGCTCAGCCGAAAGCCCCGGACATCGGGCCAGTTCGGAATCGACCGCTTCGGCAAAACGCACGCAATAGTCCACATCGACACTGCGCCGGTTCGCCGAACCGGCCCGCTGGATGTAGTCGTATCCCACATAATCCACGAAACGGACCCGCGGCTGCCGGAAGCCGATCTGCACATTGACGAGCTCATCCTCGCCGAGCGGCAACGGATAATGCCGCAATTCGGCATCGAACAGTTCCCGGCGGTAGAGTTTCGCCCAAAGGCAGACGGAAATCGCATGGCTCAACGTCGCCTCGAGGAACCCGAATTCCTCGAGATCCTCCGTGCGACGTTCCCGCACGGGCGCCTCGTACGAGGCCCTCACCCGCTTGAAATCGCAACAGACGATGTCATACCCGCCGATCGCCGCGACCAGTTCCCGCAGCATATCCGGCTCCCAGCGGTCGTCCCCGTCGAGAAAGCAGACATAGCGTCCCCGGGCCTTCGCAAGTCCGGTTTCACGGGCACGCGCCACTCCCCGGTTGGGCGTAGCGACAACGACGATCCGCGCATCCCGCTCCGCACGGGAGCGCACGAGACGCAACGAACCGTCCGTCGAGCCGTCGTCCACCACGACCGCCTCGAAATCGCCGAACGTCTGCGCCTCGACCGAAGCCAGGCAGGCGTCGATATACCGTTCGAGATTGTGGACCGGAATAATCACCGAGACCTCCGGCCGCCGTTCGTTCTCCTTCATCCGATATAGTTTTTCACGGCCTCGGCGATCCGTTCGCCGTCGAGCGCCGCGGAGATGATTCCTCCGGCATAGCCGGCTCCTTCGCCGGCCGGAAACAGCCCTCCGACCGCGGGGTGCATCAGCGTCGCGGGATCGCGCGGGATGCGCACGGGCGTCGAGGTGCGCGACTCCACGCCCACGACCACCGCCTCGTCCGTGAGGTAGCCACGCATTCTCCGTCCGAAGGTCGAAATGCCCTGCCGCAATGCCCGCGCGATGAATTCCGGCATCCACCGATCGAGCCGCGAGGGAACGATGCCGGGAATATACGACGTCGCGGGCAGCGACCCGCTGGCCCGGCCCGCCACGAAATCCGACACACGCTGCGCAGGGGCGATCTGATGCTCCCCGCCCTCGCGCCGGGCCGCCTGCTCGAACCGCTGCTGGAACTTCAGCCCCGCCAGTTCGCCCCACTCGGAACGCAGGTACTCGAAATCCGCGAGCCGCACCTCGGTCACCAGCCCCGAATTGGCGAAGGGCGACGTGCGGCCGCTGGGCGACATGCCGTTCACGACCGACTGCGCGGCATCGGTCATCGCCGGCACGATGAACCCGCCCGGACACATGCAGAACGAATAGACGCCGCGCCCGTTCTCCTGGCTCACGAGCGAATAGGAAGCCGCCGGGAGGTACTCGCCGCGAGTCCGGCAATGGTACTGGATCGAGTCGATGAGCGCCTGCGGATGCTCGATGCGCACGCCCATCGCAAAGGGCTTGGCCTCGATGCGCACGCCGCGCGCGTGCAGCAGTTCGTACACGTCGTGCGCCGAATGCCCCGTAGCGAGCACCACGGCGGCCCCCTCGATCCGCTCGTCGCCGCAGCGGACGCCGCGGATCCGCCCGTCGCGCAGCAGAATATCCGTCACGCGGCTGTCGAAGCGGAACACCCCGCCCGCATCGGCGATCGTCCGCCGGATATTGCGGATGATATAGGGCAGCTTGTCGGTGCCGATATGGGGATGGGCTTCGCAGAGGATTTCGGGCGTGGCGCCGTGAAAGACGAGCGTCTGCAACGCCTTATTGTAATCGCCGCGCTTCTTGCTGCGCGTGAAGAGCTTGCCGTCGGAAAAGGTTCCCGCGCCGCCCTCGCCGAAAGCGTAGTTCGAGTCGGGATCGACGGGGCCGTTGCGGTTGATCCGTGCGATGTCGCGCTTGCGGGCCGAGACGTCGCGCCCCCGTTCGAGAATCACGGGCCGCAGTCCCAGTTCGATGAGCCGCAGGGCCGCGAACAGCCCCGCGGGACCCGATCCGACGACGACGACCTCCGTCCGCCCCTCGACCGAAGGATAGTCGAAATGCACGGGGCCGGGCTGCGGCTCCCGATCGACATAGACTTCGAGCGTCAGGTTCATCTTCACCTGCCGCTGCCGGGCATCGATCGACCGCTTCACGACGCGCACCAGCGCCACATCCGTCTCCCGGATGCCCATGCGCCGCGCTGCGAGCGACGTGCAGTACTTCGGATCGGCGGCCTGTTTCGGCGTGAGGACGAGGGTTATCTGTCGGGGCATAAGTCGACGAAATTACCTACAAATGTAAACAAAAAAGCCGGATAATCCCCCGCCCGGATTGTGTTTTGTGAATTTTTACCTATCTTTGCCTCATCCGCGGGGATGCGCCCGACGCACCCCATGCGGAAATGATGCGGATATGGTGTAATTGGTAGCCACGTCAGACTTAGGATCTGATGCCTTACGGCGTGGGGGTTCGAGTCCCTTTATCCGCACAAAGGAGCCTTTTTCGAGGCTCCTTTTTTTGTGGAAGCCCGGATGCAAAACAAAGTAAAACAGTTGTATATCAACAAATTATCGAACCGGCTCTTTTATAACGAAAGATGTTGCCAAAAGCATCCTTGCTCCCGATTTCAGGTGGGCATTAGGGAACAAGGCCTCCAAAATGAGGCTTTCCCGGACCATTGCTCCCGATTTAGCGCATAATGCATTGAATTGCTGCACTTTGCATCGCAATAGATTTTTCTTGTCGGCGTTTTGTTAACCCCAAAAATTTCAAAGCCATGAGACAAGAGTCTTTTACAATCCTTTTCCTGATGCGAAAGGGAAGGCCCAAGAAAAACGGGCAGGCACCGATTAGCGCACGCATCACAACCGGCGGATTCCGACAGGAAATCTACACCCAATGCGACTGTGATCCGGAGTTGTGGAACCAACAGAAGGAGCGGGCCATGGGAAAAAGCAAACTGGCCATCCAGGTCAACAACCGAATCAACGACTTCCGGATCAAGATCATCGACATCCGCAGCAAACTGCTTGCCGAAGGTTTCGAGGCCAATGCTCTGCAAATCAAACAGCGTTACTTCAACCCGCTTAAAAGCACCATGATGTTGATCGCGGGGCTGGGTGACTACGTCCAACGGCGGCAGGCGGAGGTCGGCGTGCGTATCACCCAGCGGACAGCGGACAAGTACGAACGACTGCTGCGTTATCTGAAACAGTACCTCGCCCAGCGCGGCCCGGAGGAGGATATTCCCGTTGAGCGGATGAACTACGAATTTCTCGACGGATTCAGTCTCTTCCTGCAAACGGCACACCGCTGCCGCCACAACGGCGCCGTAGCTGTCATGGACTGTCTTCGCAACTTCGTGCTTTATTGCCTGCGCAACGAATGGATTGCCAAGAATCCCTTCCGCTACTACAAACTCAAGGAGGATCAGGCGCAGGCCAAAGAGCACCTCACGGCCCGCGAACTGGAAATCCTGACCCGCAAGCAACTCGACCATCGGCTGGCCCGTATCCGTGACGTTTTTGTCTTCTGCTGCCTTACGGGACTGGCCTTCGCCGATGCCGACCACCTGCGGCGCGAACACATCTCGCGCGACGACGAAGGACGCTGGTGGATTCACAAGCCGCGCGAAAAGACCGCCGTGATGAGCCGCATTCCCCTACTCCCGATGGCATTGGAGATCCTCCGCCGCTACGAGCACGACGCAGTCTGCCAGGCCCGCGGACGGGTGCTGCCCCTGCCGAGCAACCAGAAGATGAATGCCTTTATGAAGGAGATCGCCATCGTTTGTGGCATCGACAAGGTGCTGACCACGCATTGCGCCCGCCATACGTTCGCCTGCATGGCGGTCGAATACGGAATGTCGATTGACGTCCTGGCCAAAATTCTTGGGCACTCTAACACCAACATGACCCGCCATTACGCCAAATTTTCCGAGACGGTGATCGGCCGAGAAATGGAGGCTTTCGGCGAAAAACTGGCTTCGGCTGCCGCGGAGGGAGATTCCGGGTTGTAATAAAAGCAAGTTTATGTTTCGGGACACTCGAAACCTCCTGAATCCATCCCGCTGGTCTATTATACTTACACAGATGAAAAGTCCGAAGAATCCGAACCGCCCGCGAGGCGGCCGCCCACCCAAACCCGAAACGGAACGACTCAAACGAAGGCTGGTCGTCTACCTGACCGAGACCGATTACGACGCCCTGTGCCGCAAGGCACGGGTCGCCGGTCTCGTGTGTGCCGAATACGCCCGGCGCGCCCTTGCCCGGAGCATCGTCCGCGCCCGGCTGACTCCCGAGATGCTCACCCTGCTGCGGCAGCTCACCGGCATGGCGAACAACCTCAACCAACTCGCCCGCATGGCGCATGCAGCAGGGTACGGACGCGATACCGCCACTTTGGCGGCGTTGGTCGACCGAATTGATGCGCTGCTCACCCGAATCGACAAACTGCCATGATTGCCAAACTCTCAAAAGGCGGTTCCTTCAGCGGAGCCGTCCAATACATTTTCGGTCCCGGAAAGGGCGCCGACTGCCTGGCCGGGATGGGCGTTCTGTTCAAGGACACGCCCTCCATCATCCGCGGGTTCGAACGGCAGGCTGCGCAAAATCCCAAGGTCTCGAAACCCGTGGGACACGTCGTACTCTCCTTTTCGCCTCGGGATGCTGCCCGGTTGGACAACCGATTGCTACTCTCCATTGCGGTGGAGTATCTGGACCGGATGGGGATCAAGGATACACAGCTTATCATTGTCCGCCACCGCGACCGGGAACATCCCCACCTGCATATTCTCTTCAACCGCGTGGGCAACGACGGACGGACGATTTCCGACCGCAACGACCGCTATCGTTCGGAGCGGCTCTGCAAGCAACTGACCGCCCGCTACGGGCTCTACCTTGCATCGGGCAAGGAGCAGGTCAAGGAGTACCGGCTGCGCGAACCGGACAAAACGAAATATGAAATCTACCATGCCTTGTGCGATGCCGTCCCCCGCTGCCGCAACTGGGAGGAACTGACGGCGGCCCTGCGCCGCGAAGGTGTCACTACGGAGTTCCGGATGCGCGGAGGCACTTCCGACGTGCAGGGAGTCGTGTTTGCAAAAAACGGCTACCCGTTCAACGGTTCGAAGATCGACCGACAGTTCAGCTATTCGAAAATCGACACCGCGCTGGAACGGAACAGCCGACAGGCGCATGCTCCCGAACGCCAATCGGCTCCGACCCTGACACCCTCGTTCAGCTACCTGCTGGACGATTTGCTGCGGCCGAGATTCGATCCCGACGAAGCGGAACAAAACCAGCAAGAACAACAGCGCAGACGCCGCGGACGACGGCGTTAAACTGCCACCCTTTTGCATAAAAAACTACTCGGATTCAGCCGTTTTAAGACGAGAATAATTACAAACGATTTGTTAACAAAAATCCCGAGAATTATTTTTGTCACAAAAAGAATTGAGCCTACTAAATGGACGATATCAGAACACAGACAGCAATCATGCTACAAGAAATAGAGCAAGAAGAATTAAATAAAAACAGAGACCTGATTCATTCGTTTTCAAAGTATTGCAAAGAAAGGGGCATTATTCTGGAAGCGAAAAACTTTCACTATATGCACACCATTGGCTGCTATGTAGAGTATCCCAACATTTTGCAATCTTTATCCTGTTTACAACCAACCAAAGATGGCTTATTTCATGAAAACAAGCTATTAAACAGCTTTACCAAACGGCCACATATAACCGGGTTCTATTACGCTGACGCCTACATGCCGATGGCACATCCTTTATTTCGAAGGAATTATAATCCGATAAACAATTTTACACCTCGATTTGTTGAAAGGTTCTGGCAATTGAATCTACCCGGAATCGATAAATGCATTGCATTGGATAGCGACCGCGTTCGTATCAATGTGGATAATAGTGTATGTATAGAACGAGATACCTGGTATGGTGCTCCATTCTCAAAAGATATTGCACAAACAGGCAATGGATCAATAGTTTTGGCCCCGCCACCAGATATTCCGGACCTTTATGATAATTTTTTTGGCGAGGTTCTAAAATTGGATATTCTTTGGTCCGAAAGCAATGACCTAAAAACATTTCAGGCCGAAGAATTAAAAAAAGAGTATGTAACAATAGAATCGAATGGAATCATCTATCATCCGGTTCGATATATTCACGCTCAATACGATTTGAGAAGGCGAACATTCTGCCATATGGATGGAGCGATTCATCTCTATTTACCAAAAGAGTTTGATTTACGAAAAGGGTACGATCTAACTTTCAACCGCAAGAATGACAAGCAGATAAAACCCCGTTCAATCAAATTATTCAGAATAGACGGAGATATTCCTGTCTCCGTATGGTCTGAATTCGTATCACAATTTTTTACTGGAGATCCTCAAATTTATGAATACTTTGCGGGGCATTATCCGAGCCATGTAACAAAAGTGATTGACCGCATCCGTTCAACACGATCGTAAAAAGAGACAATAGCGTTCTCAACCGTTATAACGCTTAAAGTTCTCAGCCTGCTCCAAAATCTCTTTGTATACCTCATCGTTTGTCACGGGAGGATAACCATATTCCGCCAAAACGAGTATCAAATCCATTTTAAGCTCGGCCTTTATGTCATCTCTGGCAGCCCAGTCCGTGTACTTGGATTTATCCTCCACAATCTTCTTGATCGCCGCAGCCAGCTGAAGCATTTTATCCTTTGGATATTCGAACCCGAACTGTTTGGCTATCGCCTCGAGAATATCATAGAAGGCCTTCTCTTCATAACTAATTCCCAAATCCAGGAACGATCTCTTCTCCTTGTTCAGTTCCTTTAACAAATCGGCCATCTGATTTGCCACCTCGGTCAATACCTCATCGGCAAAGACGGCGCTATCCTTACGGCTGTTGTACTTCTCAACCAACGCACTCAATCGCTTTGAGAAATCGACTCCACGAACCTTGTTCACCTTCTTGAACTCGGTAATCACCGTCTTCAACAAACGCTCCATCAACTTGACCTTCGTATTCGGGAGTTTCAAGCGACTCAGCCGTTCCATATATTCCTCACTCAACACATCCAGATTATCCTTATCGTTCCCGATCTGAATAATCTCCTCCACCCCTTCCGACTGTATGGCCTCCTCGATCATCTCACTGACACGACGATTCATCTGCGAAGCATCGGGAGATTCGCCCATCGTCAATTTGTAGATGACCGAGCGGACACCGCAGAAATAATGAATCTCTTCACGTTCGGCATCGCTAATCTGATCACTGTTGCTGCACAAATTGAACGCAGACTTCAACTTTTTGGCGTGGCCCATAAACAGATTCTCCTGCTCCTTGGTCCTTTGCATGAGCTCCGCGCCCCGATTTAAACAATCGAGCTGCTCCAAAGGTGTTCCCGTCGTGAAAACCGAATAATCAAATTCACCGAACATGCGCCGAATGATATCCAGCTCATCCTTGACCAGCGTAATCGACTGCTCGACATTCTCAACCGAATCCTGTCCGATATCACCCTGCGCATAGCGTCGCAACGCAATGTTCATATTGTTCTTGATACCGATGTAGTCCACCACCAGGCCCTTGTCTTTTCCGGGATAGACCCGGTTGACCCGCGAAATGGTCTGCACCAGTGTATGCTGCTGCAGGGGTTTGTCGATATACATCGTATCGAGACAGTCCACGTCGAAACCCGTTGTCCACATATCGACAACCAGCGCAATCTTGAAATTCGACTTGGGCTTTTTGAATGCTTCGGCATATACCTTACGGTCTTCATCCGTACCCAACAAATCGTACAACGCCGGTTCATCGTCCTTGTTGCGGGTCATGATCAACTTAATCTTTTCGACAGGACGCTCCTGCCCCTCGCAGACATCATTCCCGTCCGAAACCGATTCCGGCTCGGGTAGCTGCACCCACTCGGGACGCAAGGCAATAATCTTCCGATAGAGGTCAAATGCAATCGTCCGATTCGCGCAGACAAACATGGCCTTCCCCTCCACCGTACTGCCTTCGGCAACCCGGTTCTCATAGTGGGCAATAAAATCTTCGGCTACAGCCTGCAGACGATCCGCATCCCCAAGAATCCGCTCCATCTTCGTAACGGCCTTCTTGCTCTCCTCAATCTGATATTCGTTCGCCCCCTCCTCGGCGCACTGTTTATAGTACGTTTCTATCTCCTTGAGTTTGGCATGGTCGAGCAAAACCTTTGCCGCACGGCCCTCGTAAACAATCCGCCGCGTAATGCCGTCCGCAACCGATTCGGTCATGGTATAGGCATCGACCACCTCGCCGAACACGTCAATCGTAGCATCAATCGGCGTTCCCGTAAAACCGACATAGGTTGCATTCGGCAGCGAATCGTGCAGGTACTTGGCAAATCCGTAATTACGCTTGACCCCCTTGTCCGTCTGCCTGACCTGCAACGAAAGATTGGTTTGCGAACGGTGCGCCTCATCGGAAATGCAGATGATGTTGGCCCGCTCCGACAACAGACTCGTATCCTCCGTAAATTTGTGAATGGTGGTGAGGAACACACCTCCGCTTGTCCTGCCGGCCAGATGTTCGCGCAACTTCTCCCGGCTCTCCACCTCCACCACGCACTCATCTCCGATAAACCGCTTGGCCGTGCCGAACAGTTTGGACAGCTGGTCGTCCAAATCCGTACGGTCCGTTATCAGTACGATTGTCGGACTGGCGAACTCCCGGCTCCGCATCAACATCCGCGACAGAAACAGCATCGTGATACTCTTTCCGCACCCCGTCGCGCCGAAATAGGTGCCACCTTTGCCATCCCCGTCCGGGCGGAGTTTGGAGTGCAGACGGATATTCTCGAACAGTTTGTGCGCGGCGAAGAATTGCGGATAACGACAAACGACCTTCCGTTCATCCTTCGACGAATCCGGGAAAAAGACAAAGTCTTTCAGCACGCTCAACAGACGCTCCCGCCGGAACAGCCCCTGCATCATCGTCTTCAGCGAGTTGATGCCGTCAAGAGCCCGCTCTTCGGCGTGAACCTTGCGCCAGGCATAGAAAAAGTCGTAGGGAGCGAACAGCGAGCCGTATTTGTTGTTCACACCGTCACTGATAACGACAAACGCATTGTATTTGAACAGCTCGGGAATATCCCGCCGATACCTCACCGTCAGCTGCCGATAGGCATCCATGATGGTTGTCTCCTCCTTGACGGCGCTTTTGAACTCCAGCACAACCACCGGCAAACCGTTCACATAGACAATCCCGTCAGGAATACGGGTCTCCGCCCCTTTAATCTCCAGCTGATTGACAACCCGGAAAATGTTGTTCGACAGACTCTTCCCGCCAAAGTCAATCGGTTCGACATACAAATCGGACAGCGAGCTGTCGTCGCGCTTCAACGAAAACCCCTCGACCATCAGCCGATAGGTGTGCAGATTGTTTTCATACAACGAGAATCCCACGTTGGCGGTGAGTTTGGCCACGGCACGCTCGATTTCGAGCGGTGTGATTCCGGCCTCGCCGTAGCGACCGCGGAGATAGGCCCGCAAATCGTCGCGCAGCAAGACATCGCTCACCTCCTTGTGGACCGCTTCTCCGTTTGTATAGATATAACCCTCCTGCCGGAAAAGCTCCATAATGGACATCTCGAGGGCATGTTCGTTGAAGTGGGGCATATGTTAAACGCTCATCTGTTTTTTTAAGAAGTCAACTAGCTTTTTTAAAGCTTGACCATTTGTCTCAAATAAATAATCAACAATAATTTCTATAAGCTCACTTCGATCTATTCTCCTTTGTCGTAATTCTGTATCAATAATACTAAATAGCTTCTTCCCGTCACGATCTTTTGCATTATTGGGATTGTTTTTATATTCATCAATAATTTCGGTCAGACTTCTACCCTGAAATATATAATTATTTAATTTCCTAAATAACACATGGTCAACATTTGTGTATAATTTATTTTTAAGAAATTTCTCCAGACTTTCTATTGGTAAAAAATTTATAGGGATATTATTTGCAATCTTTTTCTTTGCTATATATTGTTGTGTTTCTATCTGCACATCTCCATCCAGAATTATACATATTGCAGCTCTTTTCCCCAATAAATTATTTGTAATAACATCATTGGCTAAATCAATTACATTATTACAGCCTCCACAAGGAAGTACATGTACAAGTTTATTGTTTAATAATCGCTCTCTTTTTAGGATTCGATCTATTATTGCTTTTGCCAAATCATCTTCAACGAGAATAACATTATCATATCCTTTGTGATCATATAATATTCTAGTCGCATATGCAGGATAGCAAGGGTTAATAATTTCTATAGTATTATCCGCATGCCTTTCAATAAAAAATATATTAGAAGGATTGATACCACTAATTAATTCTATTGAGTGAGTTGAGAAATATATAGCATAATTATAGGCGTCCGAGATATCTTTGAGGAAATTCATTAGTTTCTTCAATGACGATGGATGCAATGCCAATTCTATTTCATCCAAGAACATCATGCAAGGTTTAGATAAGCTAGCCCTATCTTTATTCCTCATGTACAACGAATTAAGTATACTAATCAATAGATTTTCGCCAGTCGACATATGAAACTGACTTATGCGTCTCCCATTTTTCTCATAATAGAAAATATTTCTTTTAAATTTCCCATAGTAATTAGGCATCATCCATAGTTTTTCATAATAATCTTTGTCCCCTTGTAATATCAATCCTAAATTACTTCGAATAAACTCGTCTGCGACAATCAACTTACTCTGATCAATACGATCTAAACGAGTAAGGTTTTCATAGTTCATATCTTTAAATCTATTTCCAAAGATTAAACTACCTTCAAAAAAACCTTTTATGTTCATATTAGGACCTTCTGAAAGCTTCTCCCACACATTATTTTGATTTTTTTGCCAGACTCTTGTAGATGCTCCCATTTCGAAGCAAATTTTTGAATCATCCTCTGTTTTGCCAAAATATTCTTTCATTGGCACATTAAAGAACACACTAGAAACACAAGCCGCAATGGTGCTCTTGCCTGCTCCATTCTGCCCTGTTATGGCGTACAAACCTTTGTCTACAGGGAGCTCAATAGTTAAATCGTCAATACATTTAATTTTGTGAATAACAGTTTTAAGTTTCATGCTGTTCGTATTTTATTGCCCCATCTTTGCCAATAGCAAAGACTGTAATTCGGTTAGTATTGATTGTTCTTCGTTCAGTGTTTCGAGGTATTTATAAACACATTCTATTCTGGTATTGAATGTAACTGCAATATCTTGGGGAGGGATTACACATTCTTGATTATTCAAAATCGCTTGTGTAAGCAATGGCTGACCGGATCCTTCACTTTGACTATTCAAATCCATTCTGTTGATTGTTTGATAAAGATAATAAGATAAATCGGAATGAGCAATTCCAATTATCGCATTATCATTCACCCAACAATCTTTAGTCTCTAAAAATATACTTCCGCAGTTAATGCCTACTCGCCCAATGATTATTACATTTTTAGCATTGGATGCGCTGCAATATCCAACTATTCCATTTCCACCATAAATCGGAATGTTACCCAATCCTTTTTGAACAGCTTTGCCGTTCTTAAAATCCGCAATTTCTCCCAATGTTCCCATTCGCCAGCCGGCGGGGAGATGCTCGGGGTCGATGTCGTCCACAAACATCTTGCGGTAAAGCGTTTGCGCCGTGGCTTCCAGCTGCGCAATCATCGACCGATTCAGGTCGATACGCCGCTCTATCGTCTCATATTCCGCAACCATCGCCCGCTGACGCTCTATCGACGGAACCGGCAGCAGAACATCGCACAGTTCATCCCAATCAAATATCTCCCGGGCACTGCCGTGCGAATGGAATCGCGCATATCGGTCGAATTCGGGTCGCCGGAACCACATCATCAAATATTCCGGCATAAGGTTTTCCCCATCTTGGACCTCGAAAACGGTATATGCTTGTGATATAATGGCACATCCGTCGCCGTGAAACAATGCAATGGATACTTTATCCCCGTTCCGAGATGTAACCGGGCCATACGCAAACTGATTGGGCCGAACGACCTTATATGATGACATATCCGTCCCAATGGTATTGGCTATCGACGGAATAAATTCTTTCGATATGCTCACACCAAGCAGATTCGTTACCGCCAAATCCCGATTCCGGACATCAACCTCCCGGATGTAATTCCCCAGCCGCTTATAATCACTTCTGTTCATGGGCGGCATCGTTTTGCTGGGAGACATCAAGCGGGTAGCCCAAATCCGTAAAGACCTTTGCCAATTCGCGGCGACTCTCCGTTTCGGCCTGCAGCAGGCGGTTCAATTCGTTACGCAGTTCCGTCATCCGGGTCTCGAAATCGACCGTTTCATCCCGATTGACAAACTCGATGTATTTGCTGGGGACAAGCGACCACCCTTTGGCTTCAATCTCGTCGAGTGTTGCCGAGTAGCAATACTCCGGAACATTCCGATAGGTCTGTTCGTAGCCTTCACGCTGCCAGTTGTGGAAATTCCCGGCAATACGGGCAATCTGCTCCTGCGAGAACTGGATGTACTTCTTTTCGAAAGGTTCGCCCCACTGGCGGAGGTCGACAAACAGCACCTCATTTTCGCGCTCCCGGTATTTAACCAATTCGCCGTTCTGCTCGACGGTGCGGGCCTTGCGATTGCGGGCCAGAATCCACAGGGTGACGCTGATATCGGTGGAATAGAACATATTGCGCGGCAAAATCACGATGGCCTCGACCAGATGGTTTTTCAACAGTTGACGGCGGATATTCAACTCCGTACCGTCGCCGCTCAACGCACCGTTGGCCAGCAGGAATCCGGCCATGCCGTTTGCCGAGAGTTTCGAGACGATATTTAGAATCCAACCGTAATTGGCATTACTCGTGGGCGGCACGTCATACCCCTGCCAGCGCGGGTCCTTGGTCAGCTCGTTATCGGCCCGCCAGTCCTTCTGGTTGAACGGAGGGTTGGCCATGATGAAATCGGCTTTCAAATCCTTGTGCTGGTCGTCGTGGAACGTATCGGCCGCCTTCTCGCCCAGATTACAGGCGATGCCACGGATGGCGAGGTTCATCTTCGCCAGTTTGTAGGTCGTATTCGTATACTCCTGGCCATAGACGGAGATATCTTTCCGGTTGCCGTGGTGTGCCTCGATGAACTTCATGCTCTGCACGAACATACCGCCCGAACCGCAGCACGGGTCATATATCTTTCCACGGTAGGGCTGGATTATTTCGGCAATCAGATTCACGATGGTCTTGGGCGTATAGTATTCGCCTTTTCCCTTGCCCTCGGCAATTGCGAACTTGCCCAGGAAATATTCGTAGACCCGGCCCGTCGGGAAGGGGGCTTTTTTGAAACTTATAAGCGTTATTTTATAAGTTTTTGATAGATAAAGTGTTAGGTTGTTGAAGAAGAACGGTCGAGACCGTATAAACCTTTCATTACCGTATATCCTACTCTTTTCATGTAGGTAATTATGTAGGTTAATTTAGAGCAACTAATGCCTACTAATGGTAATTAAAGCAACAACTTAACACTTTATCTTTATGTATACGATCAATATCCGGGGTAAGATGAACCCCAAGGACCAGAAAATGGTCAAGCTGGAGCTGATTTTCTTCAAAACGGGCTATGCTCGTGTCCCAAAAGTTCTCAATATTACCGGCCTTTTAAAGAACTGGGATGCAAAATCTCAATGCTTCAAGACAGGAACGCCTGACGCAACGACCAAAAACAAGTTGTTATTTGACATTAAGACAAAGTATCTTCATGTCATTGACACATGGGAAAGTGAAGGCCGAAACTGGTCGCCCGTAGAAGTTTCTCATTACTTTGACGTCATCAAACAAAACAAGCCCGAGGTTAAAGTAAAGTCCGTAGCTCAGATGATTGATTCCCTGATTCTACGATTTAACGAAAAGAAGCGAATAAAAAATGGGCAAATAATAGATAGCAGTCCTAATGCACGAATCTACATGCAAATGAAGCGTTCGCTATCATCTTTTACCAAAGAAAAATACGATAGAGCGTTTTCATCCTATTACTTTATCGATATTACCGAACAATTTTTGCTGGATTATGCATTTTGGATCAAAGAAAGGGGCATAAGAAACGGCAATAAAGGTGGTCTTACAGGTAAGCTTAGAAAATTAAGGGCTATATGTAATTATGCATATAAAGAAGGCATGTATGGGGTCAATATGGATGCGTTCCTTTGCTTGGGAGATGATATCAAATGGGATGAAACTACCTCAAAGGCCGTTTCGGATAAGGTCATTGAAAAGATTGCTAATATTGACCGAACTTTGTTCTCGCCGAAGGAACAATTACATCTTGATTTATTCTTATTCAGCTACTACACTGGCGGAATGGCAAACGTCGATGTGTGTAATTTGACATGGGATTTGGTTGAAGACGACCGCATTGTTTACGAACGTATCAAGTTCCCTAAAACGGCCAAGCCCATACTTATAACCAAAGCCAAGATGATCATGAATAAATATGTTGGGGCATGTTATGGGAACTATGTTTTTCCGGTCTTTACACTTAAGCATACAACATCTTCAAAGAGGCAAACACGAGTAAAGCAAATCTCTAAACTTGTATCCAGGACTTTGACCAAAGCGTGCAAGATGCTCGGTATCACTGAAAATATCACATGGTACTCCGCTCGGGGCTCGTTTATCTCTAAAATGGTTGACAGCGGGAAACTTGCAGGAGTGGTTGCTGAGATGGCAGGAAACAGCCCGATGACAATATACAAGCATTATTATAAAAACACAAAACGAGATGAAATTAAACTGGAGATGGAAGCCATGTTCTGATTTTGCATTATATTTGCGAACGAATAATAAAGAAGCATAGAGATATGAACGAACTACTTCAAAAGATCCAAGAAGCGTTTGATGCCTTTGCAAAGGATGCCAAACTCCAGGAAGAAAACGGGAACAAGGCTGCGGGTACACGTGCACGCAAAACATCATTGTCCATTGAAAAGATGATGAAAGAGTTCCGTAAGACTTCCTTGGAAGCGTCCAAAAAATAATAGGAACAGACGTTTCAGGTAGCTTTGCTACCAAAATATGAGAAAGCGTTAGCTTTTGTTTTGCACCGAAATCTGGTAAATTTCTCTCATCCGCAAGACAAACAGTTTGCGCCCACATTTTGCGTGGGCTTAACTTGTTTGCGGATGGGTTTTACCAGAACCTCGGTGCTACGAGTTATGTCCCACGCTTTCTATTTTGGCATATAAAATGCTTGACGGGACTTTGAGCTACGATGATCCGTTATGGAAACGACTATATTGGATGAATTGCTGAAAATTCCAGCAGACGCAACCAGCGCAGTAGTAATGGGAGTAACCATGCAGGTGATTGACCCGGTGCAGGCTCAAAAGATGCTGGACACGGATCCTGAGGACAAACACGTACACGAATGCGTTCTGGCAAACGGACGATTCTTGTTTGTTTGTGAAAACGGGATTTTAAGGTCCCTATACAAAGTCTTAGGGGACCCTCGATAGTCCAGTCTTATTCAAATCATCTGACTTTTTCAGCAAAGGCCTTGCTGGGTTTGAACGCGGGAATCGTGTGCTCCGGTACAATGATCGTCGTGTTCCGGGAGATATTGCGGGCAGTCTTGGCAGCCCTCTTTTTAAGAATAAAGCTACCGAATCCACGGAGAAAAACTTCCTCTCCCCCTATCAGCGAAGACTTAATACCCTCCATCACGCCTTCAATCACCTGAGCTACGATTGCTCTTTCTATACCGGTTTGCTGCGATATTTCCCTTATCAAATCTGCTTTCGTCATAGCGGTTCATATTATTTGTTATTGCCCGGAGGCAAAAATACAAATTTTATTCATTATCCATCGCATCTTCAACCGTATTCCTGTCTAAACATTCACAGTTGAGACTTTCTATTCTTTTGATACAAATAAAGTATCAAAATGAAGTTAGTTCTCAACAGAAAATTCAAAAGCACCTCCTACACGATTGGTGACTTATTCATCGACGGCAAGTTTTTTTGTAACACCATCGAGGATACCGTTCGTGAGTTGCCGGTAACCTGTCCGGATACGACTCGCGGGCGCTCATGCACCTGCAAGGAAAAAGTGTATGCCCAAACAGCCATTCCTGCCGGTACATATAGGATAACTCTTGAGTATAGTCCCAAATACAAGCGGAAGATGCCTTACCTGCATGATGTTCCGCACTTTCTGGGTATCCTTATCCACTCCGGGAATACTGAAACCGATTCTGCGGGATGTATCATTGTAGGAAAGAACACTGTCAAAGGGAAGGTTCTTGAGTCGAAAGTTACTTTTCAGAAGCTATACTCGCTTCTTGAGGGGCATGATGATATAACCATCCAGATCGTATAACGAGATGGCTGTTAACAGACTCAAGGCTCCCAGGAATGTCCGTATTGACTTTGCGCCATCTCCCCGTCAATATGAGTTGTGGAAGTTGTTGCAGCCGAACTCCTGCCCGCATTGTGGCGGTACCATAGAACAGGTGTTCATCGGTTATGATCAGCAGCAAAATCCACAGTATAAGCCCCAATGTACCAAGTGTAAAACACAGAACTTGCCCCAGTTAATTCTGGGTGGCGGGGCGGCCGGAGGTGGAAAAGCCGGACTCCTGGATTCAAAGGTTTGCACGCCTTTCGGATTCCGCAAGATTCGGGATTTGAAAGTAGGAGATATCATTTCTTCTGCCACAACCGGTAGACAACAGCGAATTATCTGGCTACATCCTATTGAAGAACATGACTATTATCGTATTCATTTTATTGATGGTACACATTACGACTGTTCTTCAGGTCATTTGTGGCAACTGCATTTAAGCCGAAAAAGGACGAAACGCAAAGATGCAGAAGGGAATGTATGTAATGAAAGGATATGGAGTGCCCGGATGATTCATGACTGGATATGTCGGAAAAAGTCGGGAATGTACAAGGGAATGAATTTAATTATCCCCTTGTGTGCTCCTGTACAATTTACTGTGGGCAACAGATATAAACAGACAAAACCCATAGAACCGTATGTCCTTGGAG
>OERL01000090.1_pt1 | contig 20580 bp, 20 predicted proteins | sample 1539981 | NCBI WGS metagenome assembly OERL01 (sample SAMEA3891867, study PRJEB23780) | metagenome | biome: terrestrial biome; feature: animal house; material: Caecal content | place: Italy | collected 2015-05-05
CTGGCGCCAGAGAGTTTTCTGCGTTTTTAACGGACATATTCGTGTTATGCTCCTTCTAAAACAAAGAGTGAGCGTCGGCTCACTCAATAAGTTCTTATTAAGCACAATTAAATTAACATAAGTGTAAAAATAATGCAAGCGTTTTGACAAAACCGATTGAAAAAAGCGCCCTTTCGCGCTTTTCCCGGCATTGATGCAACCCGCCGAAGCGGGGTGATTCTCCGATTCCCGCCCATAGTGTGTCGGTGCCGCCGGCGGAGCGCGCTATGTCTTGACCAGATGGAATATGTCGAGGAAAACGGCAAGCAGAACTATAAGCACCAGACCTACCGTGTGTATGACCGCCTCCACCTTGCGCGGAACGGGTTTGCGGAATATCATTTCAATCAGCGTGAACACCATTCGCGAGCCGTCCAGCGACGGTATCGGCAGCAGGTTCATAACGGCGAGGTTGGCGGAGATTATTGCCATAACGTAAAGGAAGTTGCCGAAGCCGCCTGCGCTGACGTCCGCCATTGTCTTTATGACCGTGACCGTGCCGCCCGCCGCTTCCAAACCGATTTTCCCGGTGAGAAGCGCTCCCAGCGAAGCGAGGATTTTGAAAACTATGAAGAACGAGAATCCGAACGACCTGCCGAAGGCGCGGAAGAAGCCAAGTTTTACCGAAGAAAGTCCGTATCGTATTCCCATTCCCGTCTTGGTTTCTTCCACCCCGTCGTTGTCTTCGGCGGGCAAAGTGTAACTGCCCTTTTCCACCGTGATTTTGACGGCTTTTCCGTCGCGCAGGACTTTGACGGTGACGCCGTTGTCGGCGTCGGCAAAGACGGCTTCGTAGTCGTCCTGAGTCATAATGTTGACCTGCTTGCCGTCAACCGCAAGTATGACGTCGCCCGCCTGAAACACGTTCGCCTCTCCGTTTACGTCGTAGGTTTTGGTTATCACTGGCAACAACTGTCCGTAGGCGGTGAAATAGATTGTGATTATGAGTATTGCGCTGAGAAAGTTGAACAGCGCACCCGAAAACAACACGATAAGACGTTGCCACGGTTTATGGCTGTTGAATCCTTCCTTGTCTTCGGTGTCGGAATCTTCCTCGTAGAAGCCGCAGAATCCGCCTATCGGAAACGCGCGTATCGAAAAGAGTTCGCCCGTCTTCTTGTTCCGCCGCTTGAACAGTGCGGGGCCGAAGCCTATTGCGAACTCTTCTATCTTGAAATGAAGCAATTTGCCCGCGATGTAGTGCCCGAATTCGTGCACCACTATCATAATCATAAGCCCGACGAGCGCGAGCAGTATATAGCCGATATAGGTGAACACTTCGGCGGCTGTTGCGGACAACGTTGCGACAAACAATGCTACTTGACTCCTACGGAATAAGTGTATTTGCGTGCGTCGGCGTCTATGCCGAAAATGTCTTCGAGGGCAACGTCCCCTATCTTGCGGAATTTATCGTACACCTTGCCGAGCACCGCGGCAATATCGCCGAATTTGATTTTCCCTCTCAGGAATGCGTCAACAAGCACTTCGTCGGCGGCGGACAACGCGATTTTGACGCCTTCGCCCGCGGCGGCTGCCTTGAGTGCGAGGTGCAGGCAGGGATAACGGTTGAAATCGGGTGCGTCGAAGTTGAGGGTGCCGTAAGAGGCCAGGTCGAGAGGGGGCACGGCGCCGACTCCCTTGTCGGGATAGAACAGCGCGGTTTCGATTGCGAGCGACATATCGGGCACCGACAGCAACGCTTTCACGCTGCCGTCCTCGAACTCCGCCATTCCGTGCACCACGCTTTCGCGGTGCATAAGCACTTTGACTTTGTCGTGCGGCAAAGAAAGGAGATACATAGCCTCGATGACTTCCAAACCCTTGTTGAAAAGGGTTGCCGAGTCTATTGTAATCTTTTTTCCCATATTCCATACGGGGTGAGCGAGCGCGTCCTTTGCCGTCATTTTGCCGAGACGGTCGACGGGGACGTCGCGGAGCGCTCCGCCGCTTGCGGTTAGCACGACGCTTTTTACGGACCTGGGATTTTCGCCCTGCAGGCACTGCATTATCGCAGAATGTTCGGTGTCGAGAGGCAGAATTTTTCCGCCGTGTTTCTTTTCCAGCGCTTTGAGATGTCGTCCGGCACAGACGATTGTTTCCTTATTGGCTATTGCGAGAGTGCCTCCCCTCTCGAGCACCGCGACCGCCGCCCAAAGCCCCGCTATTCCGCTGACGGCGGACACTACAATATCCGCGGGGAACGCGGCAAGTTCGGCAAGCGACTTCGTGCAGCGCGAAGTGAATTTTTCGTCCTCCAGAAAGTCGAACAGCGTGGTCTGAATTTCAACGCCGCCGGCGGGGAAATAATAGTGTTTCGGGGAATATTTCTCAATCTGTTCTCTCAGCAGTTTTTCGTTGGAAAACGCCGAAAGTCCCACGACCCTGAAACGGTCGCGGTGTTTATCCAGCGCGGCAAGCACCTGCCTGCCCACGGACCCCGTGCTTCCGAGCACGGTAACGGTTTTTATTCTGTCGCTCATCTTATGCCTCTGTCAGAGTGCGGTCGTAATCATTGTTTGCGCGGCAAAAAGTCGCCGCGACGTTTTTCGTCGTCTGACGCTTCGGTCACGCGTATATGGCAAGGAATGCCACGGTAAGGACGGTTATTCCGCTCATAATGCTGTCGAAACGGTCCATAACTCCGCCGTGTCCGGGGAATATCCGGCCGAAATCCTTTACGCCGAGCGCGCGTTTGATGCGCGACGCGGCGAGGTCGCCGAGTTGTCCCGCGAGCGCTCCGACGAAACCGATTGCCATATAAATCAGCACGGATTTCCACACGGAATCGGTGAACGGCACATATACCAGCCCGTCTGCGGGTGCTGCGGGAAGCGCCGCGGCGTACTCGAAAACGAGATAAAACACCGCCGCCACCACCATTCCGCCTATGATACCGCCGACGAAACCGGCGACTGTCTTTTTCGGGCTTATGGTCGGGCAAAGTTTCCTGCCGCCTATCATACTGCCGAACCAGTATGCGAAAGTGTCCGCTCCGACGGGAAGGAACACTGCGAACAGCACGGCGTACACCGCCACGTATTTTGCCGTCAGCATCCACGCAAGCGATATGAAAAACGCGGGATAAATCAGCACGAACAGCGTGGCGAAAAGGTCTTTAATCTGCATACGCTCCGGATTGGACAGGGTGAACTGTATCAGGGCGTAAAGTGCCGAAGCGGCAAAGCTGATGCCAATGCCCGCATACCCCGCATAGCCGCCGACGAACTCGTGCATTACGTATGTGACGGGATAGGCGGTGAGCATATACACCGTCAGCGGAACGCGCATTACCCTGTACCCTGCGCTCTGCAGGCAGAAATACATTTCGCGAAGCGCAATGGCGAGCAGTATCCAGATAAAGATGTCGATGAATGCTCGGTCGACGAAATAACTTGCGGCAAGCACGCCGCAGAGCAAGGCTATCAAAAGTATTGCCGTAACCGTTCTTTTCAGCATAACCGTAACTTTATGCGCCGAATTTGCGCTGTCTTCCCCCGAAATCGGCGATTGCCGCATCGAGGTCATCTCCGTCGAAATCGGGCCACAACTTGTCGGTGAAATACAGTTCGGAGTACGCCGCTTCGTACAGCATAAACCCCGAAAGCCGTTTTTCTCCCCCGCTCCGTATCACGAGGTCAAGCGGCGGAAGTCCCGCGCTTGCCAGATTGTTTTCAAAGGCTTCACGGGTAAATTCGCCTTTGTCGTAACAACGTTTGGCGGCGTTCAGTATATCGTCCCTGCCGCCGTATGCGAAAGCGATGTTGAGGTGCAATCCGCCGTTGTTTTCCGTCCGTTTTTCGATGTCATCGACGCTGTCGGCAAATTCGTCGCCGAGGGCGTAGACGTCGCCCATATACGTCACTTTCATATCTCCGTCGTATCGGCGGTTGAACGCGGTTACGACGGATACTATCGCCGCGGTTTCCTTTTCGGGGCGGGCGAAGTTCTCAGTCGAAAAGGCGTAGACGGAAACCGCTTGCACTCCCCTTTCGGCGGCGCGTGCAAGCGTTTTCTTAAGGGCGGCCAGTCCTTCGGCGTAGCCGTCGGTCCGGGGCAGACCGCGCTGTTGCGCCCACCTGCCGTTGCCGTCCAGTATAATGCCGATATGACGCGGTATCATCAGACCGACAGAATCTCCTGTTCCTTATCCTTGGAGAGTTTTTCGACGTCCTCGATGCGTTTTGCGAGCGCTTTGTCGACGTCGGCGGTGAAGTCCTTGAGGTCGTCCTCGGTAATCGTGGAAGCCTTTTCGAGTTTTTTGAGTTCGTCTATCGCCTCGCGGCGCGCGTTGCGAAGCACGACTTTGGTGTTTTCGGTGTCGTTGCGCAGGTCTTTTACAAGGCTCTTCCTGCGCTCCTCGGTGAGTTCCGGGAAAATGAGACGAATGACGCTGCCGTCATTGTTGGGGGTTATGCCGATGTTGGCGGCAAGAATGGCTTTTTCCACGTTTTTGAGCGCGCTCTTGTCCCACACGGAGATGACCAGAAGACGCGCCTCGGGCACGGTGATGTTTGCCATATTGTTGAGCGGAGTGGGCACTCCGTAGTAATCAACCAGAATCTTGTCGAGAATGTGGGGGTTCGCCCTGCCCGCGCGAATGGACTGCAGATTGCAGGAGAAGTTGTGTTCGGTGCGGGTGAATTTTTCTTCCATTTCTCCGAAGATTAAATCGACTTCGTCGATACCGTAAGACATAGTTACCTCCAATTATACGGGTTTTATTTATTATACCAAACACACGCGCGCTGCGCAAGACAAAATAAAGCCGTAAAGGCTTCCGAAAAAGCCGACGGCGTACTTTTGGGGACAGTCGGAAGGAAAACCGCTTTTCAGGCGCCGCTGTTACGCACGAAAAACAAAACGCCGCCCCGAGGCGGCGCTTGCAAAGCGGTTTGAAAGGGAGGGAATTATTTCCCGATATATGTGCCGATTTTTTCTCCGAGCACCGCTCTCTTTATTCCGTTTTCGGCGTTGAGGTCGAACGCGATAATGGGAATGGAGTTATCCATACACATCGTAATCGCGGTGGTATCCATTGCCTTAAGCCCTTTGGATATTACCTGCATATAGGTGAGCGAATCGAATTTGACCGCGTCGGGATTGGTCTTGGGGTCGCTGTCGTAGACTCCGTCGACGTTCTTTGCCAGCAACAGTGCGTTTGCGCCGATTTCCGCCGCGCGGAGCGCCGCTCCCGTATCGGTGGAGAAATAGGGATTGCCCGTACCGCAGGCAAACACCACAATTCTGCCTTTCTCGAGATGACGCATTGCCTTGCGGAGAATGTAGGGTTCCGCGACCTTTGTCACCGTTATAGCCGTCTGAACGCGCACGGGCACGCCCTTTCTCTCGAGGCAATCCTGCACGGCGAGGGCGTTGATTATCGTGGCGAGCATACCCATATGGTCGGCGGTGGTGCGGTTCATTTCGCTGTCCGCCTGTCTGCCGCGCCAGAAGTTGCCGCCTCCGATAACGATGCCCACTTCCACGCCGAGGTTCTTGACTTCGATTATCTGGTCGCACACCGCTGAGAGTTTGGCGTAGTCGATACCCGACCCGTTCGCCGTGGCGAGTGCTTCACCGGAAAGTTTGATGATAACGCGCTTGTATTTCGGTGTTTTCATATTTGACGTAACTGCCCGCATCAGGGGCTGCCTTACAGGCGTGAAAAAAAGGAACGCGGGTGCGTTCCTTTTCGTCGTTATTGTTTGATACCCGCCTGAGCCATAACCTCGCCGACGAAATCGTCTTCGCGCTTCTGCAGGCCTTCGCCCATCTGATAGCGGACGAAACGTCTGACGGTAATCTTCTCGCCGATGGACGCGATTGCTTCGGTGACGAGTTGGTTGATGGTCTTGGAACTGTCGCGGACATAGACCTGTTCGAGCAGGCAAACGTCTTTGTAGTATTTCTGAATTCTGCCGTCGACCATTTTCTCGATGATGGCGTCGGGCTTGGGATTGGGCTCGTTCTTCGCCTGGGCGATGAGGATTTCTCTTTCCTTCTCGAGTTCGGCGGAGGGGACTTCGTCCTTGCTGACGTAAGAGGGAGCGGCAGCGGCGATGTGCATTGCGATGTTATGCACGAGTTCCTTGAAAACTGGGCTCATTGCGACGAAATCGGTTTCGCAGTTGACCTCGAGCAACACGCCGATTTTGCCGTTCATATGAATGTAACTGTCGACAATACCCTGAGAGGCTATTCTGCCCTGTTTCTTGGCGGCGGAAGCGATTCCCTTTTCACGGAGATAGTCGATTGCCTTCTCCATATTGCCGTCGGTCTCGACGAGCGCCTTCTTGCAGTCCATCATACCAACGCCGGTGCGCTGGCGGAGTTCCATAACGTCTTTGCTGGTGAATGCCATATCAATCTCCTTATTCTTCTTCGCTTTCCTTCTCGGCGATTGCCTTCTCGAGAGCCTGTTCGGGGGTGAGCACGACTTCCTCGACTGCTTCGGCAGCCGCAGGAACTTCCTCAGCCGCTTCGACTGCTTGTGCAACATCGGTGGAAGCGACTTCAGCCGCACCGCCGAAAGATTCGCCCTGCTTGCCTTCGATGACCGCGTCGGCGATTATGGACGCGAACAACTGAATGGCACGGATTGCGTCGTCGTTGCCGGGAATGACGTAGTCGACGAGGTCGGGGTCGCAGTTGGTGTCGACGACAGCGACGATGGGGATACCGAGTTTGCGCGCTTCGCGCACGGCGTTCTCTTCCCTCTTGAGGTCGACGATGAAGAGGCAACCGGGGAGATTACGCATATTCTTGATACCGCCGAGGTTCTTCTCGAGTTGGTCGCGCTCGGCCTTGAGTTTGAGGACTTCTTTCTTGGGGAGAAGTTCGAACTCGCCGATAATCTCCATCTGGTTGATTTTGTTGAGTCTGTCTATACGGGTGCGGATGGTCTTGAAATTGGTGAGGGTGCCGCCGAGCCATCTCTGGTTGATATAGAACATATCGCAACGTTCGGCTTCCTGCTTGATTGCGTCCTGAGCCTGCTTCTTGGTGCCGACGAACAGAACGGACTTCCCTTCCGCGGAAATTTCCTTCACGAATTTGTAAGCCTCTTCGACGAGGTCGACGGAAATCTGAAGGTTGATGATGTGAATGTCGTTACGGGTTGCGTAGATGTACTTCGCCATCTTGGGGTTCCAGCGTTTGCTCTGATGACCGAAGTGCACGCCTGCTTCGAGCAGGGCTTTCATTGTGGTGACTGCCATTTTAGGCCTCCTTGATTTGTTTTTACCTCCCTCGGTTTCAGCGTTGGGACTACCGAACGGAACAATCCCCTCTCCGCCGAGGTGCGCGGTGCTTTGAATTATAGAATATATTTTTTCTCTTGGCAAGGAAAAACGCGCAAAAAATCGGCGTTTTTCCACGGAAATTTACCTTTGTCCCGCGGGGTGCCGCGGTCCGGTCGGTCAAGCGTCTTCGCCTTCCTCGCCGTCAAGGTCGTATTTTTCCATTTCCTTGACGAATTCGTCGAAAACTTTCTGCAGTTCCTCTTCGCTCTCGATGGCCACGAAAACGTCGTTGCCCGCCTCGTCCTCGCGGATTTCGTATATAAGGACTTCGTCCTCCTCGATGTCGGGAAGTTTCTCCACTGGTTTCATAACGACATACCATTTGTCGTCCACGTCGAGAGTCGCGAGATGATAGAAGTCTTCGTCGACGTCGCGTTCTTCGTTGTAAAGAGTGATGATATCGTCATCCTCGTTCATATTTTCCTGATCCTCGAAAAAGTCAGACATAAAATTGCTCCTTTAGGGGGCGCTTTCCGCGCCGCGCCACGTTAATCATACCCCGAGTCCGCCCCTGCCGTCAAGATAGGATTGCAGTATGATTGTCGCGGCGACTTTATCGATAACTTTTTTGCGCTTTTCCCTGCGCACGTCTGCCTCAATAAGCAGGCGTTCCGCCGACACCGTGGTAAGCCTTTCGTCCACATAACGCACGGGCAGACCGCTCCGCTCTTCCAGCAACGAACCGAATTCCCTGGTGACCGCCGCACGCGGTCCCTCGGTGCCGTCCATATTTTTCGGAAGCCCCATTACAAACGCGTCGGCTTCCTCTCTCTTGGCGTATTCCGAAAAATAATCGGCGTCCTTGACGGGGTCGCCCGAACGGACGTAAGTTTCCCTGGGATTTGCGCATATTCCCAGCAAGTCGCTGACGGCAACTCCGATACGCACGTCGCCGACGTCGAGACCGATTTTGCGTTTCATTTCAGCATACCTCCTCCGTTGCGACTTCCCGGTCCGCCGAGAAAACCGTCGCGGCGCGAAGTCCTTGCGGAAACGGGCGCGGACGCCCTTTCGCCCATTGCGGCGTAAAGTTCTTCCGCTTTGTCGAACAACATATAGCACAAACCGCCCGCCGACGCCGCGGCAACAACGAAACAGACCGCCCAGTACACCGCGTAAGCCCCCACCGTTCCCATCGTCGCCGAATAAGGCATAATGACGATTGCGGCGATAAGGAAAACTATACCCGCGCACATTCCTATCATTACGGGCGCCATCATACGCGCGTTCTGACGTTGCACGTCGTAAAGACTTTTCCAGTCGAAATAGGGACGACGCATATCGAAGTAAATCGACAACGCGTTAAGTCCCGCGCACACCACAATCATAACGACTGCGATAAGCGCGGCGTTGACGATATGGATTTTGCCGAACGCCGCCGTTATTATGAACATCAGCAACGCGCTTATGACGTTTGCGGCATTCGAGAGAATGAATTTCGCAAGCACGGCGGTTTTGCCGGATATCGGCAGGGTGCGCGTAAGGTAAAAGGATTTCCCCTCTCTCGTAAAAGCCATCAGAGCGAAGTAATTGCTGCCTCCGAGCATAACGCCCAGCATCAGCAGTATTCCGGTCTGCATCATTTCGCCTAACGGTGTGAAATCGTCCTGAGAGGCTCCCGCTTCGGTGGTGAGGAAGAAAAACACCGTAATCAGCGACGTGACGAAAACGCTTGTGGACATCGAAAGCGCAAGCGCGGGGAAACGGAAAATATTCTTGAGGTCGGCTATCATCAGCGAAGCCAGCAGGCTGCGTTTTCTGAAGACTTTTCCGTGCGCGGCTTCCGTCGAGCGTGAAAACTCCGTGTTGATACGGACTGCCCTCCTGTAAAAGAGCGACGACAAGGCGAATATCAACGTGATTATACCCACCCATATTCCGATTGCTATTCCGAGATTGACCCACGGGTCCACTCCCAGCGCGACGCACGCTATCACCTTGTCGGGATACATCACGGCAGCAAACTGCCTGAAAGCGTTCACTACGGTTTCGCTCAGACTTTCGACGTCGCCGACCGAAGAAAAATTGGGTATCAGCAGGAAATAGGCGACGAACAGCACCATATAAACGAATATGAGCGCAATCGTGCTGACAAACGCCTTCCTTTTGAGGAAAGAGGCAATCCACATCGCGGGCAGCGACAGCAGCGTCGCAAGCGCGAGAGGCAGCACGGGGGCAAGCAACGTTATAAACGGCACCAGCACGTAGAATGCGGGAAAAAACACACCGCCCGCAACCTGAGCCGCGCCCCCGAAAGTATAGAGCGTGGGTAACAGGAGGTATGCGGTGATTGCCAACTCACCGATATAAACCTTGGTAAGGCGGGCAAAGAACACCGCGGAACGTCTGAGCGGCAGCGCGGAAACGAATCCCGTGTCCCCGGACATATAAAGTGCGGAAGTCAGCGTCGGAATCGCGAAAAACAACACCATACCCTGACCCGCGGCGACAAGCATAACCGTCCCTTCGACAAGCAGGGAGTATTTTACGGCAAGGTCGGCGACAGACGCTATGGCGGTGCACAGCATCACCATAAGCGGCAGACAACAGATTCCCATAATGACGCTCTGCGGCAACTTTATGCGGCCGCCGACGCGCTGACGGAAACTGTCCTTGAGCAGAACGCCGAGCAACAGACGGTAATCGGCAAACCAACCTTTCACGCCTTTTTACCTCCGTCGTCGGGGTTTTCGGGTGACGTGGCGGCGGTTTTGCCGTCGTCCGTCGTCTCGTTCTCGTCGAACGCGAAACCGCTGGCGTCCCTGTCCGTGGTTATGGAGAGGAAGAGTTCTTCGAGAGAAGAATCCAACCCCGAAGAACGCAGTTCCGCCGTTGTGCAGTCGGCTATGAGTTTGCCGTGGTCGATGATTCCGACCCTGTCGCAGATTTTTTCGACCACGTCGAGCACGTGCGAACTGAAGAACACGCTGTTTCCCTTTGCGGTATGCTCTTTCATCAGCATTTTGAGGTTGTAGGACGATTTGGGGTCGAGGCCCGTCATCGGCTCGTCAAGCACCCACAGTTGCGGCTCGTGAATGAGCGCGCCGATAATGCTGAGTTTCTGTTTCATACCGTGCGAATAGGTGTTCACGGGGCTGTTGATAGCCCCCTGAAGGTCAAATAAATCCACGTATCGCGAGAGACGCTTTTTGCGCTCGGACTCGGGCACGCCGTATACGTCGCACATAAACGTGACGAACTCCACGCCCGTAAGTCTTTCGTACATCGCGTGGTCGTCGGAAACGTATCCGATATAACTTTTAGCCCCGAGAGGGTCGGAGCGCATATCGGCGCCGTTTACGGAAATCGAGCCCTGCGTGTAATCGAGCACGCCCGTAACGCATTTTATCGTGGTGGATTTGCCGGCGCCGTTAGGTCCTATGAACCCGTATATTTCGCCGTCTCTGACGGTGAGCGAAAGATTGTCGACCGCGGGTGTGCCGCTCTTTGCGTAAGTTTTGGTAAGCCCCGAAATTGTAAGCATAAATCTCCTTGCCGTAAAACCGCACGGCGCAGCAACCCGAAAACGCCGCTACGCCGCGGATTGCTACTTCTCCGAATGAGGCGAAGTGCTGCGGACAGGTTGAGTTTTCGCCCCTTTCACTCTCGATTTCTGCCGCTCTTTTATCACCTGCTCGAACCCGTTGTCCGACGGGGTGTAAAACACGCTGTCTTTGATTTCGTCGGGTAGATACTGCTGTTCGACCCAGCCGCCATAGTCGTGCGGATATTTGTAACCCGTGATTTTTTCGCCTCTGTAGTTGGGGTCCCTGAGATATACGGGCACGCTCTCGTGAACCACCGTTTTGACTGCGTGTTCGGCAGAATACAACGCCCCTACCACGCTGTTGGATTTTGGCGCTTCCGCCACATATATTATGGCTTCGGTGAGCGGTATGCGCCCTTCGGGCAATCCTATTTTTTCGAATGCTTGCATCGCCGACACGGCGACGACCAACGCGTTGGGGTCGGCTAGTCCCACGTCCTCCGCGGCGTGAATCACTATGCGACGAGCCACGAGCATAGGGTCCGCGCCCGCTTCTATAAGCCTTTCCGCCCAGTAAACGGCGGCATTTGAGTCGCTGCCGCGCATACTCTTTATGAAAGCGGAAATTATGTCGTAATACATACTTTCGTCGAAGCCGAGCGCTTTTTGCTGTATGGACTGCTCCGCCACGCTCTCGTCCACGCGCACGACGCCGTCGGAATCGGCGTGAGTGGTGATTGCGGCAAGTTCGAGCGCGTTGAGGGCCGTCCTGAGGTCGCCCCCCGCCGTTCGCGCAAGGTGTTTCAGCGCGCCGTCGGTGACCTCCAGTTTCATCGCTCCCAGTCCGCGTTCGCGGTCGGCAAGCGCGTTGCGAAGGCCTTTTTCGATATCCGCGTCAGAAAGCCTCGAAAATTCGAAAACCCTGCACCGCGACACGATTGCGCGGGTCATCGAAGCGTAGGGATTTTCCGTCGTAGAGCCTATGAAAACGATGAATCCCTGTTCGATAGCCTGCAGAACGCTGTCGGACTGCGCCTTGTTCCAGCGGTGACATTCGTCGAGCATAAGATATGTGCGCCTTCCGCTTATGCGGAGGCGTTCGCGCGCTTCCTCGATAACCTTTTTCGCGTCGGCTACTCCGCTGGTGACGGCGTTGAGTTTTGCGAAAGCGGCGTTGGTGTTCTGCGCGATTATGTGAGCAAGCGTCGTTTTGCCCGTTCCGGGAGGTCCGTAAAAAATGCAACTGCCGAGCCTGTCCGCGGAGATTGCGCGCCTCAGCAACGACCCCTGCCCCACGATTTTATCCTGTCCGATAAATTCGTCGAGCGAACGGGGCCGCATACGCTCCGCGAGCGGCGCCATTGTCTCCAGATTGTTCTGCAAGTCGAATATGTCCATAATTCACTTCGCGACGTCGGTCGTTCGCACAATTATGAGTGCAAACCGCAAATACACGTCCGCGCTGAAATTATAAGGCAATGATAAAACAAAGTAAAGTGCGAAAACGCATTACGCGCACTGCTGTTGCCGCTGCTTTGCAGCAGTCAGGTGCGTTATCCTAATCAAACCGCCCCTGTCAGACTAACCTCACACGAACCGTCGAACACGCCTGCCGAACCTGAGACGACCTGACCCGTCAGTTAAACCGCACGCATTTTTGCGCGCTCCACGCAGCAACCGCCTATATATTCGTCCGAGAATTTTTGAAACAGAAGTTTTCGGAATGTGTTAATTAAGGTTAATTTATCAAATTTGCGAAACAAAGTAAATTCTCAATTATTGTTTTAAATAGTTTTTTGTATAAATCGCAATAGTATAATGTTTATTGGTCGATGTCGGCAGGCACAAACCCCACTTTGATATCGAGCGGTATTGTGCCTAGACGAACCGACGGCACGCCGAACATTGCCGTGCCGTTGACCGTAAGCGACTTGGAAACGCTTTTTACAAACGTTATCCTGTGCCGCACCCCGTCGTATTCGAACTCCACCACCACATCTTCCACGCAGGACGGGAGCGCGGGGGACAAAACAAGATTGCGGTCGCGTTCCGATATCCCGAGTTTTATCGTATAAGTCTCGGTTTTGGGCGGTTTTTCACTCTTTATCCTAATCTTTGACGCCTTATTCGACTTGCCGTCCCCACCCCCGAACGACAGTTGCATAGCAGCGTCGGACGTCAGCGCCCGAGCTAGCGAAACGATATTGTCCTCTTCCGAGCACACCGCTATTCTTTTTTTTCCGACGTTACGCGCCCTTACTTCGAGAGGTGGAATAATACCTTTTGAAATATAATTTTCGAGCCTCAACGCGTATGCCGTTTCGTCGAGATTTTCGCGTTCGCTCTGCCTTGACAACGCATTGAAATAATTTGTTACGATTTTTTCTTTGCTGTTTTTCAACACATCGTATTTTGCCAAAATATTCAGCGGTTTGTAATATTGACAAAAATCGAGATATTGCAAAACGCGCAGCGAAACAAAAACGTTATCCGTATAAAACACCGCTTCGTCGGCAAGGTCGCCGAAAGATTTATCGAACTTCGCACCTTCGTACCCCAGTTCGGCGGCGCAAATTCTGTTGAAAACGACGTTGTTCTTGAGTCGGTGAAAATCCGGCGACTGTTCCGCTCTTGCGGGGTGTGCCGCTATACGACGGGCTCTCGCGGCAATATCAATCATTTTTTCGAGATTGTCGGCAACCGCGGCAAGTTTTCTGAGCAGACAAAAACATACGGCGGTAGGGAAATTGAGTATTTCCTCAAACGTCGGAGTCACCTTATCGGTCACCGCCTTCATCGCCGTGTCGATTCTGTCTTCCGCAAGTAAAAATTTGGAATGTGACAGCACGAATTGCGCTATTTTTACCGTACGCGGCTCCGTCCCGACGAACGGTAGATTGCCAAGTGCCGAATAGTCAAGCCCCAGAAGATAATCGATTTCTTCTTTCTTCTCGCAAAAAGGCGCGTATAAACGGGAGAAAAACTCTTTATCCTCCTCCTTTAACGTCTTGTGTGCCGCTTTTTTGACTTTTCTTGCGAATTTTGCCGCGTTAAGGTCTTTGCCGCCGCGTTCCGGAAGAGGCATAAGCGCGGCAAAACGCCTGCTTTCCTCCGCGAAAGATTCTTCGTTCAAAGGCTCGCAGAATTCCTCCCGTCCGACGGGCTTCACAAGCAGGTATAAAACGACGAAAAGGACGGCAATGCCGCCGGCAAGCGCATATTCCACGCACGGATTATTGACTTCCCGCGCGGTTTTATGCAGTAACAGCCCGAAACGCTACTTCGCCTGCCTCTTTCCGCCTATCGGCGGCATCTGCGCGCTTTGCGTACGCTTTTTCATTATCGGCCGAGAGCCTGCGTGGCAGAGTTCGGCGGCGTTCTTGCACGATTTTCGTCGAATCAGGCGGTCATTTTTGCCGCCACGCGGTCAAATTCCTTGATTTCACTTTCTTTTTGTGCTTTAATTGTCCCGCGAGATAGTCGGACGGCGGCATAGCAATATGAGGAAAGTCCGAGCACCGCAGGGCAAGGGTGCAGGTTAACTGCCTGTGGAGGCGACTCCAAGGAAAGTGCAACAGAAAAATACCGCCCGCAAGGGTAAGGATGGAAAGGCGAGGTAAGAGCTCACCCGCAAATCGGCGACGAGGCGCGATGTAAACCCCACCCGGTGCAAGAAAGGAGCACGCAGGGCTGCCCGCCCGCTCCCGTTCGCTTGAACCGTATGGCAACATACGGTCTAGATAGATCGTCGTTCAAGACAGAACTCGGCTTACAGACTATCCTCGCACCAAAAAAGAGACGCAAGCGCGTCTCTTTTCTTGTTTTATAAAGATGCGATGCGCGTCTTCGTTTCCGTTTGCCGACCGAATGCGTTTTTCACGCAACGGCATTGACGAAAACAACGCGGAATCGGTTAAATCTGCATTGCCTTTACTGCTGCCGCGGGGTCTTCCGCCTTGAAAACGGCGCTTCCCGCGACCACAACTGTCGCTCCCGCCGCTTTGCAAAGTTCGATGTTCGCGGGGCAAACTCCCCCGTCGAGTTCGATGTCGAAAGCGTAACCCTTTTCTTTCTTGATTTTATCTGCCATACGCGCTTTTTCAAGACATTCTTCCTTGAAAGACTGTCCGCCGAAACCCGCTTGTACGGTCATAACCACAAGCATATCGATGTCGCCGAGGAAAGGCTCTACGACCGAGAAAGGCTGGTCCGCATTGACGACCACACCGCACTTCACGCCTTTGCTCTTTATTTCTTTGAGCGCGCCCCACGGGTCTTCAGAGGCTTCGGGGTGAAAAGTGACGATGTCCGCGCCGGCATCGCAGAATTTACCGACGTATTTTTCGGGAAGCGTAATCATAAGGTGAACGTCCAGAGGAAGCGCGGAATGCGGGCGAAGCGCCTTTATCATAGGCATACCGAAAGTGATATTCGGGACGTAAACTCCGTCCATAACGTCGCAATGCACTATATCCGCTCCCCACTTTTCGATGTTGACGGGAGCGTCCGCCATATATCCGAAATCCGCCGACAGAATGGACGGTGCAACCTTAATCATATTTGTTTTTCCTCCTTTCATCGAGTTCGGCAAAGATAGTCTTGTACCGCTCGTATCTTCCTTTCCCTATCGATTTGCCCACCTCGGCGCGCACGGCGCAGTCGGGTTCGTCGATATGGGTACAGCCGTTGAAACGGCAGGCGGGCCTGTAAGGCTCGAAGTCGTCATAATACAGCCTGAGTTCCGCAGGCGGCAATTCCACCGCTTCCAGCATAGAAAAACCGCAGGTATCGGCGACCCAGGTGTTGTCGCCGAGAGGTATCAGTTCCGTGCGACGCGTGGTATGTTTGCCGCGGTCGGTCTTTTTTGCCAGCGCGCCCACCTCGAGAAGCGGACTGCCGATAAGCGCGTTGATGAGCGAACTTTTGCCCACCGCCGACTGCCCCGCAAAACACACGGTTTTCCCGCCGATTACAGGCACCAACACGTCGGCACCGCCCTCGGTTTCTGCGGAACAGAACACCGTTTCGACACAATTATACTCCGAGACGTCCACCTTTTCAATATCCGATTTGTTCGCGACGAGCACGGGCGTAATGCCTTCCGCAAGGCAGTTGACAATAACCTTGTCCACCAGCAGAAAATCGGGTGCCGGCACGGGCGCAACGGTTATGAGACACAAGTCGATGTTGGACACGTAAGGACGGATAAGCGCGTTTTTCCGAGGCGCGACGCTTTCTATCACCCACACGTCGCGGTCGCGGACGATTTCGACGTAATCTCCGACGTAAATAAGCCCGTCGGACTTCAGTCTGCCTCGCGCGAGGCAGGTTTTAACGCCTTCGTCCGTGTACACGGAAAATCTCGAAGCGACGCCTTTTATGACTCTGCCTTTGAGTTTTGTCACTTGCCAGCCTCCGTGGTATATCTGCGTTTGAGTTGCCCGCACGCCCCTTCTATATCGCCGCCGAAACTGTGTCGCAGCGTCGCCGAAGCGCCAAGCGCGTTCAGACCGGCAACGAAATCTTCGGTGGAACGGACGGAAGGCGATTTCATAGGTTTGCCGTCGACTTCGTTGTAGCGTATGACGTTAATATGCGCGGGAAAGCCTTTGACGAGGGCGGCAAGTTTTACGGCGTCGGCGCGGCTGTCGTTTACTCCGTCAATCAGAATGTACTCGAATATAACGCGGCGTCCCGTCCTCTCGAAATAATACCGTGCCGCGCCAATCACTTCTTTCACTCCGTAACGACGGTTGACCGGCATTATCGACGAACGGATTGAGTCGTCGGCACCGTGAAGACTTATTGAAAGAGTGATTTTGAATCCGCTGTCGGCAAGGTCTCGGATTCTGTCGCACAATCCCGAAGTGGACAAAGATATGTTGCGCTCGGAAAAATTGATACCGTCCTTCCTCGTGGCGTCGGACAGAAATCTCAACACGTTATCGTAGTTGTCGAGCGGTTCGCCGCTGCCCATAAGCACGATATTGGTGACGGCGCGCTCTTTTGCCGTGCCGCCCTCCATACGGTTTATCGCGACGGCCTGTCCCAGAATTTCAGAGGCGAGCAGATTGCGCTTGAAGCCGTCCATACCCGAGGCGCAGAAAACGCACCCCATTTTGCAGCCTATCTGAGTGGACAGGCAAACCGTATTGCCGTAACCGTGAGGCATAAAAACCGATTCGGCAAGACTGCCGTCACCGAATCTGAAAAGAAATTTCTTGCTGCCGTCGCGGGACTCGTAAACTTTCTCTGCGACGAGAGGAACGGACACGAACTTTTCGGAAAGATTTGCGCGTAGCGTTTTCGGAAGCGAGGTCATCTCGTCGACGCTTTTTCCGTCGTAACAAAACGAAACTATCTGTTTTGCGGTATAGGACGGAACACCCTCGGGAAGCAGGTCTCGCACCTCTTCGGCAGTTAGACCGAGAAGCGGAATTTTCGGGAGCGCGTTCGCCGCCGTTCCGTTGCCGAAGACGTCGCTCATTTTCTGAACCTCGCAATGAAAAAGCCGTCCCATTCGTCGCGCGGGGGAAGCGAAAGCCTGCCGTCATTCTTGCGGGCAATCGGCAAAACTTCGGGTTTAAGCCCGAGTTCTCTCTCTATAAAGTCTGCGTTTTGTTCGTTTTCCTCTTCGGTTACTGTGCACGTGGAATATATCAGCACGCCGCCCTTTTTCAGGTAACGCACGACGACGGAAAGTATGTCGCGCTGGAGCGCGGCAATTTCTTTGACGCTGTCCGCTCCGCGTCTGAGCAACACGTCGGGGTGTCGACGGAAGGTGCCCAGACAACTGCAGGGAGCGTCGACCAGAACGCTGTCGAAGGCTTCGGCGAAAGATTCGTCGAACAACGTAGCGTCTTTTTCGACGGCGGTGACGTTGTTCGCCTTCATTCGCTCGGCATAAGCCCGCACGAGTTCCACCCTGTGAGAATGAACGTCGCAGGCGACGACTTCGGAGTGCGGACAAAGTTCGGATATGTATACCGCTTTCCCGCCGGGCGCAGAACAGGCGTCAAGCACTCTGTCTCCGTCACGGGGGGCGAGAGCCTGCACGGCAAGCATACTCGAGGGCGACTGATAAGTCACCATACCCTCTCGGAACATTTCCTTGATTTCGGGAGTCGGGCGCATAATGAGACCGCCTGCCTCGCTTATCTGATATTCGGTTGCGTGCGCGTCGAGTACGCTACGCACCGTATCAATCGTGCCCATTCTGAGATTTGCGCGCACGTGCACCGTGTCGGGCGCGGGCGTTTCGAGTATGGTTGTCGCGAGAGATTCGCCGTAACGCGCGAAAAGAAGTTTTATAAACCAGTCGGGCTTCGAGTAATGAACGGCAAGATAATCGGGCTCGCCTTTCTGAGGCAACGCGTATTCACGTCTCGCCACTTTTTTAAGGACGGCGTTCACAAATCCCCGCGCGTCTTTCTTGCCGAGAATTTCAGCCGCTTCCACACACTCGCTGACTATCGCGTAATCGGGAACGTTGTCAATCTCGAGAAGCGCGTAAATTCCGACCTTCAGCAGGGCCGTCACAACAGGCTTCGGACGTTTTTCCGCAAGACGCGAAATTATGCAGGAGGACTTGACGTCGTTTTCCAGCGCGCCGAGCACGAGACGCTCCACCATAGGCGGAGTGTTTGCGCTCAATTCGCGGCTGACGTATGCGTCCTTACGCAAAACGGAATCGAGAATTTCGGCGGCTTCGGCAAAAAACTTTCTCATTCGAGCACCGTCCCGACCGCAATGCGGTTCCCTCTGAGATAATCGCAGTCGCTCATAGGGGCTTTCCCCTCGGGTTGTATGCGGCAAAGTCGCACCGCGCCGTCCGCGCAGGCAACCGTAAGACCGAGCGCAGGGTCGGCGGTCAGAACTTCGCCCGGGGTGCGGGAAGCTGGCAAATCGTCATTATCGCACTCGGTTGTCTCCAGAACTTTCACCCGCTTTCCCCCTATGATGACGTACGCCGACGGCCACGGAGACATTCCGCGCACGAAACAATCGGTTTGACGTGCGGTTTTGCGAAAATCCATTTTACCGTCCGCTTTGGTTATGAAATGACAGAAAGTCGCTTCGGCAGGGTTCTGCGGAGTGTAAACAGCCGCGCCGCTTTCCACAAGGGAGAGGGCTTCGCAAATTGCCTCGCCTCCGAGAACGGCAAGTCTGTCGAATAGTTCGCCGGCGGTCTCGCGCTCGCCTATTTTGACCTTTTTCTGCAGGAGCACGTCGCCCGCGTCCACTTCCCTGACCGTTCGCATAATGGAAACGCCGGAATATTCGTCGCCGTTGAGCACCGCCCATTGTATGGGGGACGCGCCTCGGTAACGCGGCAACAGCGAGGCGTGAACGTTGAGCACGCCGTGCGGGAACAGCGAAATGAACTTTTCGGAGAGAATCTGACCGAACGCGGCGGTAACGGCTATATCTGCTCCGAGCGCCGCGACTTCGTCAATGCCCTCGCGCGAAACTTTTTCGTATTGCAGCACGGGAATACCCAGCGACGCCGCGCACTCTTTAAGGGGCGACGGACGCAAAGCGTAACCGCGTCCCGACGGTCTGTCGGGATTGGTCACCGCGGCAACAACGTCGAATTTCGCGGCAAGCGCGCGCAGTACGACGGCGGAAAAATCCGGAGTTCCGAGAAAAAGGACTTTCATTCTTCGTCTTGCAGGTCGGAACACTTCGAGGTGTAAAGCACTCCGTCGAGGTGGTCCATTTCGTGCTGGAAAGCACGTGCCGTGAAGCCGCTGACTTCGTAAACGCGTTTTTTCCCGAAACGGTCGTCGGCCTCAACCTTGATTTTTTCGGCGCGGGTCACCGTGCCGTATTTGCCTTTGACGGACAGACACCCCTCGATACCGGTCTGTTTGCCTTCCGCGGACACGAGCACGGGATTTATCAACTCGAAAAATCCGTCCTCCGTGCTGACTATGCAGGCGCGTCTCAGGACGGAAACCTGCGGCGCGGCGAGTCCCGCTCCGTCCGCCGCCTCGAGCGTGTCTTTCATATCGTCGAGCAGCGTGTGCAGTTTGCCGTCGAACGCTTCGACGGGACGGCATTTCTTGGACAGAATGGGGTCGGGTGACTGAACTATTATTCTCTTTGCCATATCAGATAAAACTCTGCGGGTTTGTCTCCGCAAAGCAACTCCCCTTTGACGGTATATTTTCGTTCGCCAACGCGTATATGCGCGGCATAATTCTTTCGTAAATTTCAGGCGACACGCGAAGCAGAACCTGATAGCGCACCAGCCCGTTCATACGCGTGACGGGCGACTTGGAAGCCCCCAGATACACGAACTTGCCCACCTGTTCTTCGGTCTCGAGCACTCCGCGATAGACGTTGCGGATACTGTTTGCCACCTGTTGCTCGTCGGGTGCCGCCGCAAGAACGCGCACCACCTTTGTGAAAGGCGGAAATTTGGTCACCTTGCGCGTGTTTATCTCTTTGCGCCAGAAACCTTCGTAGTCGTAGGTTTTCGCAAAAGCGAACACGTAGTGCCGCGGCGCATAGGTCTGCAGAATGACCCTGCCCGCCTTGTCCGCGCGTCCCGCACGCCCCGCAACCTGCGTGACCAGTTGGAAAGTGCGTTCCGACGAACGGTAGTCGCTGAAGTACAGCGCCGCGTCGGCCTCCAGAATACCCACCAGAGTGACCGAGGCGAAATCGTGTCCTTTGGCAATCATCTGCGTGCCGACGAGAATATCCGCTTTGTGTGCGGCGAACGCGTCCAGTATGCGGAAATAACTG
>OERL01000093.1_pt1 | contig 19873 bp, 15 predicted proteins | sample 1539981 | NCBI WGS metagenome assembly OERL01 (sample SAMEA3891867, study PRJEB23780) | metagenome | biome: terrestrial biome; feature: animal house; material: Caecal content | place: Italy | collected 2015-05-05
CTCGACCTGGGGCCGAAGGGGAGGGACCGGGCGACATTTTACAGAATATGAGGTGAAAACGATGGAACAGGAATTTCTGACCCAGGCGCCGCCCCCGGTGGGGCCGGAACAGGCCGCGGAGGCGGAGCGCATCCTGCACAAGTACAAGGCCGGCAAGGCCGCACTGGACCGGCGGCTGATCGACAACGAGCTGTGGTTCCGGATGGCGCACTGGAAACAGTACAAGAACCGGATGATGGAGGGCAAGCCCCAGCCTTCCAGCGGGTGGCTGTTCAACTCGATCGCCAGCAAGCACGCCGACGCCATGGATAACTATCCCGAGCCCTGCGTGCTGCCCCGGGCGGCCGACGACGAGGCCACGGCCCGCACCCTGTCCAGCATCCTGCCGGTGGTGCTGGAGCAGGCCGACTACGAACAGGTGTATTCGGACAGCTGGTGGCGCAAGCTCAAGCAGGGGACGGGGGTCAAGGGCATCTTCTGGGACCCCGCCGCCCGGGGCGGGCTGGGGGAGATCGCCATCCGCTCGATGAACCTGCTGATGCTGTACTGGGAGCCGGGGATCATGGACATCCAGGACAGCCCCCACTTTTTCAGCCTGAGCCTGGAGGACTCGGAACAGCTGGCCGCCCGCTGGCCCCAGCTGCGGGGCCGCACCGGGGGCACCATCGACGCGGCGCGGTACATCCACGACGACTCGATCGACACCACCGACAAGAGCGTGGTGGTGGACTGGTACTACAAAAAGCCGGGCCCCGGCGGCCGGGAGCTGGTCCACTACTGCAAGTTCTGCAACGGGGTGGTGCTGTACGCCAGCGAAAACGACCCCCGGCTGGCGGAGCGGGGCTTCTACGATCACGGCCGGTATCCCTTTGTGTTCGACGTGCTGTTCCAGGAAGAGGACAGCCCCGCAGGCTTTGGGTACATCGACGTCATGAAGGACTGCCAGAACTCCATCGACAAGATGAACCAGGCCATGGACGAAAACGTCCTGCTGGCGTCGAAACAGCGGTATGTCCTGAGCGACGCCGCCGGGATCAACGAGGAGGAGCTGGCCGATTTCAGCCGGGACATCGTCCATGTGACGGGGCGGCTGAGCAGCGACAGCTTCCACCAGATGCAGACGGCGGGGCTGCAGGCAAGCTCGATCACCTACCGCAACAGCCGGGTGGACGAGCTGAAGGAGATCAGCGGCAACCGGGACGTCAGCCAGGGCGGCACCTCGGGCGGGGTGACGGCGGCGTCGGCCATCGCCGCCCTGCAGGAGGCGGGCAGCAAGCTGAGCCGGGACATGATCAAGAGCGCCTACCGCGCCTTTGCGCGGGAATGCTACATGGTCATCGACCTGATGCGGCAGTTCTACGACGAGGAGCGGATCTTCCGCATCACGGGGGAACAGGGGCAGAACCTGTATGTGCCCTTCAGCGCCGCGGCCCTGCGGCCGGCCCCGGCCCGGACGGTGGCCGGGGTGGAGCTGGGCAGCCGGGAGCCGGTGTTCGACATCACCATCTCGGCGGCCAAGAAGTCCACCTTCAGCCGGATGACCCAGAACGAGACGGCCAAGGAGTGCTACCAGCTGGGCTTTTTCAACCCCGCCAACGCCGACGCGGCCCTGGCCGCCCTGGAGATGATGGACTTTGAGGGGATCGAGAAAGTGCGCCAGCGGGTGCGGCAGAACGGCACCCTGGCCCGGCGGCTCCAGATGGCCCAGCAGCAGCTGGCCCGGCTGGCCCGGCCGGCGATTCAGGGACCGGGCAGCGTCCCCGCCGCCCGGAAGGGCGCGCCCCGGGCGCCGGCAGGGATGCCACGGCCGGCAGGGCCGGCGGACGCAGCCAAACGAGCCATGAACAGCAACGGAAGGAGAAAGCAAGGATGATCCAAGCGTATTACAACGAACTGGACGGGCCGGAGGGGGTCACCCGCCGGCTAAGTGTGAAAGGCCACGCCAACTACGCCCCCGCCGGGCAGGACATCGTCTGCGCCGGGGCCAGCATCCTGATGCAGGCGCTGGTGTGGATGCTGGCCGGGGAGGAAGGGGCGGACTGCGCGGCGGCGGACGGCCCCGGCGGGCCTCGGATCACGGTGACCGCCGGCCCGGGCAAAAGCCGGGAGGCGGACCAGCGTCTGGCCGGCAGCTTTGAGCTGGCCAAGACGGGGCTGGCCCTGCTGGCCGAGCGCTACCCCGACAACCTGCGCTTTGCGGACACCAGCCGCCGGGGCGAGGAGGGGATGGTCGATTTGCAGCTCTTTACCCGGCCCCGGCAGGAGCGCAGAAAGGGCGGCCCCGCCCTCAGCCGGGAGCAGGAACGCCAGGCCGTGGCCTCCGGCACCATGAAGCGCCGGAAGGACCCGGACAAGCTCCCGGACGAGGAGAAGGACAAGGCCCCCGCCGCCCCCGCTCACCGGGCGGCGAAGCCGCAGCCTGCGGTCGAGCCCATGATGGGGATCGGTGAAGTGGGGCGGTTCATCCGGGCGCTGCACCGGCGCTGGGCCCTGGAAGAGGCGGAGATGCGCAAGGGAGACCCGGGATTCTCCTTCCGGGAGGCGCTGAAAAAGCCGGCCATGCGCCGGATGATGCGGATGCCCGGGATGCGGATGCAGGAGGCCTACCGGGCGGCCTTCTACGACCAGCTGATGGAAGGCACCGCCCGGACCGTGGAACAGGGCGTGATGGACCGGGTCCGGGAGCGCGGGGCGCGGGGTGCGGAAAACGGCATCCACAGCCGCGGCGCGGCGGCCACCGCCCCCGACGTGAGCCGGATGAGCCGCGCCCAGCGGGAGGCCATCGAACGGGAGGTCCTGCACGGGGCCAAGATCCGGCTGTGAGACAGGTACGAACCGGCCCTGGGGCCGGCACACATACAACAAAGAAAGGAAACACATGATGAACTGGAACAAACTGCCTTTTGACCTGCAGCTGTTTGCCGAGCCGGAGGCCGGCACCGGCAACCTGCTGAACACCACCACCACCATGAGCGCCGAGATGAGAAGCTTCTACGAGAAGCGCCTCATCGACCAGGCTGAGCCCCGGCTGGTCCACGACCAGTTCGCCGACTACTACCCCGTGCCGGTGGGCGGCGGCAAGACCATCGAGTTCCGCAAGTACGACAGCCTGCCCAAGGCCACCACCCCCCTGACCGAGGGCGTGACCCCCGACGGCCAGGCCCTGAACGTCTCGGTGGTCAAGAGCGACCTGCACCAGTACGGCGGCTGGACCCCCCTGACCGACGTGCTGCAGATGACCGCCATCGACAACAACGTGGTGCAGGCCACCCGCATCCTGGCCAGCCAGGCCGGCCGCACCCTCGACACCATCACCCGGGATGTGCTGGCCGGGGGCACCAACGTGATCTACGCCCCCAAGGTGACCTCCAGCGGGGAGACCGCGGTGGAGAGCCGCTCGGCCCTGACCATGGACTGCAAGCTGACCCCCAAGCTGTTCTTCCAGGCGGCGGCCCAGCTGGGCGCCATGAACGCCGACACCCTGGGCGACAGCTATGTGGCCATCATCCACCCCTACGCCGCCTACGACCTCAAGACCAGCAAGGAGTGGATCGAGGTGCACAAGTACGCCGACCCCGAGGCCATGTACCGCGGCGAGATCGGCAAGCTGGGCAACATCCGCTTTATCGAGACCAGCGAGGCCAAGATCTGGAAGGACGACACCTGCCCCGCCAACGGCAGCGGCCGCTATGCCGTCTTTGGCACCCTGGTGCTGGGGGCCCACGCCTACGGCGTCACCGAGCTGGAGGGCGGCGGCCTGGAGCACATCGTCAAGCAGCTGGGCTACGGCGACGACCCCCTGAACCAGCGCGCCAGCGTGGGCTGGAAGGGGATGCGCGCCGCCGAGCGGCTGGTGGAGCAGTACATGGTGCGGATCGAGAGCCTGTCCAGCTATTCGGCCTCGGCCGCCGCCAACTGAGATGGAAAGGAGAAAAAAGATGGCTGAAGAAAAAGTCCGCATCAAGCTGTTCAAGGACAACGGCCGCTACAAGGGCGACCTGTTCGTCAGCGTGAACGGCGTCAACTACAAGATCCGCCGGGGCGTTGAGGTGGAGGTGCCCCGGGCCGTCGCAGAGGTGCTGGAGCACAGCCAGCGCCAGGACGACCTGACCGCCGCCCGCATCGCCGCCGCCGAGGACGCCGCGGGCAAGTAAACGGATGCAGCACAGGGCCGGCCCCCAAAAAGCCGGGGCCGGCCCCTTGTGCTTACCGGAAAGAGAGAGGTGAACAGAACATGACGGCAGGTGAAGCAATCGGGCAGGCCAGGGCCATGCGCCCGGGCTGCGGGATCGGAGAGGACCAGATGAAAGGCTGGCTGTGCCGCCAGGACGGCGAGATCCGGGAGCGGATCGTCCGGCCGGGCGGGGCCGGGGGCTTTGAGGACACAGGCGCCGACCTGCTGGGGGCCGAGGGCCTGGCCGACAGCGCTGAGCTGCTGGCGCCGTTCCCCTTTGACGGGATGTATCCCCATTACCTGTGCGCGATGGTGGATGCGGCGCTGGGGGAAAACGAGCGCTATGCCGGGGAGATGACCCGGTGCAACGCCCTGCTGGGCGAATTTGCGGCCTGGCTGCGGCGGAACCACCGCCCCCCGGCCCGGCAGGTGATCTGGTGAGGAGGGATGAGGAATGTATCTGCCTGAGCTGCCCGCGCTGAAAAACAGCCGCCGCCAGATGCGGGTGTTCGGCGGGCTGAACGAGACCTTCGGCTGCACCGAGGCGGAGTATGGGGCGGAGCGGAATTTTTCCAGCAGGGATTTCCCCGCCCTGTCCACCCGGGTGCCCCGCCGCAGGCTGCGGGACCAGGAAAGCGCCGACGGGATGTACCATCTGAACGGTTTTTTGCTCATCGGCGGGGGCGGGCTGACCTACACCCCCGACAGCGGGGCGGAGCCGGTGGTGCGCCAGGGCGTCCTGACCGAGGGGAAAAAGAGCCTGGTGGGCATCGGGACCAGGGTGCTGATCTTCCCCGACAAGGTGGCCTTTGACACCGCCGACGGCACCCTGAAACCCCTGGGGGCCGCCTGGACCAGCAGCGAATCGGTGGAGATGACCCCCTGCGACGCCGAGGGCAAGACCTACACGGTGAGCCGCTGGGGCCTGGAGGAACCGGAGGACCCGGCGGACGGCGAGGTCTTTCTGAAAGTGAAGGCGGAGTCCAGCCCGTGGAACGCCGACGGGGTGCTGGAAGTCTACAGCAGCTCCCTGGAGCGGTGGACAGGGGTGACGCTGGACTACTGCAAGATCAGCGCCACCGGCATCGGGGCGGACTTCGCGGTCTGGGACACCGTGACGGTGGAGGGGACGGCGGCCGCCGCGGCCGGCCTGTGCGAGGACCTGGACGGGGAAAAAGTCCTCTACGACGCGGGGGAGGACTGGCTGATGGTCCGCATCACCCCCGGCGGGGAACATTTTTACGGGCGCATCCTGCAGACCGGGACGGAGGCGTCCTGGAGCAGCCTGGACGGCAAAAGCAATTTGAGCTACAGCTCGGACAAGCCCCTGCGCTGCACCCGGCGGGTGCCCGACCTGGATTACCTGACCGAGTGCGACAACCGGGTGTGGGGCTGCTCGGGCAGCGAGAACGTGATCTACGCCTGCAAGCTGGGCGACCCCACCAACTGGTTCTCTTACCGGAACACCGCCGCCGACAGCTATGCGGTGACGGTGGGCAGCGACGGGGACTTTACCGGCGCGGCCACCTGCATGGGGTATGTATTGTTCTTCAAAGAGAACAGCCTGCACAAGCTGTGCGGGACAAAGCCGTCGGACTTCCAGCTCAGCAGCCTGCGGTGCCGCGGGGTGGCCAAACACGCCGCCGGAAGCCTCTGCGTCATCAACGAGACGCTGTATTATCTTTCGCCCGAAGGGGTGATGGCCTGGGACGGCAGCCTGCCGGTGAAGGTGTCGGGGACGCTGGACCCCAGCGGCCTGACCGGGGCCCAGCGGGCCGCCGCCGGGTGGCTGGACGGGCGGTACTACCTCTACCTGAAGCGGGAAGAGGGGAGCCGGCTGCTGGTCTACGACACCGAGCGCGGCCTCTGGCACGAGGAGGACCCCGGCGGGACGGGAGAGCTGGAAATGCTGTCCAGCGGGCGCCAGCTGTACCTGTGGGACGGCGCGGCCCTCTGGGCGGCCGGCCCCGCCCGGGAAGAGGACGCCGTCCTGGCCGGGGACGGGGGAGAGGCCGAGGCGAAGATCCCGTTCCGGCTGGAGACGGGGGAGATGGGGCTGGACGACAGCGAGGACAAGTATCTGGCCCATCTGGTGCTGCGGCTGGAGGCCCAGCCCGGCACCGAGCTGGCCGTCTGGGCCAGCTGCGACGGCGGCCCCTGGGAAAAACTGGCCCAGGCCGCCGCCCGCACCGAGCCGAAAAAGCTGCGCATCCCCCTGACGCCGCGGCGGCACGACACCCTGCGGCTGCGGCTGACCGGGGCCGGCCAGATGACCCTGCGCAGCATGAGCCGCACCTTTGCCCCCGCAAAGGGCGGGCTGTGAGAAAGGAGGAGCGCGTATGGCAAGCATCGCGGGCCTGAGCAAGCTGGGCCTGCCCCGGCTGAGCAGCAGCATGGACCCCGAGGACGCCCGGGTGATCCGCAACTACCTGTACCAGATGCAGGAGCAGCTGCAGTACGTATTGACAAACATCGACACCGAGAACCTTGCGGAAGGGCTGAAAAGCCGTCTGGAAGGACAGTGACAGAAAGGAGACGCCAACCATGGCGGTCAAGAAAAAAGACCCCTACAGCACCCAGGGCCTGAACGACAAGGCGTCGGTGCAGCAGGCGCTGGCCTCGGCCCAGTACCGGCCGGGCGAGGCGGTGAACCAGGCGGCCAGCGCCCTGGAGCAGTGGCAGAGCAGCCGCCCCGCCGGCTACCAGAGCCAGTATCAGGGGCAGATCAACAGCCTGCTGGATCAGGCCATGAACCAGGAGAAATTTTCCTACGACTATGCGTCCGACCCGCTCTACCGCCAGTATGCCCAGGCCTACCGGCAGAACGCCCACGACGCCAGCACCGACGCCGCGGCCCAGGCCGCCGCCCTGACCGGTGGGTACGGCTCCAGCTACGCCACCAGCGCGGCGCAGCAGGCCTACCAGCAGCAGATGAACGGCCTGAACAGCGTGATCCCCACCCTGTACGGCCTGGCCCTGGACAGCTACACCAGCGAGGGCGATCTGCTGATGGACCAGATCGGGATGCTGAACCAGCAGGAGCAGAACGCCCAGGACCTCTATTACCGCCAGCTGGACGACTACTACACCCAGCTGGAATACAAGCAGGAAGCCTACGAGAACGCCGCGGCTCAGGACTACGCCCAGTACACCGGCTACCTGGCCAACCTGAACAACCTCTACGGGTACTACACCCAGCAGGAGGAGGCCGAAGCCGCACGCCGCCAGCAGACCTTCAACAATGTGATGGGCGTGCTGGGGCTGATCGGCAACGTGGCGCAGATGGCCATCAGCGGCACCACCGGCCTGGGCTCGATGCTCAGCGGGCTGGCGCAGGCCGGCTACAGCATGTACGCCGACAGCCGCGACTTTGAGGCCGCGCGCGCCGACGCCGCCTGGGAGCAGCAGATGCAGGAGCGCCTGCGCCAGGACAGCCTGGCCCGGCAGTCCTACGAGGACAGCACCGCCGCCCAGCAGTACCAGGACGCGCTGGCCCAGCAGCGCTTTGACAACGAGGTGACCAGCCAGAAGCTGGCCATCGCGCAGGGGGAGTGGGCCCTCAAGCGCAGCCAGGCCCAGCAGGAGGCCGCCGCGGCCAGCGCCCGGGCCGCCAGCCGTTCTGCCGGGGGCAGCACGGCCAGGAGCACGGGCGGCAGCGGGAGCAGCAGCCGCACGGGCAGCAGCGCTGCCAGCGCGGGCAGCGCTGCCCGTACAGACAGCGCGGCGTCCGGCAGCAGCGGCATCGACTACCAGCAGTTTGCCCGGAAGATGCGCAGCCGCGGCTACACCATCGACGAGATCAAGGCGATGTTCGACGCCATGCGGGGCGTATAAGACAAACGAAAAGAGGCGCGTCCGGATGGGCGCGCCTCTTTTCTTGAGGAGTGGAAAAGAAAGGAGACAGGAAATGGAGGGTCTGTCAAAAGGAGGGTCAGTTCTTCTTGATCTTGGTCAGGGCGTCGTTGACCTGGCGCTTGACGTCGGCGGAGAAGGCGCGGCCGGCCATCTTCATCATATCGGTCAGGCGCATGGTGCCCATGATGCCGCCCTCGCCGTCCTCCTCGCTGGAGTTCATCATGCTCATCATGCTGCTGTGGGCGAAGGTGTCGAGCACGTCCTTGATGACGGCGGCCGTCTCGCTGTTGGCCAGCAGGTCGGTGACCTTGTCCTTGATGGAGTAGAAGCCTTCGGGGTAGTTGAGGGGCTTGCGGGCCTCGCGGGCCTTGGGATCGTCGAACCAGTTGGCGGCGTCGTTGCCCTCGGGCAGGTCGTAGGCATAGTTGTGCTCGGCCACGCCGTTGAAGGCGGCGGTGTCGGACACCTCGCCGCAGCTGGCGGTGACGGTGTTAGCGCCGGCCTTCAGGTCAACGTTCTGGAACACGGCGCAGTGGTCGACTGCCTCGAGGGTGCCCGCCGCCACGCCGTTGACCGTCAGGGTGACGGTGGGGCAGTTGGTGTAGACGGTGATGTTCCGCTCGCCGGGGGCGCGGTCCACAAAGCGGCTGCCGCTGATGTGGATCATGGGCTGGGTGGTCCAGTAGGCCTGGTAGACGTAGAAGGGGTCCTTCTTGGTCTTGCGGTCGTAGGTGACAAGGCCCTTGTTGTTGCGGCCCTGGATGCCGCCCTCGTCGCGGCCGTCGGCGGCAAAGTCGAACATATTCCACACATGGGTGGCCCACAGGTAGGGCCGGGTGGAGAAGGTCTTGAGCATATCGTGGTGGTACTCGGTGGCGTACTCCTCGGTGTAGTCGTGGTTTTCAGGGTAGGCGGAGTGCCACTTGAGGATGCACTCGGCGCCGTACTCCGAGACGCCCAGGCAGCGGTCGGGGTACATGGCGTGGAACTTGTCCAGCCAGGGGCCGTTGTCGGCGGCCTCGCCGAAATACCAGCCGAAGTAGTGGTTGTAGCTCTCCACGTCGGTGATGGTGTTGTGCTCGCTTTCCATGGGGGTCATGGTGACCTGGGCCATGGTGGTCATGCGGCTGGGGTCCAGGCGCTTGGCCAGGGCGTTGACCTCGCGCAGGTTCTGGCGCAGGTCCTCGCGGTCTTTGCCGATGAGGATCTCGTTGGAGATGCCCCAGAAGAAGATGGAGGGGTGGTTGTAGTTCTGGGCCACCAGCTCGGTCATCTGGCTGAGGGTGTTGTCGTGGGCCTCCTGGCCGGGGATGAAGCGGCTGATGAAGGGGATCTCGGCCCAGAGGACGAAGCCGGCGTGGTCGCACAGGTCGTAGAAATACTGGTCGTGCTGGTAGTGGGCCAGGCGGATGGTGTTGGCGCCCACCTCTTTGATGAGGGCGAGGTCCTGCTCGTGGTCGGCGCGGCTGATGGCCCAGCCCTTGTCCAGCCGGTCCTGATGGCGGGAGACGCCGTGCAGGGGGACGTTTTTGCCGTTGAGCCAGAAGCCGGTGTTGGGGTCCACGTGGAAGGAGCGGTAGCCGTAGTCCACCGCCACGGTATCGACGGCTTCCTCACCCCGGAGGATGGAAGCCTCGGCGGTGTAGCAGTAGGGGCCGGCCAGGCCGTCCCACAGGTGGGGGTTCTTGACCGAGAGGGTGAGGACGGTGTGGGCCCCGGCGGGGGCCGAGCCGGAGGCCACCACGCAGCCGGCGGCGTCCTTCAGGTCCACCGAGACGGTGCAGCCTGCGGCGTCCACCGGGAACAGGTCCACCCGGGTGGTGCCCGAGACGATGGGGGTGACAAAGACGGCGCTGGTGCCGCCCTTCAGCAGGTCGAAGTGGGCGGGAGCCGTCTCGATGAAGCTGACCTCGCGGTACAGCCCGCCGAAGAAGGTGAAGTCCGCCGTCTGGGGGTAAATATCGCTGGGGGCGTTGGAGACGTCCACCCGGAGCAGGTTGCCGGACTTTTTCATGGCGGGGGTCAGGTCGAAGCGGAAGGTGGAAAACCCGCCCTTGTGCTGGCCCAGCAGGCGGCCGTTGCAGTAGACGGTGGCCACATGGTTGGCGCCTTTGAACTCGATGTACTGGCGTTTGCCGTCGGCGGGGTCGGGCAGGGCGATCTCGTAGGTGCCGACGCCGCGCCAATAGTCGTTGCCGCCGTCCTGGCCGTCCTGGGCGTTCCAGGTATGGGGCAGGGCGACGGGGGCAAAGGGCTCGCCGTGCTTGGCAAAGCGGGCGGTGGTGAGCAGGGTGGTGGTGCGCATAAAGCATACTCCTTTCGCACAAAGCCGGCCGGGCCCGCGCCCGGCGGCAGGGATGCGTGTGCAGGTTTGCCTTTAGTATATCACTGCGGCGGGGAAGGCGGTAGGAAAATTTTGGGGAAGTTCTGTATAATTTTTGTTTGCATGGAGGAAAATATTGGCGGATGTTCATAAAAAATCCATAAACGGGCGCAAAAAGCCCCCGGGCTTGCCGGGGGCTGGGGGTGATAAGGTTCAGTTGAGTTTGGGCGGGTTGCCTTGTTGATAGCTGTAACCTGTGCCGGACAGGGCTGCGTTCATCTGTTTAACGGCGTCCGTCCAGTCGCCGTCCACCTTGGTGGTTTCGACGGTGGTGCCTGCTTGATTGTAGCCGATGCCTTCGTCTTGGTCGTTCTTCCAGTAGCAGGCAGTGATGGCAGGGATACCGACTGATGCATTATAGTTTCGACCCGTTACGCCGCCTGTGGCTCCATCCGGGCCGCTGACAGTTTCCGCAGCATGGTAGCAGGCGGTCAGAGTGCCCGAATCGTTGGACCCCGTTACGCCGCCTACATAGATAGAGCCGGTTCCTCCGGTCACTTTACCCGTAGCATAGCAGGCAGTGAGGTTGCCTCCGTTACTTCCTACAACGCCGCCGGCAAAGAAAGTACCTGCGGTGTTATTATTTTCAGCTGTCACGTCGCCCGTGGCATAGCAAGCGGTCAGGGTGACACCATAATTCGTGTAACCTACCACGCCGCCGACTTGGCTCGTTCCCTGCACTGTAGCCGAGGAGTTGCACAGGGTGATGGAACCGCTATATTGCTGACCCACCACGCCGCCTGCGCTGTAGCCTCTGACTCTGCCCGACACCGAGCAGTTTTCAATGGTGCCGTTGTTAATCCCCGCCACGCCGCCGACATTGGCATACTGGTGATCGCTTGTTATCTGCACGTCCTCCAGCTTTACGTTCTTCACCGTGCCGCCAGAGCCGATGTAGCCGAACAGACCCGCATATTCGTTACTCCCCGTAACGGTCAGCCCTCTGATGGTATGGTTGTTGCCGTCGAAGGTGCCGGTGTACGGATTCTGATAGTCTGTTCCTACCGGTGTCCAGGGTTCGGTCAGGGTGATGTCGGCGGCCAGGGTGCAGTCAAGGGAGCGATTGCCATTACGCACTTCCTCCGCCCAGTCCATAAGCTGTTTGGATGTGGTGACCGTATAGCTGGTCAGCTTCTGGAAGGTGACGGTGATGTTGTGGCTGGCTGTGACGTTGGTAAGGGTATAGGTGTTGTTCGTCACCTGGCCGGTGACGTCCGTGCCGTTGTCATCAACTTTGTCCACGATGTAGCCTCCATCGGGGGTCACTGTGACGGTGACGCTGCCGCCGTGCCCCACCTCTTTAGAGGATACGGACGCCGTGCCGCCCGTGCCCGCCGTGACGGTGACGGTATAGGTCTGCTTCTGGAAGGTGACGGTGATGGTTTGATCTTCCGTCACGTTGTCAAGGGTGTAGGTGCCGTCCGCGTTGGGGGTCAGGAGGGTGCCGTCTGCCGTCTGGACGCTGTCCACGGTGTAGCCTTCTTCGGGGGTCACTGTGACGGTGACGCTGCCGCCGTGCTCCACTTTTTCAGGGGATACGGACACCTTGCCGCCCGTGCCGCTCACTTTGGCGGTGACGGTGTAGGTCAGCTTCTGGAAGGTGACGGCAATGGTGCAGTCCCCTTTGACGGTGTAGGTGTAAGAGCCGTTTTCGCCGCTCAAAACATCGCCGCCCGCCTGGACGGACGCGATTTGGTAGCCGCTGTCCGGCTCGACGGTGAAGGTGAGGGTGTCGCCCGCCCGGAACGCGGCCGAAGCGCCGTCTGCGACCGGCTGGCCGTTAAACTTGACCGTGCCGCCCGCGCCGATGCTGGCGGTGACGGTGTAGACCTGCGCAAAGGACGCCTCCACGGTGTGGCTGGCATCCACCGCGGGGAACTGGACGGTGTACTCGGTGCGGCTGGCGTCCCCCGCCCTAAACTGGACGTCGCCGTCCACGGTGATCTGCTGGATGCAGTAGCCGTCGCTTGCGGCCACGGCGACGCTGGCGTCCTGCCCGGCGGTGACGGTCTGGGTGGCCGGCTGGGCCGTGCCGCCTGTGCCCGCCGTGGCGGTGATGGTGTAGGTGACGGGGGGATCATCGCTGTCATCGTCGTCATCGCTGCCGGGCGGCACAACGATGACGCCATCCCCGCCGGGCTGGCTGGATGCGCCGCCGCCGGGCCGGTCCTGGTCCCAGGGGCAGCCGGTGAGCATGAGGGTGGTGAGCGCCGCCGCAAGCGAAAGCACGATCCATCGTTTGATGCGCATGATGTTGCCTCCTTTTTCTGTCCGGAAAGGTATGCTTTCCCGGATGATGCTATCTGCTGAAATTATAACAAAAAACCCATGCGATAGCAAGAAAAACCGCGCTGCCCTCCCTTGCTTTTTGCTGTCCGGGAAAGCATACTTTTCCGGAAAACGGACAAAAAGGCTCCCCCGGCTGCATCCACACAGCCGGGGGAGCTTTTTCATGTGGGGTCAGACGCCCGAATAGGCCGGGAAGCCGCCGTCCACCGGCAGGGTGACGCCGGTGATGAAGCTGGCGGCCCTGTCGCTGACCAGGAACAGCAGCGCGCCCTCCAGCTCGGCGCTGTCGCCAAAGCGGCCCATGGGGGTGGCGGCAAGGATCTTGCCGGTGCGGTTGAGCAGGGCCACCCAGGCCCCCGCCCGGGTGACGGGCGCATCCGGGCGGGACACAGGGTGCGGGCTGGGGCCGGCGATCAGTACCGCAGGCCGAACTTCAGCTCATAGTAGTTGCCGGCGGCGTCGCGGTAGGCGTAGGCCTTGCCGTTCTCGTCCTTGAGGGCCGGGTCGATGTAGGCGTCTTTGGCGTAGCCGGGCACATCGTTGGGGCTGGCGCAGACGCCGTCGGCGTTGACGGCCAGCACCTCGTCGCCCCGGGGCAGGGTGATGGGCAGGCGGCCCACCGGCGCGAACCGGCCGAAGATCACGTCCAGGGTGGCGGAGGGGTAGGTGTCGAAACCGGCGGTCAGGGCGTCGGCATAGGGCTCCACGTTGCCCACCATCCACGCCAGGGGGAAGTTGATGTTGGCGATCACCTTGCCGCCGTGGGCGTGGACCGCCGCCGCGATGGCGGGGATGCGCTTGGCGCCGGCCAGGGTGGTCTCGGTGTGGGTCTGGGGCAGGGGCTTGCCGTCGGGGCCCACGTCGTGGACGGTCTTGTCCTCGCAGATGTCCAGTTCCAGATAGCCGGGGGTGGCGTTGAAGTACGCGCCCGAGGAGGGGCTGACCATCAGGATGGCGTAGTCGGCCTGGGCGGGGTCGTCGGTGAGGTGGATCTCGAACCGGGCGATCATCTCCCGCAGGGCCCGGGTGGCGGCGGCGCCCTTTTCGGCGTTCTTGGCAAAGGCCTCGGCGTAGACCTTGGCCCCGGACAGCTTGTCGGTGGTCAGGGGCAGGGTGTGGTCCTGGTTCTTGAGCAGGACGACGCTCTCCCGGTGGACCAGGGCGGCCTCTTTCCAGTCGTCCTCGTTGGCCACCACCTCGGCGGCGTGCCGGGGGTCGGCGTAGGGGTTCTCGAACATGCCCTGCTGGAACAGCTCGGTCAGGGTGCGGGTGACGGCGCGGTCCAGGCTGGCGTCGGTGAGGACGAGGTCCTCCTTTTTGAACCCTTCGGGCACCGGGTGGGTGTCGTAATAGCCGTTGGTGGCGCGGGCGTACGCCTCGCGGCCCTCGGCGTTGTCGAACAGGCCGCTGATCAGGTCCACGCCCGACTGGGTGACGGCAAAGCCGATCCGCTCGGGCACGTCCAGGGCCTCGACGCCCCAGCTCATGTTGTGGGTGATGCCGGTGTCCGAGTTGATGTAGCCGTCAAAGCCCATCTGCCCCCGCAGGATGCCGTCGATGAACACCTTGTTGTAGGCAAAGCCGTAGGGGTCCATCCGCAGGGCGCTGCCCTCGCAGTCGGTCTGGGGGGCGCTCTTGGCGGCCGCCGGCTTGGAGTAGTAGGGCATGATGGACGCGGCGTGGTACTTGACCGCCGGGCGGAAGGTGGGGATGTGGTATTTCTGCAGCGAGCCCTCGGTGGCGTAGACGTTCCACTGGCCGGCGGCGTAGTGGGGGTCGAAGCCGTTTTCACGGGCGCCGCCGCCGGGGAAGTGCTTGACCGTCATGGACACGCCGTCCCGGGTGACGCCGTCGGGCCCGCCCTGGATGCCGGGGATCAGCCGCTCAAAGATCTTCTCGATCAGCTCGGGGTCCTCGCCGAAGGTGCCGAAGGTGCGCTGCCAGCGGGGATCGCTGACGCAGTCGGCCATGTACATATAGCCCTTGCGCAGGCCGCAGGCGGCCCACTCGCGCCGGATGCAGCCGGCAAACTTGTCGATCAGGGCGGTGTCGCCGTCCTCGCCCAGGACGGCCGCCGCGATGCCCAGGGTGCCGGGCCAGGTGGCGAACACACCGGAGGCGTCGTTCATGCCAAAGACCACCTCGCCGTTCTCGTTGCGGGAGTTGGAGGCCGCCTGCACCGGAACAAAGTGCTGGCACTCTTCGGCCACGGCGTGCAGCTGGTTGAGCCAGTCGGCCATGCCGGCGGGGGAGGGGCTGGCCCGCAGGATCAGGTGGCGGTTGAACCACTCTTTGATGAGGGTGGTGGTGCCGGGCAGGTGCTGCTCGCCAAAAATGGTCTTGCCGTTGAAGTCGGCGTCGTCCAGCACGCCCGACTCATCGGGCACCACGGTGTGGCCCGCGGCGGGGCAGGCGGGGCCCATCCGCCAGTCCGAGATGAACAGCTGGGCGATCTTCTCGTCCACGGTCAGGGTCTTGACGTAGGCGGCGGCGCGCTCGGCGGGGGAGAGCCGCCAGTCGTTGACGGGGGTCACCTCGCCGGTGCCGTCGATGTCCTTAAAGGTCAGGCCGTCCTGCTCGATGACGCGGCGGGACACCGTGCCGATGGTGGGGCCGTTGGGGTTGTGGTAATATTTCAGGTTGTCGGATGCTTTTTTTGCCATGAAGCGTTCCTCCTTCTCAGCTGGTGCAAACGGGGTGGGGCATGGGCCCCATAGTGCTTTTATTATCGCACAAAGCCGCCCCGGATGGGAAGGATTATTTTGCGGGGAATCCGTACAATTTTTTCATTCTGACCGAATTTTCGGCGCTTTGGGCAAAGAAATGGTGAATTTGACGAGAAAACCGCCCCCCAAACTGTGAAAAATGGTCCCGGCGGAAGGAGTGACTTTTCTCAAAAAAACTTTTGTGTTATAATCAAAAGCGTGAAAGTGCGAAAGCAGAGGGCAGCATCTGCCAGCAAAACCAACGCACGAAAATGGAGAGGTGATTTGCGTGAAGGTCGAGATCAGCCGGGTGCTGGAGAAGATGGCCGGTTCCATGAACATCGGCTTGACCAAGATGACCCCGCCCTTCGACGGGATCGGAAATTTTGACTACGGGCTGCGCCGCGCCCTGGACGCGGAATTTGACTGGCCGGGCTTTGGGCAGTCCCTGCTGGACCAGGTGCCGGAAAAGACGCTGGTCTTTGCACAGGGGGTGTTCGAGCTGCGGTTCGCGCTGTTCCTGGCGCCGGACGAGCCGGAAACACTGTACTGCTTTGGGCCCTGGGCGGACGGCCCCCAGTCCCGGGAGTCGCTGGACTGGTGCGCGACCTACCTGGACGAAAAGGCCCAGAAGGTGGTGGAGGAATACCACAACCGGGTGCGCCAGGTGGACGACAACGCCATCAAGACCACGTTGTTTGCGGTGATCTCGCTGCTGTTCCCGGAAGGGGAGCTGAAAACCGCCGAGTGGCGGGAGTTCATGCCCCTGCGCTTCCGCCCCAGCTTGGAGAGCTTCCGGGAAAAATCCTTTACCGAAGAGCTGCCCGCCGAGCTGATCGCCGAGCGCTACGCCGCCGAGAACCGGATGCTGGCGGCGGTGATCAAGGGGGACATCCAGGCGGCGCTGGGGGGCTACGAGAGTTTCCGGCGGTTCCAGCTGACGCCCCGGATGCGCAGCCCCCTGCGGGACTTCAAAAACTTCAGCATCATCCTGAACAGCCTGCTGCGCAAATCCATCGAGCAGGCCAGCGTCCACCCCTATTACATCGACCAGATCTCTTCCCGCTTTGCGCTGGAGATCGAGGCCCTGGGCAGCGTCGAGGAGGGCGAGCGGCTGCGGGTGCGGATGGTGCGGGAATACTGCCGCTATGTGCAGAAATACTCCCTGCGGCAGTACAGCCCCCTGATCCAGAAGGTGATCAACGAGATCAACCTCCACCTGGACAGCACCCTGTCCCTCAAGACCCTGGCGGCCCAGTGCTACATCAGCCCCAGCTACCTGTCCAACGTCTTTAAGCAGGAGACGGGCCAGACCCTGACCGACTACATCAGCCGCCGCCGGATGGAGCGCGCCGCCCGCCTGCTGCTGACCACCAACGCCCGGGTGGCGATGGTGGCGGAGGAAGTGGGCATCCTGGACGTGAACTACTTCACCAAGATGTTCAAGAGCGCCACCGGCCAGACCCCCACCGCCTACCGGCGGGACAAGCGGGCCCAGGCCTCGCTGGAGGTGGCCCCCGACAGCGCCGCCCCTCTGCCCCCGCCCGCCGGCGGCGAAAAACGGGAAAAATTGAGAAAATCCTGAAATTGCCTCTTGCAATGCTGCGCGGAGTGTGCTATAATACATCCCGCAGTCCTGCTGCTATAGCTCAGTTGGTAGAGCGCATCCTTGGTAAGGATGAGGTCTCCAGTTCAAATCTGGATAGCAGCTCCATATGCAATACAGAAAGCCTCGAAGGGATAAACCTTCGGGGCTTTTTTGCGTCCTGCCGGCAGGATGTGAAATCGGGGTGAATACCGCCTGCGGGCTGCAATAGGGACCTGGTTTGATTCGTATAGCATATACTGGACCAGATTTTGGCAACCAACGAGGTGAAGTGTATGCAGAAAAACCACAAAGTGCTGGCTGTGCTGGCCTGTCTGGCGCTGGCCGCCGGGACCATGGCCGGATGCGCGCCGTCGGCCCCGCCGGCGGACAGCGCCCCGGCCCGGACGGAGGAGGGGACTGCCAACCCCCTGAACGACGGGCGGCTGCGCTATCTGTACGATCTGAACAGCAGCGGCGGGGGCACCCTGCTGCGGGGCAGCGAACTGCTCTACCGGGCCAGCCCCTCCGAGAGCATCACCCTGCTGTACGCCCCCGGCCAGGCAGAGCCGGCGGGCTGGCAGCTGGGCCGGAACGACGCGAACGGCCAGCGGGTCACCGAAGTGTACGACGAGGCGGGCCAGCTGATCTGGTCCGGCTCCGGCGCGTGGCGGGCCGCCCTGGCGGGGGAGACGCTGGCCCTGGAGCCGGGGAGCGCCGCCGTGGACGTGGGGCCCAGCGGCGTCACCGGCTGCCGCCTGATCGACACCGCCGCCGGGACGGAATACGCCCTGCCCGCCGAGACCTCCGGCTGCATCCCCACCGGGGCCGGGCAGGCGGTGCTGACCCTGAACACCGACCCGGCCGCCGGCGGCCTGGAGGGCAGCAGCGTGGTGGTCCTGGACCTGGCGTCGGGCGCGGAGCTGTACCGGATCGACCGGGCCTATGCCTACCGGGCCTACGGCCTGGACGGCCCCAGCCGCTGCGCCGGCATCCAGCGCTACGACCCCGCCACCGAGACCTGGTATACCGACCTGTACGACCCCGACACCCGGACTATGTACAGCCGGTTTGAGACCTTCTGCGGGAAAAATCTGATCTGCTACCAGCCCGAGCCGGGGCGCTACGACGTCTGCGCCCTGGGCGAGACCGAGCCTCTGGCCAGCTACGACGGCCCCTGCTCCTACTGGCGGGAAGGGCTGGCCCTGGCCCGGGACGCGGAGGGCGGCGCGCACCTCTATCGGGCGGACGGGACGGAACAGCCGCTGTTCGACTTCCTGACCTACAGTGTGGACGGCGGCTGCGCGGCTTTCCTGCTGCAGGACGGCAGCCTGCTGCTGTACGGCCCGGACGGCAGCGAAACGGCGATCGAGACCGGCCTGACCAGCCAGGACCGGGTGTCGGTGATGGGGGCCCAGGGCGGCTGCGTCCTGCTCAGCGTCAGCGACGCGGACTACACCGTCACCCGCAGTTTGATCTATGACGCTTCCGGCCTGCTGTACGACAGCGACGGCAGCGGCTACGACCGGCTGATGTACCTGACCATGGGCCCGGACGGCCCGCTGTACAACGCGACCCGGCAGGGAGCGGGGGGCGGCTGGCTGTCCGACGTGGTGGACAGCCGGGGCAACGCCCTGCTGACGGGCCTGGCCGACGTCTCCTGGGGGGACGACCTGCCCGACGGGGTCATCGCGGCCCGGCGGGGCTTTGAGCGGGGCTACATGGACCTGGAAGGCAACTGGCTTTACAGCGAGAGCGTCTTTACCTCCCTTGCGGATGAGGACGGCTCGTATGACTGGTAAGGAAGAAAAGGAGCAGCACCATGCGAAACACAAAACTTTCCCGCCGCAGTTTCCTGGCGGCGCTGGGCCTGGGGACGGCCGCCCTGTGGCTGGGGGGCTGCGGGCCCGCCGGCAGCACACCGGACGATGCGTCCAGCCAGGCCCCGGCCTCCAGCCTGCCGGAGGAGGCGGAGGCAGAGCCCTTCCTGACCCCGGAGGAATTCCCGGGGGTGGACGGCTCCACCGCCTGCATCCCCCTCATCGCCCAGATGATGGCCGACGCCGCCGGCGTCCCCCTTGAGGAGGCCCAGAGCAGCGTCACCGTCAGCACCACCGCCTACGCCTGGGAGAACATGGGGGTCTACGGCAGCTCCGACATCGGGCTGCTGGTGGTCTACGAGGCCCCCGACTACGTCAAGGAGGAGATCGCCGCCGCCGGCGTGGAGCTGGAACAGAAGGCGGTGGGCCGGGACGCGCTGGTCTTTATCGTCAACGAGGAGAACCCGGTCCAGAGCCTGACCCTCGGCCAGCTGCGGGACATCTACGCCGGCCGCGTCACCAACTGGAGCGAGGTGGGCGGCGCCGACGCGCCCATCGTGGCCTTCCAGCGGGGGGAGGACAGCGGCAGCCAGACCCTGTTCCAAAAACTGCTGATCGGGGACGGGGAGCTGATGGAGGCCCCCACCGAGCTGGCCCCCGCCTCCATGGGCGGGCTGGTGGACAGCGTGGCTGCCTACAACAACAGCGCCAACGCCATCGGCTTTTCGGTCTACTATTATATAGACCAGATGTATTCCCAGCCGGGGCTGCGCCTGCTGGCGGTGGAAGGGGTGGAGCCCGCAAACGACACCATCGCCGCCCAGGAGTACCCCCTGTGCAACGACTTCTACGCCGTCATCCGGGCCAACGCCGCCCCCGACAGCCCCGAGCGCCGGCTCTACGACTGGCTGTCCACCGATGCGGGCCGCGCCTGCATCGAAAAGGCGGGCTACGTCCCGGCCTGAAGCATAGAACAGGAAAGCGTGCCGCTTTTGCGGCACGTCAGACTGTCAAAAAAGTCCCGTCCAGCCGACATGTGCGGATGGACGGGACACATACAGG
>OERL01000098.1_pt1 | contig 19614 bp, 14 predicted proteins | sample 1539981 | NCBI WGS metagenome assembly OERL01 (sample SAMEA3891867, study PRJEB23780) | metagenome | biome: terrestrial biome; feature: animal house; material: Caecal content | place: Italy | collected 2015-05-05
TAACGAGACACTCCCGCCCGCTCTTTGCAAGGCGGCAGGCAAGTCCGCCCGCGTGCACTCCGTTTATTCCCCTACACAGGAAACCGTCGTGTCTCACGCCCGCTTTTTCGAGAGCGTCGGCAAGGCGGTCGGACTCGCTCCTGAGATGGTCGGCACAGGATTTTATGACGAAAGAGGGCGGAAAATTTGCCCCCACGTGAGAATCGACCGCCGAAAGTTTCGCGAAGTCCCCGTCTTTGCTTTCCGCGAATTCACGCTTGGACATTCCGAGGAAAGCGCGCGCGAATTTTTTCATATCCGGGAATCCGGTGCCTACCGAGCGCACGGGGTCGAAAAGTCCGCTTATCGTTATGCACGCCGCGGGCAGGAAAGAGTCCCTGCGGCCGAACTCTATTCCGAACGCGTCGTAAAGTTCGGGCTTCGCGGCTATTGCGGAAACCATAGCGGCGAAATAACCGCCCGCGCTGTCACCCGCAATGACTATGCGGGAGGTGTCGGCGCCGCCGCGTCCGACGATATCGAGCGCAAAATCTATGCCTTTGAAAAGTTGTCTGAGATGTTCCGGGTGCACCGCGTCCGCCGCGTAATCGTAACCCATATTTATCGCAACAAAGCCTTTATCAACCCATTCGTAACAATAAAACCTTCTGCTGCGCGTCTCACCCGATACAAAACCGCCGCCGTGAATGTAAATTAAAACGGGTTTGCCGACAACTCCGTCGGGCTTTTCGATAATGTCGAGCACGCCTCTCTTTCCGTCGTCGTAACGCAGGTTCTTGTGAACCGCTATACCCTTGTGACCTCTGTAAAGAATCAGGTTGAGAAAACTTTCTCCGAAATTATACCACCACTCCGCCGCCTTGACGGAGATTTTATCCGCTCTCGTAAGCATATTTCCCCCTTGCAGTCCGACCGCCCCGTGCCCTTCTCGCAGGGCGGTTCGGCGATAAAGAAAAGGCTCCCGAAGGAGCCTTTCCGTCGCGTTTGCCGTTACTTGCCCTGGCCGTATTTGGCGTCGAATTTCTCGAGGCACTTCACGCTGATTGCGTAGCAGTCCGCGAGGCAATCCTTGTCGAGGTTGTCGTAACTGTCCTTGAGCGTGTGATAGTAATCCTCGAGGACGTGGTTGAGTGCGGTGATACCGGTGACTTTGTATCCGCCCTGCGCGAACGCCGCGGAATCCGTCGCGCCGCCGAGAGGAGGAACGAGGGTCTTGTTGCACTTGATACCGAGTTCTTTCGCGCTCTCCATAAAGGTGTCGCTGACTTCCTTGTCCGCCTTGACGGTGGCGTTGAGGTCGCGATAGTTGACGCCGAGGAACTTGCTTGCGTGAATGGTGTCGTAACTGTAAATCCAGGTGGGCACGTCGTCGAATTCGCCCTTGTGTTGTTCAACCCACGCTTTCGCGCCGCGCAGACCCGCTTCTTCGGAGCCGGAGAGAATGACGCCGACTTCGGTGTGTTCGAGTTCGATACCCGCGTCTTTCATAGCCTTGAGGATAGCGATACCCATATAGCAACCGGTGAGGTTGTCGTTGGCGCCGTCGACGACGGTCTTGGGGTCCCACATCCAGTACATACCGATGAGCAGAGGCGCGAACACGAGCACGGCAATACCGCACCAGAAGAGCGCGTCGCCGTATACCGCGGTGTATGCGTCGAGAGTGAAGACCTGCATATAGCCGCCTTCGAGCCTCACCGCCGCGACGATGTTCAGCACCAGCGCGATGAGCGCGCCCACGACGCTGAGACCGATGTGCGCTTCGTAAACACTTCCGCCCCACTTGTTGTTGACGGGCCAGTTCCAGGCGGCGTCGGGGTGACCGTTGAAGAAAATCCTGGCTTTGACTTCGCCCGTGCATTTCTTGATTGCCGTAACGTTGTGACCTGTCTTTTCGGGGAACACGAAGTCGATGAGTTTACGGTAGAAACCAAACTGCACTATCATAATGAAGAAACCGAGCGCGATAAGTGCTGCGGCAAGGGCGGGCATAAAGAAGAACAACACCATACCCGCAAGCGCGAATGTAACGGTGAAGTAAATCCAGCCGAGGAAAGAATAGGGGTGAAGTTTGAAAGACTCGACGTCTGCTCTTTCACAGCCGCAATCCTTTTTCAGGACGTCCGCCATATACTCGCACGCCTGCTTCTCGCCTTCGCTGCCGGGACTGCGCTTCTCGCATTTCTGAATGACGGCGGTTATACCGTCTATCATATACTGCGCACTTTCGGCTTTTTCGTTGATAAGTTTGCTGAAATCAGCCATAACACCCTCCTTAAAGTGCCTAGATTAGTTAAATTGTAACATACCTGCCAACCCTGTTCAATGGACAAACGGGACGAAAATGTCGGTTTTCTCGCGCGCAGCCCGCGCGAAAGAGGCACTCAAATCAACGTATGTCGTCGCCCCCGACGCCTCCGTCTTTCGCGGCGCGCTTCTCCGCCCTGCGTCTCGCGGCGTTCTCGCGGCTCACGTAAACGGCGTAATTCAACTTGTGCACCAGCCTGACCAGGGGGGCGTACCACGGCGCTTTGGGAATCCTGCCGCCGTATTCGTAGGGAATCGCGCAGGTCAGGTGCGGTTGCAATCTGCTCTCCGTTACGTCCAGGCGGATTGCCGTGCATTTCCTCGGTCTGTCGAAGACCGCTACCCTGCGGAATCCCACCGATTCCACGGAAGCGACTTTCTTCCATTTGCCCTTGCGGAACACGGAAATATCCGCGCGTTCTATACGCTCCGAGAAATCGCAGTTCTCCCTGAGCAGTACCTTGTCGACGCGTTTTTCGCCGTCGAATTTCATAACCACGCCGCACGTCACGCCCCTCGGCACGAAGTATGTGTCGTCGTCGGCGGAAAGATTGGAGGCGGGAAATTGCGCGGTCTCCTCCGCACACTCGTACGTGCAAGCCACGGGACGCGCGAAGTGCGATTTCAGCGTTTCGCCCAATTCGGCGAGCCGCTTCCTGTCCGCGGCGGCGATATTGCCGCTCCTGTCGGGCGGAACGTTGAGCAGCAAGAGACAGTTGCCGCCCACGGTGCCGTACCATATCCTCAACAAATTTTTGAGCGACCGCACGAGCCCGTCCTGCGAAGCGTGATAGAACCAGCCGGGACGCACGGAAACGTCGGCTTCCGCGGGATACCATATCAGTTTGTCGTGCCCGTCCAGAACCGCACGGCTTCCGAGGTCCTCCGCGGTTATGCCGACGTTTTTCATCGGCCCGCCGTCGGATTGCTGGGAGTTGTCCTGAATGGTCTGGGTGTCGAAGGCGAACGCAGGCACGACGTTTCTTTCGTTCTCCCGCGCGATTCCCGCTTCGTTGCCCACCCAACGTATATCGGGACCGCAGTTGGATATGCAGGCGTCGGGCTGCAACTCGCGCACGGTGGCGTAATATCTTTCGAAATCGTATTTCTGACGGGGTTTTCCGTCCATATAGGAGCCGCACGCTCCGTCCAGCCACACGCAGAAAATATCTCCGTAGCGGGTGAGCAATTCGGTGAGTTGACGGACGTAAAAGTCGTTGTACTTGTCCGTCCCGTAAAATTCGCTGTTCCTGTCCCAGGGGGATAGATAAATGCCGAACTTCAGCCCGAATCTGCGGCAACTGTCCGCGACTTCCGCGACGACGTCGCCTTTCCCGTCCCTGTACGGCGACGAACGCACCGAGTAGTCCGTCGTATCCGTCTGCCACAGACAGAATCCGTCGTGATGTTTGCAGGTGAGAATGACGCCCTTTGCTCCCGCCGATTTCGCGCACCGCACCCAGTCGTCGGTGTTTTGCGCGGTGGGATTGAACAACGACGCGGGCGCCGTCCCGTCGCCCCATTCCTTGCCCGTGAACGTGTTTATACCGTAATGGATAAATACGTTGAAAGAGTCCTCCTGCACGGCTTTCTGCCTCGCGGAAGGCACAACGGAAGTGTACCGCTCCAATCTCTCTTTATCCGTCACGTTATCCTCCGAAAAGTCGGCCCCCCGCTCCGTTCACATAAGGGCGGAATGTATCACGAAATCCGCGGTGGCTTTGTTGGTGGCAATGGGAATATCGTACACCACGGCTATTCGCAAAAGCGCTTTGACGTCGGGGTCGTGGGGCTGCGCTTCCAGCGGGTCCCAGAAAAACACCACCATATCTATTTCGCCTTCGGCTATCTTGGCTCCTATCTGCTGGTCGCCGCCTAGAGGGCCCGAAAGATACCGCTTGACGTTAAGTCCCGTTGCTTCCGAGACGAGTTTTGCAGTGGTGCCCGTCCCGCAAAGGCTGTAATTTTTGAGAATTTCGGCGTGCCCCGCCGCCCAGGCGAGCATTTCGTCCTTTTTATGGTCGTGCGCAATGAGCGCAATCGTTTTCACGCTGCTCATAATACCTCCGTAAAATCAAACACGTTGAGACCCGTGACTTCGTCGGTTTTTCTGCCCACCGCAATATCCGCGGTGCGCAATACCAGTTCGCAAGTGGCTCCGATGACGGCGCGTTTGAGATGTCCGCCGTACGCCCTGCCGTCGCCGCCGCCCGCCGTCGCGTGAAGGTGCACGTACGGTTCGCCGTCCTTGCGCGTAACCGTACCCAGCAGAGACGTGAGTTCCATTGGCTCTGCGTACGAATTGTCGTAATATCTTTTTGCAGAGACGTCGTACACGCTCACGTCGAACTCTTTCACCGCGCCTATTCCGCTTACCTCGGCAAAGATTACGTTTTCGCGTCGGGCAATCGCACGCACGCTGTCCACGATTTCCTCGCCGACTTCCAACCTTGCGACAATCACGCCGCCTGCCTTTGCGTATTCCATATCTCCTCCGCGGGGCACTCCCCGTCTTTTTATTCTACCCCGCCGCACGCCCGCGCACAAGACCGAAAATAAAAGACGGAGAGCACTCCGCTCCCCGTCCCCATTCCTTTTCGAGACGCCGTTCTCGCCCGCGCTCAGTAATCCCTCGCCACGACGGTTACGCCAACGGTGATGACCCTGTCGTTGTCGGTGTCAATCAGGACAAGCGTCGTTTCGCCCGGCGACAACAAATCCGAATTAAACGAAATTCGGGCGGCGTAGACGTACGCACCGTTGCTGCCCGAGCCGCTCACACGGTATATTGCCTTGTCGGGGATAACTTGCTGATTGGTGGATATAACCTTGACGAGAGCGAGCGTGGAATATCCGTCTTCGTTCTGAACAACGGTATTTAAGACGGGGTCCGTGCCGAACGTCACCCCGAACGAGCCGTTTATTCCTCCCGCCACAAGGTCGGGAGTTTCAGTCCAGCCCATTCCTCTTTCGGCATTGGGCACTTCGAGTACGCGCATTTCCGCAGTCACGGTAACGTCCGCGGCGGGCATAACGAAGGTATAGGTGCCCTCGGCGGCGCCTGCCGCACATTCCGTGCCGTTTGCGAACACCTTGGCTGCCTCGAGAAAATTCCAACCTTCGTAATCGACGGTAACGGTCACGGTCTTGCCCGCGCCCACGATGGAATAATCGGCCCTGAGGTCGTAATAATCCCCGAATACGTCGTCCTCTTCGCAGGAAACGGAATAAGAGACGGGCTTGCTCTCTCCGCCTCCTCCCTGTTCCTTGGAGTCGTCTCCGCACGCGGTGAGTACCGCCGCCGCGCAGACCGCCAGCACGACCACGCACAACAATGTCGCAAGAAGTTTCTTCATAGTATACCCTCCCGCATTACGGATTCCGATACAGTTATATACCGACTGAGCCTATTCTGTCAACCCGCGCTCCAACGAGACCAGGGTCTCCAGGCACATTGTCTCGGGGAACATATCGAAAGGCTGTATGTGAGAAAGAGTGAAGCCGCCTTCGGCAAACAATGCGATATCGCGTGAAAGCGTGGCGGGATTGCAGGAGATATAGACCACCTTTTCACAGTCGGAAGCGTTGACGGCGGCGACGACTTCGGGCGCACAACCTTTGCGGGGCGGGTCCAGCAACACCACGCGTCTTGTCCCCTCCGCGCACTCCGAAAACCCGTTGCGCATAAATTCCGCGGCGTCGGCGCACACTTCGCGCACCCTGTCGGATAAACCCAGTCTGTTCATAAGTTTCTCGGCGTCCGCCACCGCTTCGGGGACGATTTCCACTGCGGTTATCCGTGCCGCGGGCAAACGAGAGGCGACTTCGGCGGTGAGCAAGCCCACCCCCGAGTAAAGTTCGATTATCTCGTCGCAGTCCCCCACAAGTTCGCAGGCCGCGGCATAGAGTTTGTCGCGCATTTCGTCGTTGACCTGCAAAAACGAGAGCGGCGAAACGACGGCGCGGAAAGCGCCGAAATCCTGCGGGGTTTCCTTGCCGTGTACGAGTGTCGCGGTCTCACCCAGTATTACGTTGTTTTTCTGCATCTGCGGAGAAACGTAGACCGCGTAACCCGAAAAATGTCTGTCGAGTTTCTTGACCAGATTGGAGAGGCGCGGCACGCTGTCGCCGTTGACCGACAACGTGACGGACAAAGTCGTCACGAAGCGCGCAACCAGATGGCGCAGCAGCCCCTTGCCCGTCTTTTCGTCATATACGGAAACGTCGTTTTCGTTGGCCCATTCGGAGACGTCCGCAATCAGGTCTGCCGCCCAATCTCCGTGCAGCGGACAGGAGCGCATAGGCACAACGAGGTGGGAGCGTTTTTCGTAGAATCCCAGCACCACTTTGCCGTGCTTGCCCATTCTTCCGAAAGGCAGGGAAAGTTTGTTGCGATAGCCCCACTGCCTTCCCGAAACGACGGGCGGCACGTCAACGTCCAGTCCCGCGTTTTTCCTGAGAATGCGGACCAGCCCTTGCCGTTTCACTTCCTCTTGCGCGTCGCGGGAAAGGTGTTGCAAATCGCACCCGCCGCAACGTCCGAAATGCGGACAACGGGGTTTTATCCTGTCTTTTGACGTGGATAAACATTCGATAAGGTCGGCAAATGCGCACTCCTTCTTTGCGTAATTCACCTTTGCGCGAATCTTTTCGCCCACTATCGCGAACGGAACGAAAACAGGGTATGTGCCAATCTTGACGATACCCTCGCCGCTCATACCGAAGTCCACGACGACTCCCTCTATTATGTCTCCGACAGCCAGTCTGCTCATTTTTCCGCATAAGAAAACGAACGCCGCGGCGTTCGTTTTCCCGTTTCCTTATTACTTGCGCGCGTAAATTTTCTTGAGTTGCGCGAATCTCGGCAGCCCGTCCTCGAGGGGGGCTTTGGCTTCGCCCTGAATGAGAGGCAGGGCATACTTGACGTATTCTTCGCTGATACCTTTTCCGCCTTCGGTAATCCATTCGAGGGGGAAGGTTTTCTCGGTGTTGGCGGCAAGTTCGAGAGGCATAAGCACGTTCTTGCACACATACTTGTCGGAACTGTAGTCGCGCTCGAAAACAACCATCTTGTCCGTCTCGCCCGCGACAGCCGAACGCACCGCGAAAGCGCCGGCGTTGAACGCTTCTTCGACGTCGGTCTTGGAGGCGAGGTGCGCTCCGCAACGCTGCATAAGGCTGAGTTCGATGGGACGCACCTTGACGTTGAGGCGTTCCTTGATTATGCCGCCGAGGATACCCGCAAGACCGCCGAGAGTGGCGTGCCCGAACAAATCGTTTGCGCCCGCCTTGAAGTCGCCGACATACTTTCCGTCCGCGGTCTTGAGGCCTTCGGAAACGACTGCGATGCACTTGTTGTTGTTGCGCTCGCAAACGGTTGCGACGTCTTCGACGAACTTATCCACGTCGAAAGGCACTTCGGGCAGATAGATGAGGTCGGCGCCGAGCCCCTTGAAATTGGCGAGTTCCGCGGAAGCGGCGAGCCAGCCCGCGTTTCTGCCCATAACCTCTATGATGCACACCAGACCGAAGTTGTACACTTTCGCGTCGAGGTTGCACTCCATAAGGGTGGTGGCGATATATTTAGCCGCGCTGGCGTAGCCGGGGCAATGGTCGGTGCCGTAAAGGTCGTTGTCTATGGTCTTGGGCACGCCGATGACGTTGCAGTCGTAACCGACGGACTGAAGGTATTTGCTGATTTTGTTGCAGGTGTCCATACTGTCGTTGCCGCCGTTGTAGAAGAAATAGCGGATATCGTACTTTTTGAACACCTCGAGGATACGCTCGTAATCGGTGGCGTCCTCGGTGACGTCCTTGAGTTTGTATCTCGCGGAACCGAGCGCCGAAGAGGGGGTATACTTCAGAAGTTCGAGTTCCTTGGGGTCCTCTTTGGACATATCGTAGAATTTCTCGTCGAGAATACCGACGATGCCGTGCTCCGCTCCGTAAACGGCAGTGATGTTCTCCTGACGGAGGGCTTCGACGAACACGCCCGCCGCGCTGCTGTTGATGACGGAAGTGGGACCGCCGCTCTGCCCGAACATACAGGCACCTTTAAGATTCTTCATAGTTCATCTCCTGAAAATTTAATCGGTCTTGCCGAACACGAATATAATACCTTTTTTTGCAGTCGGGGGCAAGCGATATCGCTTCTTTCCGAAATAAATTGCGCACGGGCGCATACGTCGGCGCGCACGAGCAACGCCCGCGGGCGCTCCCGCTCGCCCGCAGGCTGTTATCCGTCGCTGAAAGCAAAAAAAACCGCCGCACGCGGTGCGGCGGTTCTTTGCCCGTGAAAAATTATTTGCTTATCGTGGTGGCGAGAGCGTAAAGTCTCTCGTCGAATTTCTTCACGCAGTTGAGCGCTTCGATGACGTTCATATCTATGATGTCGCTGCCGCGGACGCCGACTACCCTGCCGCTCTGTCCGCACTCGATGAGTTCGACGGCGCGCGCCGCCATACGGGAAGCGAGAACGCGGTCGAACATAGACGGCGTGCCGCCCCTCTGAATGTAACTGAGAGCAACGTGGTTGACGGTTCTGCCCGTGGAAAGTTTGACCTTTTCGCGCAGTTCCTCTTTGATGTCGTTCCTGCCCTCGGCAAGCACGATGATAGTGGAAGTCTTGCCTTTGTCAAAGCCTTTTTTCACACTCGCCGCTATCGCGTCCACATCAGTGGGGGCCTCGGGAACGATGACGTATTCGGCGCCGCCCGCGACCGCCGTCTTCAGGGCGATGTCGCCGCACAGCCTGCCCATAACCTCGAGAATCATTATTCTGTCGTGCGAGGTGATGGTGTCGCGCAGTTTCAGCATTGCGTCGAGAACCGTGTTGCAGGCGGTATCGAAACCTATCGTATAGTCGGTATATCCCATATCGTTATCTATGGTCCCGGGAATGCCGATGACGTTGAGATTGGTGTTCTGGTGCAGGTCCTCTATGCCGCGGAAAGAGCCATCGCCGCCGATGACGATGAGGTTGTAGACGCCGCGTTTGGTGAGGTTCTTTGCCGCCTCTTTCTGCACTTCCACTTTCTTGAACTCGTCTGTTCTGCCCGTGCGGAGAATGGTGCCGCCCGTGTGTACGCAGTTTGACACGCTGTTGTACTGCATCTGGAAAATGTCGTCCGAGAGCAGCCCTACGTAACCGTGCCTCACACCGTAGACTTCATAGCCCTTGTTCATCGCGTAACGCACTGCGGTTCTGATGCAGGCGTTCATACCGGAGGAATCGCCGCCGCTGGTAAGAATGGCGAGTTTCTTGTTGTTTTCGACGTTGTTCTTTGCCATATTGACCTCTCGTCCCGCTTGCGCGGATATTGCGACGGGCGCGCCCGCCGCGCATATTGTTATTATAAGTAAAAACCGTTCACTTGTAAAGTGTAATTTTCCCGCTACGCCGCGCCGCTGATCGGGAAGGCGGCAACGGCACGCGGCTATGCCTTTTCACGGTATATAACGCCCTTGTCCCCCACAAGGTTACGCAGTCTCTCGAAAAGTTCGTCGCAAGGGGTCACACGGTGACGGAAATTGCGCAGGTAGGGCTTGTGTTTGTCCGCAATCTGCGCTCTCACGAGGGTGTCTCCCGGATAAAGCGACAGAACGGCAGTCACCGCCGAAGCGTGCGACTCGCTTTCGACCAACACGTACACCACCCCGCCCGCGGCTTTGCTTTCCTTGCCCGCCGTCCGCGCGTCTCCGCCCGACCAGACTTCCAGTTTCTCCACCACGATTTTGGGTTCGGCTTCGTCGCGGAGGTCTATTCTGCCGTACGCTTTGATGGGAGTGTCCGCAGTCAGAACCGCCGCATACTGCTCGTAAACCCTGGGATACATAGTGAAGGCTATCGCTCCGTCCCAGTCCTCCAGTCTGCCGACGGCAAACGGCTGTTGCTTGCTCGTGGTCTTGCGCTCGTGCGCCTCGACCACGCACCCCATACACACCCGTTTCCCGTCAAGCGAACGGTCTACGGCGGGGTGTCCCTCTTCGGACGCCTCGTCGCTTTCCGCCTGAGCCGCCGCTCCTTCGGCGCCGTCGTCGGAGGTGGCAAACAGTTCGGAGGTGTGGAAAGTTATTCCTTCCGCCGCGTAGGGATAATCGGCAAGCGGGTGACCGCTTACGTACATACCCAACACCTCTTTTTCGCCCGACAACAACTGAGCCTTGTCGTATTCGGGCAATTCCGTATAGGTGACGGCGGTATCCTCTATGAGTTCGTCGAACAGGGAAATCTGCCCCGTCATTCTTTTCTTTTTATCGGACGCCACTCCGTCCATAATCTTCTCGTAAGACGCCGTGAGAGTGGCGCGGGTCTTGCCGAAAGAGTCGAACGCACCGCCCTTTATCAGGCTCGCCACCAGTCGCTTGTTGATTTGCTCGGAGCACCTTTCGATGAAATCCCTGAGGTCGGTGAACGCGCCGTGCGCTTCGCGCTCGCGCAGAATGTACTCGACCGCCTGCTCTCCGACGTTCTTTATGCCCATAAGCCCGTAACGCACGTTGTCGTCGTCAATGGAAAAGTGGGTCTTGGAGAGGTTTATGTCGGGAGGCAGGATCTTCACGCCGCTGCGGCGCAGATAGTTGATGTAGTGTTTGACCTCGTCGGCGTTGGTGATGCGGTTGTTGATGACGGCGGTGATGTAGTGGTTGGGATAGTAGCACTTGAGGTACGCAGTCCTGTAGGACAGAACCGCATACGCCGCGGCGTGCGACTTGTTGAACGCGTACTTCGCGAACTCGAGTATCTTGTCGAAAAGATTGCTCGCGACTTCTTCTGGCACACCGAGCGCAACCGCGCCGGGAATCTGCTTCTTGGTCTTGTCTCCGTCCAGTTGCCCGCCGTGAAGGAAAATCTCCTTCTGCTTGCTGAGAACGTCGGCTTTTTTCTTTGCCATTGCGCGTCTCATTATGTCCGCGCCGCCGAAGGAATAGCCTGCCAGTTTCTGCGCAATCTGCATAACCTGTTCCTGATAGACTATGCAACCGTAGGTGGTGGCCAGTATGTCTTTGAGCCACGGGTGGTCGTAATGCACCGCGTCGGGATTGCGCTTGCCCTCGAGGAAGAGGTTGAGGAACTGCATAGGACCGGGACGGTACATCGAAATGCCTGCCATAACGTCCTCCAGAGATGCGGGCTGCATCTGCATCATAAATTTCTTGATGCCGCCGCCCTCAAGTTGGAATATGGCTTCGCAGTCTCCGCTGGCTATGACCTCGTAAACCCTGGGGTCCTCGTAACCCAGTTTGTCGAAGTCCACTTCAATGCCCTTGTCTTCCTTGATGTATTTCACCGCCTCGCTGATGTCGGTGAGGGTCTTAAGCCCCAGGAAGTCCATTTTAAGCAGCCCCTGCGCCTCGACCATACCCTTGTCGAACTGCGTGACGATTTCGTTGCCGTTGCGGGAAAGAGGCACGTGCTCGACAATGGGGTCGCGGCAAATGACCACGCCCGCCGCGTGCATAGACGCCTGCCTCGGCATACCCTCAAGCGCTATCGCCGTGTCGATTATGGCGCGGGCCTGCGGGTCCTCGGCGTAAAGTTTGGCAAAATCTTCGGAATAGAACTGCGCTCCCCGCGTGAGACACCTGTCGAGTTTGACTTTCCCGTTGGGTATGCACTTCACCCAGTTGTTGACCTCGGTGTACGGAATATCGTACACCCTGCCGACGTCTTTGATTGCCTGTTTGGCACTCATCGTGGAATAAGCGATAATCTGCGACACGTTGGGCGCGCCGTATTTCTGCACGACGTATTCGATTATCTCGGGACGACGCACGAAACAGAAGTCTATGTCGAAGTCGGGGTTGGACACCCTTTCGCGGGACAGGAACCGCTCGAACAGCAGGCTGTAGCGCAGCGGGTCGACGTCGGTTATGCCTATGGAATACGCGACCAGGCTTCCCACGCCGCTGCCTCGGCCGGGTCCCACGGGAATGCCCCTCAGCCTTGCGGCATTGACGAAGTCCCACACGATGAGGAAGTAGTCGTTGAAACCGCATTGGTCGATGACGCCGAGTTCGTAGTCCAACCTCGTCTTGATTTCGTCGGTGATGACGGGATATCTGCCGTAAATGCGCTCCCACGCGAGGTCGTGCAGGTATTCTTTCGCCGTCCTGCCGTTCATATCCTCGGTGTCGAAACGCGGAATGTAAGTCGTGGAGTGTTCGACGACGAAATAATCCCCGTCGACCTTGTCGGCGATTTCTTTGGTGGAGGCAATCGCTTCGGGTATCCACGAAAACAGTTCCTCCATTTCCTCGCCGCTCTTGAGATAGAAATTGTCGTTCTCGAAGCGCACGCCCACCTTCTCCGTCTTTTTGCACTGGAGCGTGATACACATCATAGTGTCCTGCGTGTCGGCGTCCTCGCGTTCTATGTAGTGAACGTCGTTGGTGGCGACCACTTTCACCCCGATATCGCGGGCAAGCGCGACGAGTTGATTGAGTATTCGCTTCTCTCCTTCGAGACCGTGGTCCTGCAATTCGATGTAGAAATCGCCCTCGGCAAACATTCCCTTGAGGCGAAGCGCGTACGCCTTGGCGTCCTCGTAATCTCCGCGCAACAATGCCGACGGAATATGCCCTGCGAGACACGCCGAACAGCATATGAGCCCCTCGGAGTACTTCTCCAGAAGACGGAGGTCGATACGCGGTTTCATATAGAATCCGTCCACATAGGATTCCGTGGACAGGCGCATAAGGTTTTCGTATCCTTTCTGATTCTTGGCAAGCAGAATCAGGTGTTCGCGCTTATGGAGCACCTCGGGGGTTTTGACGTACATATCGTCGGTCACGTAAAACTCGCTGCCGATAATGGGCTTGAGTTTGTTCTTGCGCATAGCGGACACGAAAGTGTGCACGCCGTAAAGATTGCCGTGGTCGGTGATTGCCGCGGCTGTCATACCCCGCTTGATAAGCGCCTCGCAAAGAGGAAAACCGGGTTTTGTCTTGTCCTCGGGCTCCCCTTTGTCGTTGTTTTCGGTGTATGCCGTCTCGCTCTTGAGACGTACGGCACCGTCAAGCAGACTGTATTCTGTGTGCAGATGCAGATGTACGAAATCGCTCATCTTATTCTCCTGTCGTTCTTCCAGTGCCGCGCCCGACCGCTCCGCGGGCGGCGCGCTCCGACCACCTGTAATGTCGGAAACGGCACTTTAAAGCGTTTATACGTTGCGATTAAATTTCCGTTGCGCCGTTCAGTTCGTCGGCAATCTCTTTTATCTTGCGCAAGCGGTGATTGAGACAACTCTTGGTCACGCCGAGAATTTCGGCAAGTTCCGCCATAGACGCCAATTCGTTCCTCTCTCTCTCCACCGCCGTTTCCCTCAGCACGGGGCTGAGCGCCTCCAACCCCACGGTATCCCTGATTTTGTTTATCGCCGCAATTTGCGCGCTCGACGCAGTGTATGTTTTGTCGAGGTTGGCGGTCTCGCATATGGTCGCGCGGTTTATGCTGTTTGCCGTCTCGCGCTCGTCGATTACCGCCTTGAGTGAAAGCACGCAGTCGGCAAGTCCCAGCAGAGCGAGCGCACGCAGGATTTCGTCCTTGTCCTTGAGATAGACGAGCACGCTTTGCCCTCTCTCGCTGATTTTGGGGTTGATGCCGAAACTGCGCAGAAGCGCCGCCACGCTGTCCGCGAGCGACTCGGAATCGAGAGCGAACTCGAAGTGATATCCGTCGCGTTTTTCTCCCTCGGAAGCCGAGGGGACATATACGCTGCCGCACCCCAGAAACAATCCCTTGAGGAACGCTTCTGCGGAAGCGCGTTCGGTGATTACGCTTTCGGGCAGCGGTTCGCTGCCCTCTTCGCCGAACATTCCGATGTCCTCAAGCGCCTGAGTCGTGAATCCCGTGGGCACGGCGACGGTATAATTGGTGCCACCCTTGCGCACTCCCGAACGGATATGTTCGACGGAGACCTCAAACTCCGCCGGATAAAGGGTCTTGAGCAGTCCGACCAAAGCGAGACACTCGGCATAGGACGACAGCGTAAAGACAAGATTCTTGCGCCTGTTGCTGAGGTGCAGGGAGCCTGCCGCCCGCGCCACGCCCGCCACAAATGCCGAAACTTCGCGTTTGTCGACAGGCAATACGGTGAGCAACTCGCCTACGGCTTTTTCCTTGAAAGTGCCGCTCATAACTTTCCTCCGTTTTTTTTGCGGAACACGGGTTCCGCCCCTGCGCCGCATATTCTTTCGGCGGGTATCCTGTGCTCGGCAACAAACGCCTGCACCCGCGTGAACTTGCCCACGTCACGGGTCATATGAGCGTCGGAACCGAGTATGAATTTTACTCCCGAAGACAACACGGTGTCAATGCAGCCTTCCATCGTTTCGATGTGTTTCTCGTTGAGTTCGATGTACACGCCGAACTCCTCCGCCGCCGCGCACACGGCGCGCATATCAAGAACGGCCCTGTGGCACGGGTGACACAACACGTCGACCGGGTAACGTTTCATCGCCGCTATTACCGCCCGCGTATTGTATTCCACCATATCCTCTTCCTCGCGGGCGGCGCGGAATCCCCAGCCGTTGACGAGAAAATAACGCGGTGCACGACGGAAAAAGGACGGGCTTATCAGCCTGTGGAACCCGAAATGCAACACGTCGCACCTGCTTATCATCTCGGGGGTGGCGTCCAGTTCGCCGTCATCTCCGAGCAGATTGCACTCGAGCCCCTGCAACACCCTGACGGAATCCATAAGATTGGCTTTGGCGACGTCGGCGTTCTGTTCGGCGAATTTCTTGCCGTTCTGATGAAAAATTATGCTCGCCGGACCGTGGTCGGCAACCGCTATGGTGCCGAGCCCGCGCGAACTGGCGCAGGCGAACTTGTCGCCCACCGTGCCCTGCCCGTCGCTCGCACAGGTGTGAATGTGATAATCCGCGAAAATCTCCATATCTTCCGTTCCCCTCCGTCCTTTATCCTCCGTCCGCGCAAAGCCGACTCCGCACTCAGTCCGCAACACCGTCCCGCCCGTCGCCGAGCAGAACGACCTCGGGCGTCAGACAGATTCCGTACAGGTCTTTCACGGTCTCTTTCGCCAACCGCGCGAGAAAGCGGTAATCCCCCGCGCTGCCCCCGCCGGCGTTGACGATGAAGTTTGCGTGTACGGGCGAAATCTGCGCACCGCCCGCGCGAACTCCCTTCAGCCCCGCGGCGTCTATATATCTCCCCGCCGCACCCGTTTCGCCCGTGAATACGCTTCCGAGCGAGGGAGCGGCAGGCTGTTTCTTCCGTCTTTCGGAAAGGAAAAACCGTCTTCTTTCCGCAATCTCTTCCCCCGACATCCGCGGCAACGAAAACCTTGCCGCCGCCACCGTACCGCGCACCCCTTTGCGGTGCCCGAAGGATATTTCACCGCGCTCTCTGCGGCGCATATCCCCAGAATACGGGTTTAATATGTATACTTCAGCCACATAATCCGCTATTTCCGTCCCGAAAGCCCCGGCATTCATCGCCAACGCACCGCCTACCGTCGCGGGAACGCCCGCCAGAAACTCCAGTCCGCCGTATCCTGCGCGTGCCGCTGTTGCCGCTACTTCCCCGAGAGTTGCTCCGCATTCGGCATACACCGTGCCGTCCTCGCAGACCGCAACGCGTCGCATACCCCGCGTCAGGATAACGGGACGTTGTACCACGCCGTCGTCCACCAGCGTGTCCGACCCGCCGCCGAGCACGAACACCTCGTCTCCCGACGATTGCACAAGCGCGGAGTACAACGCGCCGAAGACTTTCACGCTGTCGGGCACATACAGTTTCGCTATTCTGCCGCCGCCGCGGTACGAGGTCAGTTTTGCGCCGTCCGCATTTTCGACGACAGCCACGCCCAGTGCCGCCGCCTCGGCCGCTTCTTTGTTGCGTAGTTCGTTTTCCCGTCCGTCCACACGACATAATATGCCGCTCACGAACGTCTTTGCACGCCGCCGTCACGCACAGCGCGGCGCTCGCCGCGCCCGCCCCGCCTTACCAATCCTCTTCCTCGCTGGGGCGGTTCTTCTCCATAAGTCGCAGGGAAAGTTCATCCAGAGCGTCCCTGCCCATTCTCTTCAGACGGAAATTGCGGCTTGCCGCTTCGATGACCACGGCAAGGTTTCTTCCCGCAGACACCGGCACCACTATGCGCTGAAAACTCACGCCCAGAATGTCATAGGTAAGATTGTCGTCGCCGAGACGGTCGTAAACCTTGTTGTCGTCCCACTTTTCCATTTCGATGACGAGGTGTATGCGCTTCTGGTTGAGAACACCGCCCACGCCGTACATCGCTTCGACGTTGATGAGCCCCACTCCCCTGACTTCCAGCAGATTGGCGGTGACTTTGGAGGGATAGCCGTAAATCTTGTTCTTTATGCGTTTGACTTCGACGAGGTCGTCGGCGACAAGCATATGTCCGCGGTGAACGAGTTCGAGCGCCGTCTCCGACTTGCCTATTCCCGTTTCGCCTATGAGGAGCACGCCTATTCCGCTGATGTCGAGCAATTCCCCGTGAATGACCGCAGTTTCCGCAAGCGCCGTGCTGAGGTACTGAACGCAATCGCTTTCCACCGCGGCAGTGGCGGCGTTGCTGACAAACAGGGCGACCCCGTAGGTGCTTGCCATTGCCTTCGTCTCGTCGTCGACGGCGTGCCCCTGCGAAACTATTACGCAAGGTACTCTTTTGGAAAACAATCTTTCCAACTGATGCGCCCTCGTCGAACGGTCGAGGCTGTCGAGATAGGCGGTCTCGGCGTTGCCGAGTGCCTGCACCCTGTTGGCGGGGAAATGAGGCTCGAAACCCGCGAACAACATTCCGGGACGGTTGACCGCCGCCGAACGGAAACATATATCCTCGTCGGGCGCCCACACCACCTCCAGACCTAGGTCCGCCGCGAACTTATCCGCGCTTATCTTCACTTCCACGGGCTTGGTGCCCTTGACCTGAGTAGTCATATCACTCCTCCTCCGTCGGTTTGTCGCCGCCCTCCCCGTCGTCCGCGGGAGCGGGCAATTTTCCGTTCTTCGCCGCGCCGTTCAGCGCCGCAAGAATATCGTCCGCCGTCTTTTCGGAAAATCCCTCCAGCGCGGCTATGTCTTCACGTCGCGCGCGCCTGACGTTTTCCGCCGAGCCGAACGCCCTGAGCAACGCCGCGGCACGTTTTTTTCCTATGCCGTCTATACCCAACAGCACCGATTCCGAAATGTGCGAGGAACGCAGATTGCGGTGATAGGTGATTGCGAAGCGATGCGCCTCGTCGCGCACCCTCTGCAACATCTGCAACGCCACGCTGTCCCTCGGCAGAATAATGCTCGTTTTGGGCTGAGACCCGAGGAACACTTCTTCCTCGCGTTTGGCCAGCGAAAGAATTTCGAGGTCGCGCCTGCCGCATTCGTCGAGAGCCTCCAGCGCGTATGCGAGTTGACCCTTGCCGCCGTCGATGAGAATGAGGTCGGGGGGCGTGGCGAAACTTTCGTCTTCTCCCTCGTCAAGACGTCGCAGTCTCCTCGTCAGCGCCTCTTTCATACAGGCGAAGTCGTTGTTGCCCTCCACCGTCTTTATGCGGAACTTGCGGTAATGGGACTTGCGCGGAGCGCCCCCCTCGAACACCGCCATACTTGCCACTTTGTCCGTGCCCGAAATATGTGAAATGTCGTACGCCTCGATTCTGTTCGGCAACACGGGCAAGTCGAGCAATTCCGCAAGTTGAACGACGGCGCCTTCGGTGCGGAGCGTCTTGCGCTCCTCCTCGCTGCCGTGTTTTTCGAGAGCGTCGCGGGCGTTCGAGTGGGAAAGGTCCAGCAATTGCCTGCGCACGCCCTGATGAGGCGTGATTACCCTCAGCGTTCTGCCCGCCAACGACGACAGCGCGCTTTCCAGTGCCTCGCCGTCCGCGGTCCCGTCCGTGACTATCTCGTCCGCCACAGGCAAAGTCGCGGAGTAATGCTGATAAAGGAAGGAATCTATGTCGTTGTCCGCCGCCCTGAACACTCTGTTGTCGCCGCCGACCAGTTTCCCGCCGCGCACCACAAGCATATTCACCGCACCCAACACCCCGTTGGTCTCGTATGCGAAAATGTCCAGATTGAGGTCCTGCGGAAGCGCGCTGACCTGTTTGCGTACCAATCCGTCAAGAACTTTGAGTTTGTGGCGGTACTTTATCGCCACTTCGAAGTTTTCTTCGGCGGCGAACTTTTCCATTCTTTCCGTGAGCACGCGCTCCACTTCCTTGTCGTTGCCGCGCAGAAAAGATATGACTTTTTTTATTTCCTTGGCGTACTCCTCTTTCGTGACGTTGCCGGAACACGGCGCAAGACACCTGCCGAGGTGAAGATTGAGACAGGGACGCGAGGGCTTAGTCATATCCCGTGAACAATCCCGCACCCTGAACGCCGTGTGAATAAGGTCGAATATGTCGCGTATGTTCACGGACTGCATATACGGGCCGAAATATTTTGCACCGTCGTTTTTCAGGCGGCGCACAAGTTGAATACGCGGATATTCCTCGTGCAGGTCGATTCTGAGAAAGGGATACGCCTTGTCGTCCTTGAGGAGAATGTTGTAGCGGGGCTTGTGCTTCTTGATGAGATTGTTCTCGGTCAGAAGCGCGTCCACCTCGCTCGGGCAGATTATATAGCGGAAATCGGCGACGTGCTCGAGCATAGCCATAACCTTGGCGGTGCGGTTCCCCGACTCGTAAAAATACTGACGGAGCCGCGCGCGCAGATTCTTCGCCTTGCCTACGTATATTATTTCGCCCCGGTCGTCCGACATAAGATAAACACCGGGCAACTCGGGCACGTCTCTGAGTTTCGCTTTGAAGTCCACGGGATTATTATACCCGCCCGCGCGGAAATAGTAAATATAAAAAGGTACACCTTTAGTGCACCCGCGCGCCTGCCCCTGCGCGCTTCCCTCTCCGCACGGTTTCCTCCCGTCGACCTCCGCAGCGGGGCTGTCGGCAAAGTATTGCCACCCGCTGTAACACATCGGGTTCCCTCGGCATATCGTGATACAAACGCGGAGAGGATTATGGTTTTCAACGAAAATTGGTTCTTGTTTTTGCTCATCGTAATGGCGGTCTTTGCCTCCGACGGCGCGGTGTCCACCACCGAGACCGCCGTTATGATAGCCATACTCTTCGCGCTGACGGTGGCGGGGCCCACGCTCGTCCCCCGCGACTCGACGGAAAACGACACCGACGACTCCCGCAACTGTTTCTGCAACCGCTGACAAGAAAACCGCCGCGCCCGCGGCGTTTTTCTTAATGCCCGACAGGCCCCCTCCCCACACGCGCCGCCCTCCGCACGCGCCGCGTCGCACTTTACCCTCC
>OERL01000099.1_pt1 | contig 19600 bp, 15 predicted proteins | sample 1539981 | NCBI WGS metagenome assembly OERL01 (sample SAMEA3891867, study PRJEB23780) | metagenome | biome: terrestrial biome; feature: animal house; material: Caecal content | place: Italy | collected 2015-05-05
TCGTATATCCGCTCAATTAGGCCTTACGCTTTCTTCTGCGCAAGGAAATTGTCGAGTTTTTTCTTTTCAAGCGCCCAGTAGATGCTGCGTACAGGCGGGCAAATCGCAAACAGAACCTGCGCAAACGAGAAGAGTTTGCAGGGGTTGACGTACTTGCGTTTGTGCTCGATACCTCTCACCATTGCCTTTGCGACGTGTTTGGGATTCTGCACGGGGAAAGGCTTCTGTGTGATGACCTTGTCCTGACCTTCGACGGCGGCCTTGAAGAAGTTGGTGTTGGTCGCCACGGGATAGAGGCAGGTCATCTTGATGTTCTTGGGCATTTCGGTGCGCAAAGCCTGCTGGAAGCCCTGCACGGCAAATTTCGACGAACTGTAAAGCGCGTAACCGGGCATACCCATTTTGCCGATTGCGGAAACGGTCATCGCGAACTGACCTTCCCTGCCGCCGAGATACTCCCTGAATTTCTGATAGGAATAAATGGGCGAATAGACGTTGGTTTCGAAAATGTGTTCTATCCTCTCCCAGTTGACGTAGTCGAACGCCTCGTAATAAGGGAAACCCGCGTTGGCGTAGAATATGTCTATTCCGCCGAGGCTGGCGACCGCGACTTCGAATATGGAATCCACACCGGCAGCGGACGACACGTCGCAAACCATAGGCACGACTTTTTTCGTGTCGAACTTCTCGATATTGTCGGTGTGCAGGTCGACCGCGAGAATTTTGTTGTCGCCCTCCGCGAGCAACTTGAGCACCTCGAGACCTATACCGCTGTTTGCGCCCGTGAGAATGATTTTTTTGCCGTTAATCATACTTTATATCCCCCGTATTTGAGTTTTATCTTGCGTTTTTACGTCATTCGCAAAAAATTCTGAGCAGGTTGCGGGACGCCTCGCGCAAGTTGTCGAGAGTGCCCGAATTGTCAATGGTTCTCGTGGCTACGCGGCGCAGACTGTAGATGGGCTTCTGCGCGCGCATAATGGCCTTCGCCCGCGCAGGCTCTATCCCGCGTCGTTCGAGTCGTTTCATACGCAGGCGCCTGGGCGTCACGACAAGGATAATCTCGTCGAACATAGTAGCCATACCGCTTTCGAGCACCAGCGGCAACTCGACCACCAGCGGGTCGGCGTTGCATTCGGCGACTTTTTTTGCGATTTCGGGATGCGCCACGGCGTTCAGGGCTTCCCTTTTCTTTTTGTCCGAAAACACCGCGGCAGCGAGGCGCGCCTTGTCGACGACGCCGCACACCACGCAATCCGGGAAAATGCTTGCCACTTTTTCGACATACTGCGGATTTCTGAGCAGTTCGGCGTTTATCTCGTCCGCGGAAAGAGCCGTTATGCCCATTTCGCGCGCCACTTTCAACACCTCGGTTTTGCCGCTTCCCACTCCGCCGATAATAGCAATGTTCATACTCATTTGAGGTCTCCCCAGCGTCTCGCCGCGTTGGTGTCAACGACGAGCGGGACTTTGAGTTCGACCGCCTTCTCCATCTCCTCTTTCAAAATCTTCACGACCTCGTCCGCTTCCTCCTCGGGAGCGTCGACGACGAGTTCGTCGTGTATTTGCAATATCATTTTCGCCCGCATATTCTCCAGCCTCTTATGCACCGCAAGCATAGCCTTTTTGACTATCTCCGCAGCCGTACCCTGAAGAGGCGTATTCATAGCCATACGTTCCGCCGCCGTACGCAGATGATAATTGGACGAATTAATTTCGGGCAGCGCCCTCTTTCTGCCTAAAAGCGTGACGGCAAAACCCGTCTCGCGGGCGGAATTGATGCAACCGTCGAGATAGGCGCGCACCGACGGGTGAGCAAGGAAGTACTTGTCTATGAATTCCTTGGCCTTGTATTTCGGTATTGCGAGATTTTCGGCAAGCCCGAAGTCGCTCATACCGTAGATTATGCCGAAATTGACGGCTTTGGCGTCTCTGCGCTCGGCGGGCGTAACCTCCGATACGGGAATACCCAGAATGCTTGCCGCCGTGAGCGCGTGAATGTCGTTGCCCTCCACGAATGCCCGCACGAGATTCTCGTCGCCGCTGAAATGCGCAAGCAAACGCAGTTCTATCTGCGAATAGTCGGCAGACACGAGCACGCAGCCCTCGGAAGCCGTGAACGCGGACTTGACGTCCTTTGCTTCTTCTCCGCGCACGGGAATATTCTGCAGGTTGGGTCCCGTGGAACTGAGCCTGCCCGTCGCAGTAACGCACTGATTGAATTCGGTGTGAATCTTCCCACGTGTGACGAGCGGCTGCATACCCGTGACGTAAGTCCCGAGCAACTTGGAATAGTGCCGCCAGTCGAGTATCATCGCGACAATCGGGTGGTCGGCGGCAACGGCGGAAAGGGTCTCCTCTCCGACGGACCACCCCGTCTTGGTCTTTTTCCCGTGGCGCAACCCCAGTTTGTCGAAAAGTATTTCGCCGAGTTGCTTGGGAGACGCGATGTTGAAAGTCTGCCCCGCCAGCGCGAAAATTTCTTCGGAGAGACGCGAAAGTTTATCCTCGTATTTGACTTTGAGCGCGGCAAGCGCGTCCGAATCCACGCACACGCCGATGCGCTCCATATCGGCAAGCACCGGCACAAGCGGCAACTCCACTTCGTAGAACGCTTTTTCCAGCCCCTGCGACTTTATGCTTTTGCGGGCCTCGTCGGCGAAGCGGAAAAGGTCCGCCGCGGAAGCGACGTCTCCCGTGCCGAGCACGGCGTCCAACGACTTTATGGGCGCGCTGCCCCGCACGAGATGGGCGGCAATCATAACGTCGAAGAACTCAGCGTTTGCAAAGCCGTATTTCTTGATGAGCCGCTTGAAATCGTAGCAAATCAGCCTCTTGTCCGCAACGGCCGCGGCAAGTTCCCGTGCCGCCGCCTCGAAGTCCATACCGCCGCCGAAAAGGTCAACCGCGCAATCGACGCGGAACTCCGTCACTCCGTCGCAGGAAAAAGTTATCTCGTCCCCTATCACGACGGCAACTTCGTCGCCCGACACGGCTTTCGCAATCTCTTGCGCCGACGATACCGCGACGACTTTTTTCTCGACGGCCGCCACTGCGGGGAGGTCGGCTCCCGCCGCGAAATTCATTCGCGGAATAAGCGAATTGAGTTCGTATTCGCTGAGCCTCGCCTTCACTTCCGCGGAATAGACGTTCTCGAAGCGCAAATCCTCCTCGGATACTCCGAGAGGCACATCCTTGACTATCGTGGCGAGTTTTCTGGAGAGTTCGGCTTTTTCGCGGTTGGCACGGAGATTCTCACCCAGTTTCCCTTTAACCTCGTCGGCGTGTTCGAGCACGCCCTCGAGCGTACCGTAACTGTCGAGCAGTTGCTTTGCGGTCTTTTCGCCCACGCCGGGCACACCCGGAATGTTGTCGCTGGGGTCGCCGCGCAACGCCTTGTAATCGATGAATGTATCGGGAGTAAAACCGTCTTGGGCGAGCCTCGCGAGGTCGTACACCTCTATATCCGTGACGCCCTTCACCGTACGGAAAACCCTGGTGGTATCCGACACCAGTTGCAGGCTGTCGCGGTCGCCCGTAAGCACTATGCACTCGCCGTTCACAGTGCAGGACAGAGTGCCGAGCACGTCGTCCGCCTCGTATCCCTCTTTGCTGACGCACCTCACACCCATAAGGCCGAGCAAGTCTTTAATGGGCTGAAACTGCACCGCAAGTTCCTCGTCCATAGGACGACGGGTGCCCTTATACTGAGGATAAATCTCGTGGCGGAAAGTCGGCCCCTTGAGGTCGAAAGCCGCCGCAACGTGAGTGGGCTTTTGCTCCTTGACGATTTTCAGGAACAGATTGACGAAACCGAAAATCGCGCCCGTGTACTGCCCTTTTGAACTTTTGAGATTGGGAAGGGCGTGATAGGCGCGATGAATGAGGCTGTTGGCGTCGATGAGCAGAAATTTGGAAGACATCACTTCACCGTATCGCCGTCCGAGGCGGGAGCCGCACCGTCAAGCACGGCAACGGCGTCGCGGTAGCCGAGTTGTTTCAGATTCTCGATGCGCTCGGGCGAGAAAGCCATAGCGCGTCCGAGGTCGTCCGACGGCGCAATGTAAGTTATGTCCAAGTCGGGCTTCTCTATTCTGCGCTTGGGCTCTTTGGACAAGGGGTGCGTGCGAATGACCACCATATCCGTCCAGCCCGCCCGTGCGATAAGGTTTATGGGAAGGTTGTCGTACACTCCGCCGTCGATATACTTCTTGCCGTCGATGCTTATGGGCGGGAAAATGGGGAAGCACGCCGAAGCGATTATATAATCGACGAGTTTTCCCTCGGGAATATCCTTTTTCATAGCCTCGAACGCTTTCATATCCGAAAGGTTGTAGGCGACCAGACCGAAGTCGATACCGCTCTTTCTTATCGCCGCCTCGTCGAGGTTCTTGCGCACGAAAGCCAATCCCTTTTCGTAAGACTGACGGATTATATCGCGAGCCTTGAGCAATTTTTTGCCCGTGGCGATTATGCGGTCGAGGTCGAAATCTTTCTGTCTGAAATTCGCGACGGTGTCGCTGTCGAAATCGAATATGGGGCAATCCTTGGTCTCTTCCCAGTATCTTTCGAGGTCGTCTATACCCTGCGAAGCAATCACGGCGCCGTTGAGCGCGCCTATGGACGTACCGACAACCGCACCGAAAGTATAACCGCGCTCGTAAAGCGCAATGAGCGCGCCGAGTTCGTATGCGCCCTTGACGCCGCCGCCCTCGAGAACAAGACCAGTAACTTTCCTTGACATATTCTCTCCGTAATTCCCTTATTGGCCTGACGGAAGAGGGTTTTGCCTCACTCCGCACACCGTAGATAGTAATGGATAACGCCCGCAATGTCAAGCGTGTAGGCGTGCGCCGCGCCCGCTACGTCGCGCGGGAGCGGCACGACTGCGCGCGCGACTCCGCACCGCCGCGCAAAAAGCAAAGGCGGAGCGACCGCCCCGCCCTCACCGCCAAAACGACGGTTGTTTATATACCCTTTACACCCGCTTTTTCGCGCAGGCGGCAACAGCCGCCGCGACGGCGGGCGCGATACGCCTGTCGAACGCGCGCGGAAGAATGTACTCCTCGTTCAGTTCGTCGTCGGCGACCAACCCGGCAATCGCCCGTGCCGCCGCAATCTGCATTTCTTCGGTAATGTCCTTTGCTCTGGCGTCCAGCGCGCCGCGGAAAATACCGGGGAACGCAAGCACGTTGTTTATCTGGTTGGGATAATCGCTTCTGCCCGTGGCAACCACCCTTGCGCCCGCGGCTTTTGCGATGTCGGGCATAATTTCGGGGGACGGATTCGCCATTGCGAATACCACGGCGTCCTTTGCCATAGCGCGCACGTCGTCGGGCTTAAGCACGTCCTTCACGCTCACTCCGATGAAAACGTCGGCACCTTTGACGGCGTCCGAAAGAGTGCCTTTCACTCCCCGCGGATTGGTGCGCGCGGCCAGTTCTCTCTGCACTTCGTTGAACGCTTCGGAGTGCTGTTCGAGCACCCCCGCCCTGTCGCACACCACGATGTCCCGTCCGCCCAGCGACAGCAGAAATTCGGTTATCGCCACGCCCGCGCTTCCCGCGCCGTTTATGACAATACGCGCAGTTGACAAGTCTTTTTTGACAACTTTAAGTGCGTTTATCAGCGCAGCCGCCAAAACCACCGCAGTCCCGTGCTGGTCGTCGTGAAAGACCGGAATGTCCACGATTTCTTTCAATCTGCGCTCTATTTCAAAGCACCGCGGAGCGGAAATATCCTCGAGGTTTATACCGCCGTAAGTGGGCGCAATGTTCTTCACCGTGGCGATGATTTCCTCGGTGTCCTGAGTGGCAAGGCAAACGGGCACCGCGTCAATTCCCGCGAACTCGCGGAACAGCACGCACTTGCCCTCCATAACTGGCATACCCGCCAGCGCGCCTATGTTACCCAACCCCAGCACCGCGCTGCCGTCGGTGACCACCGCAACGCTGTTCCATTTGCGGGTGAGCGCATAAGCATCGTCGGGATTGTCTTTTATGGCGAGACAGGGAGCGGCGACGCCGGGAGTGTAAGCAAGCGAAAGTTCCTCGGCACTGCCCACGGAAGCCCGCGAGACGACCTCGAGTTTGCCTTTCCATTCATAGTGTTTCTTGAGAGATTCTTTCATATAGTCCATAGGTTAAGATTATTATAATCGCGCGCGCAAATCAAGTTAATGGAGCAAATCCTTGAAAAAATGAGGCAGGCGGGATATAATCGGCGTATGAGAGAAATCCTTTTCGACGATGTTGTCAGCGCGGCGGAAGAATGTGTGCAAGCCTGTCTCCGCCTCGACCCCGCCGCGGCTGTCGCTCTCCGCGAAGCCCTCGCCCGCGAACAGAACCCCAACGCTGCATTCGCATTATCCACCCTTCTCGAAAACGCTTCCGTTGCAGAGGAAAAAGGGCTTGTGCTTTGTCAGGACACGGGTATGGCGGTGTTTTTCGTCCGCCTCGGACAGGACGTCCACATTACGGGCGGGCTGCTCGAAGACGCCATAAACGAAGGGGTGCGCAGAGGCTATCGGCGTTACGGTTGCCGCGCCAGCGTGCTCGACCCCGTCACCCGCGTAAACACGGGCGACAACACTCCCGCAATCATACATATCGAGACCGCTTGCGGCGACAAAATCGAACTGGACTTTCTGCCCAAAGGCTTCGGTAGCGAAAATATGACGCGCCTTTATATGCTCACTCCGTCTGCGGGGACGGAGGGCGTAATAAACGCAGTAGCGGACGCAGTCAAAACCGCGGGAAGCAAACCTTGTCCGCCGATTATAGTCGGCGTCGGCATAGGCGGCACTTCCGAGAAAGCCACGGAACTCGCCAAACGTCAGCATCTGCGCGATGTAGGCACACCCTCGCCCGACAAAGACCTGGCGGCACTCGAAAGAGAGTGTCTTGCCCGCATAAACGCGCTGGGCATAGGCGTACAGGGTTTCGGCGGCGACAACACCGCCCTTGCGGTGCACATAGGCAAATACCCCACGCATATAACCGCCCTGCCAGTTGCCGTCAACATTCAGTGCAACGCGGTACGCAAGGCGCACGTCGTGATTTAGGAGGACGCGGGAAATGCAGGACTTCGTCAGACTTTCGCTTCCCATCGACCGTGCCGCCGCCGCTTCCCTGAAAGCGGGCGACAAGGTATTGCTTTCGGGCGTACTCTACACGGGACGTGACGCGGCACACAAACGTTTCCGCGCCTGCCTCGAGGAAGGCAGGGCTTTGCCCGTCAACCTTTCGGGACAGACTCTCTATTACGTAGGACCGTGTTTTGCCCCGGACGGCACTCCGACGGGCGCAGGCCCCACGACTTCCGCAAGAATGGACGTCTACGCACCCGCTCTCTACGATAACGGTGTGGTTGCTACGGTCGGCAAAGGCGACCGCTCCCCCGCCGTCTACGAAGCGATAAAACGAAACGGCGGGCTTTATCTTTGCGCAATAGGCGGCGCAGGCGCCCTGTACGCTCAGGCAATAGAGGAATGCACCGTTGCGGCTTATCCCGACCTCGGCACGGAAGCAGTTTTCAAGATGACCGTCAGGGACTTTCCCGCCGTGGTGGGCATAGACCAACGCGGCAATTCCGTATTCGGCGGCTGACCCGCGCATATTCTTTCGCGCCAAAGTTGCACTTCCCTGTTTTCGCCGCCCGTATATTTCCGCCTCGGCACGAACTGTGAAAAAAGCGTCCTTCGTCAGGACGCTTTTTCGTGCGAATCGTTATTTCGATTTACGCTTTCGTTCACGCCAGAGGAGAATTGGTGAACGCATCGAAAGCGACGGTCGCGTCGGAAGCAATGCCCGCCGTGCTTTCGAGTTTGACGCAGTTGTAGAAAGCCTTGCTTGCAACATTGGTTATGCTTGCCTGCGGAACGGTGGTGACCGCCGTAAGATTCTGGCAGTTGTAGAACGCCATTGCCTCAACCGTGACGACCGCACCGAGGTTTGCCGTTGCTATTCCGCTGTTGTAGAAGGCGCCTTCCCTTATGACCGTGACTTTCGTCGCGGTAAGGTCAATCGCTTCGAGTTTGACCGTGCCCTTGAAAGCGTTCTTACCTATGGATTCCAGCGCTGAGGCGTCGGAGAGATACGCTTTCGTGAGGTTTGTGCAATCTTCGAACGCACCGTCGCCTATGCTCTTTATGCTCGCGGGAATCATTATCGACGTGAGATGTCCGCCTTTGAACGCCGAGTCGCCTATTGCCACGACGTCGATTGTGCCGAGCACTTTTCCGTCCGCGTCGGTGAACTTATAGACCGAAGGAACGGCGACCGCAACGGTACCCGTCCCGTTGTATTTGGTGACGGTCACTCCCACGGCATTTGCGGGCTTTTTCGATATGTCGTCCACGGCAACCGCGTCTTGTCCGTCCTTGATGATTTCGCCGTTTGCGTTGACGTATGCGAAGGTGAAGTCACCCTGCACGGTCGGGTCGACAAAGTAGTCGAACGTGCAGGAGAACGTCAGTTCGCCGTTGCGATAGGTCGCCGTGGCTTGTCTTTCGCCGTAAGTCGTGGTGAAGAAATTCTCAAGCGTGATGTATCCGCTGCCGAGAGTCACGGTGTCGTAATGCCCGTCGGTGTACATCAGCGAGAATCTGAGTTTGGTGTTGTAAACCTGTTGCGCGGTATTGAGTTCCGCGTGGTATCTGCCCATTTCGTCGACGGGCACGTCCGCCGCAAGTTTTATTGCGGTGGCAACGGGAACGGTCATCGTATACTTCACATCGACCGAACCGCTGGAAGACACCACCGTGGAGGAAGGTCTGTAGTCGCTCTTGGAGTAAGAGAACGTAAGGGTTCTGGTCGTACCGTCGCCCGTGACTTCCTTGCTGTACCCCGTCATCTTGACGGAAGTGCTGTAACTCGCCAGCAGGTATTCTTCGACGGCGCCGTTCGTGTAAGTGACGACGAGAGTGCACTTGCTCAGCACGGAGTTCGTCTTGATGCTGTCCGTGTCGGTGGTGTAAAGCGCGAGAACGTCGTCAGCGCCGAGCACCTCTCCTGCGGCATTCCTGAGTTCGACTTTTGCTATACCCGCATAGATTACGTAATCGAAATCGTCGCTGACGCCGCCCTCGGGAATGAGGTCAGACGCAACGGTGGTATTTTCGGCGGAAACCGTGAGGACTCCGGCGTAACTGTCATAGGACGAAATGTCGCCGTCGGGTTTCGCCCCGTCCTGTATCGCCTTTGCGAAACTGGCCTTGACGTCTTCCTGCGTCATCACGAAATCCTCGGTGGAGGACAGACCGTCGTTGCGCCATATCACGACTGCGGAAGTGACGGTATACTTGCCGTTGTCGGCGAAGACGCCGTTGCCGCCGAGGTCGTTGTTCCACACTTTTGCGGTCTCGAAGAAATCGACTTCGCCGTTTGCGTCGGTGACGAAAATATTCGGGATTCTCTTGCTGTCGACTTCGACGGAGGTAATCTCTACCGCGGAAGCCTTGTTGTTATCCCTCAGCCAGCTCCACATAGCGGAATTGTCGCCCGCGAACAGGTCGGCAAAGAGTTTCTGCGTGCTCATACCGCCCGTACCCGAAGTGTTGGGAGCGGGATAGTATTCCACGTAAATTCCGCCCGTCCAGTTGGTAAAGGCGTTGACCTCTGCCGAGAATCTGATTTCGTCGGCAGAAGATTCGGCGCGCACGGTGACGTTGAGTTTGCCTGCGTTCTTGAACGCGTTTTCCTTTATGGTCGTGAGTCCGGAGCCCACGGGGATAATGAGGTTGCTCAGCCCGGAATTTGCAAACGCGGTGGTGTTGATGACCACTACGTCTGCGGGAAGCGTAACCTGCTTCGCGCTTCCGTAGTACTTGATGAGAATACCGTTGACGACGAAGAAACCGTTTTCGTCGACATTGGCCGCGATGAACTTATTGCTGAAAGCGTTTTCGCCGATGTAAACCATCTTGCTCTCGTCGAACTTGAGAGACGTGAGGTTCGCGGCGTCCCTGAACGCGCCGCCCGCAATGACGGTCGTGCCGGTAACGTTGAGGTCGAGCGACTCCTTGTCGCCGGTGTAACGGTAAAGTGCATTGCCTATCGTGCAGGCGTCGTCAAGAAGATTGTTGTCCGCGAAAGAACCCAATCCGATATCCGCGCCGAGATACTCCATAGAAGTCGTGGCGGTCTCGATTGCGAACGACGTGCTGACAGCGACGAACGCACCGTCCGCAATGCCTCTGAGGTCGTCGGGGAGGATTACTTTGGCAAGCCTCGTGTCGTTGAACGCGCCGCCTGCTATATATTTGAATCCCGCCTGACTGAGGTCCAGCGTGGCAAGTCCGTCGGTTGCGGCCTGCACCAGCACGTTGCCCACGATGAGGTGACCGCTCTTGTAGGGATTGTACCCGATACCGTCGAATGCACCCGCGGCAACGTAACTGAGAGCCCCGCCGTCCTCGGGAGACTTGATTTCGGTGAGCGCGACGCAACCGCTGAAGGCGTTTTCGCCGATATAGCGGAGATTGGTCGCCGAGGTGAGGTCAAGCGTGGTCACCATAGCCTTGCTCTCGGCAGCACCCGCGCTTATGCGCGTGACGGGCACGCCTTTGTATTCGGCGGGCACGTAGATGAGCGTCGCGGAAGCGTCCTTGACTCTCTTTATCGCGTAGGTGCCGTCGATAAGCATTTCGAACTCGAAAGTATTCGCGTAATACTGGTCGTCTATGTTCGTGATGTCGGGGAGCCAACTTGCCGTGAGAATCTGCTCTGCCGTGACGGCGACCGAGCCGTCGTATGCCACGTCCTCTCCCTTTGCGTAAACGTATTCGAACTCGTAACCGCTCCTGACAAGCGCCTTCCCGTCGAACAAATCGGAAAGCGCGACCCTCTTTACTGTCGTGCCGTCCTTATTGAGGTTGATATCGGCGTAAAAACCGTTGAGAGCCGTGCCGTATTCGATTCCGCCGAACGTGACCGAAACGAGGACGCCGTCGCTGTTGAACACGGACTGGGCGGCAACGGGTGCGAGCCCGGAAGCGTCGGCAAGAATATAAGAGGGGTCGATGCTACCGTTCGTGAGCGAAAGAGAGGCGGAGAAGGTTTTCTTTTCCCAGACCGCGGTGACCGTCGTATCGCCGTAAATGCGGGTGCCGTTGCAATCGAATTGATTGCCGTCGGCGTCTTTCCAGTATCTGAGGGTGTAGTTAGCGCTGGAGTAGGAAGAATCAAGTCTGATGTCGGACACGCGGGAACCGCTGACGACGGACGCCACGACGTTATCGCGGGCAGCCTCGGCGTCATAATTCCAGATGATGTCGGCGGGAGCGTTGATTACAAATGTAAAGTCGTAGGATTCTTTTGCGCTGTCGGAGTAAACCGCGGTAAGAGTTATGGGTGCGCCGACTGTGAGCATATCGTACACGTCCACGTCGGTTTGCGTTCCCGCGGGAGCGAAAATCGCCGCCTCGTTTGCGATTGCGAAGTGCGAGAGATAGCGGGTGACGCTTGCTCCGCCCTCTCCGACGGAAGTGTAGGAGGTGGGGATACCGAACTGCCTGAAGAAACTGCTGCCGTAGGAAATTTTCACGCCTTCCTTGAGCGACTTGACGACGGACGTATCCGTGCCGTCGGCACTTTTGAAGTTGACGGTGACGTCGTACGTCGTGGTTGCGTGGTCCTTGAGATAAACTTTGGTGCTGCCGCTGACCCGGGCTCCGTCCACCACGTCAACTATTTTGATGACGTGAGTACCCACGGTCCTGAGCCGTTCGAGGTCGGCGTCTCCGTTTTCAAGCACCTCGACGGTCGCCATGAACTTCTCTGTGCCTTGTCTTGTGGAGGTCGACTCGACAACTCCCGTACGGTCGTTCTTGCGCTCGACTTTGTACACCACGGAATAGGTGATGTCATCCAGCGAAAACTCGTCGACGAAATACTTGGACATATTCGTCGTCGGGTTGTTGACGTTAAGGTAATACGGCGTGACGACTTCGGTGTACGTGTCGGCCGTAGAGCCGCCACCGCCGCCGCTCTGACTGCCGGACGGGTCGCAGGCGACCAATGCAGCCGTGAGAAGCACTATCATCAGCACCGCAAGAATGACTGTACCTTTGCGTTTCATAATTCCCCATACCTCCGTATGCGCGTGCGCGACACGCCGCGCGTACAATTATACACGATTACTATAGCATACCCTTTCGGGTACGTAAATACCCCAATTTTGAAATAAACCTTAGTTACACCGGTTTAATGGGCACGGCAACTTTCGCAAAAACGCCAAACGGCACGCCCTTCCGAGGCAAAACGAATTTTTCTTCCTGCGTTACAAAAACGCAAAACCCGCACTTTATCGAGACAAAATGCGGGTTTAAAGTATATTTATGCGGATTTTTATCTGCGGCGACGCATCTGTCCGGCCGCTCGCCTCAACGCGACTTGCGTGTTATTTACGGATGTTTTTGTTGATTTCCTCTATAGCCAGAACGTACTTCGTGGAGGCCTTGTCCTCGGCGAACATCATTCTGTAGGTGTGCTTTTCGTCGTACAAATCCAACGAATCCCCGGGAATATTGGCAATCGTGACAAAGTTGCGTACAGGGAACGACAACTGCATAAATTCCTCTTCCACGGGCTCGGTATCGGCAGAGTTTTCCGCGATATCGTATTCCATCGCCGACACGCGGTAAGTGCTGTCCACCTTGGTCGGGCGCCGCGTCAGCGAGGATACGAAACTCAGTTTTTCACGGGTCATAGTGAGTACGCCGGCGGTTGCAAAACGGTATCCGTTGCGCTTCGCATTCTCGATGAACAGGTTGACGGGTTTTTCCAGCACGAAATCGGGGGCCTGCACTTCTTTTGCGACCTCCTCCTTTTGCCATTCAAACCATTCGTCGATACGCGAGGGACACTCTTTCGTCTCTCCGCGCGGCTCGATAACCCCTTTGGAGGTATACTCCGCCCTGAAGCCGCACTTGCTGCAGGAAATCGTGCCGCGCTCGGTCACCGTCGAGAAATCGGCGCCGCACTGCGGGCATTTGTAAAGCAACCTTTCGAGACCCTCGGCAAGGCGTTTCCCGCGGAAACTCAACCCGTTCTCAATCTGCCACACGTGTTCGTTATGGTCGAGTGCACGTTGTATTCTGTCCATTATCTCCGCAGTGCTCATCGACTTGACCTCGTCGGCGGTGAGCATTATATCGAGGTTGCACTCCACTCTGTTGCGACGAATTCCCGCCGCCCATTTCGGCAGAGTGAGACCGCTGCCCTTGAGCACGCTCGAGCCTACGGGGCAACCGAGCCATTTGACGAGTTTCGCTATCGAAAAGGCGATGGGCCCCGTCTTTCCTTCGGCGCTCACCTTGCCTTCGGGGCACATAATGACGGAAATCCCCGCGTCGATATTGCGCTTTATGTTCTTTATGCAAGTGTAATCGGCATAGAACTGTTTTTTGGTTATGGCGTGATAGCCCTGTATAAGCGTGGCGAAAAACGGCGTGGAATACATCATATTCTCAGCCACGACGAAATTGACTTTTTTGCCGAAGAACGGAGTGGTGAAATAGGCGAAATCTATTGCGGACAGATGGTTGGAAAGGAGCAACATTGCGCCTTTCTTTTTCTGCTCCCTGAAAGCCGCGGACATTCTGGTCTTTGCGCGCACATAAAGCCGAATCATACAGCACGCCCACATAAGCACCAGATAGTGCCTGAGGGAAAACATACTTTTCATCTCTTTGCGGCGTGCTTTGCGCGCCGCACGCTCTTCCTCTTTTGCGGTCGAATGCACAATATCTTTACCCATACGGGCATTGTAGCACACCGAACGCGCAAAGTCACCCCAATATTTCGGCGGTTCTGCGAATTTCGCCGACGACGTCCTCTTCAGCCGAAAATTTCCGCGACCAGAGATTCCGCGGTACGCTCCGTCACCGAGAAATCCATTGCGGCAATAAAGAACTCCTCCACGGCGAGGTGCGCCTCCCTTGCGGAAGAGAGCGCGCTCACCGCGAGCCGCACTTCCTCACGTTCGCGGGCGGAATAGAACTCCGTTACCCCCGCCGCACTTCTCTCGAGAGAAGAAATATCGGTTATGAGAGCCGACGAAACGAAGGGACCTGCCCCGGCAACGAAAGCGTCGTCGCCGATAACGAATCCCGTCAGCCCTCCGCCCGTAAGCGGATTGCGGAGAACGACGTCCGCACCCGACAGCCCGGCAAACTCTTCGAGATAAATCTCCGCTCCCGTCCCGCTTCCCTTGACGAGATGCACTCTTTTGGCAATCAGATGCTCGAAAAATTCCGCCTCTCCGTCGGGCGTGATTGCGCAGGCAAAACGCTCCCGCGGCGACACCGTGCCGTCTCTTTTTTCACCCGCGAATCGCAATGCGTCCGCAGCGGCAAGTCGCCTTATCGCAGAGGTGTCCGCATTGCGTCGATAGACTTCCCTTTTCTTTTCAAAATAACCGTAAGCGGACTTTAAGTGTTTATATGCGCTTTCATAACAGCCTTTTTTGACAGAAAGCAGGTCCACGATTTCTCTTTTGTCGGGCAAAAGTTTTTCGCGCGAAAGGGCCTTTGCCATATCCACTATCCTGTCGCGCAGCACCGGTAAAGACGCCTCCACGGCGTGCGGCGCGGTGGCGTCCGCAACGACTGTATCCAACTCTTTGACATACACGCCGTCAAGACTCGACGGGTCCCCCGAACACAACCACGTTTCGGTGTCGTATCCTCTCTCCGCGGCCTCCCGCGCAATGCGTTTCATAAGCGAACTCTTCCCCGTTCCGGGACCGCCTTTGAGCAGAATGACGTTGCCTATTCTCCCGATTTCCTTGTCGTGAAATCCTTTGAAACCGAAAGCCGTGTTGCCGCCGAGAAAATACTTTTCCATTTTGTCCTCCGCATTATCCTATGTATTGCGGACGGCTGCGCGACACTTCGCAAACGCTGCATTTCGCCGCACGCCACGCCTGAGTCCGTCGTTTCCATTTCCGACGGAAGATTATGACGTCCGATATACTCGTTGCCCGACATTGCACGACCTGATTGCGCCCCGTTCCGACATAAGCCGAAAACGTCAATCCGACACCTGTTGCGACTTGCGGCGCATAGGATACCGTATGGAGGCGACTATGGCACATTACATCGTTTACGAGACAGACGAAAGAACCTATTTTCTGAAAAGAATGTTGCGCGACAAAACCCCCGTCCGCGACACACACATATTCGCGCCCAATCTCACGCTTTCGGAGGCGGAACTCACCGCCCTGCAAAGCGGCGACGAACTGGTGTGCGGCAAACTCGACGACAGCGCAAAAGCGCTTTGCGCGGCAAAAGGAATAACCGTAAAATATTTGTCGAAGGACGAGACTTTTATGGCGGAAAACGCCCGCCTGACCGCCGAGGGCGCGCTCGGAATAATTCTTGAGCACAGTATGCTGTCGCTGCGCGATATGAAAGTGCTTGTCGCGGGCTTCGGCAGGACGGGTGCGGCGGTTTGCCGCCTTCTCACCGAACTCAACGTCGACTTCGACGTAGTCACCTCCGCCTCTCCGCGTCCCGCACGCGCTTTCGCGGCAAAAGTATTCACGCCTTCCGAAGTGGATTTCTCGCTTTACGACGTGGTAATAAACACCGCGCCCGCCGCCGTATTCACCGACGAACAGGCGCTGTCGCTTCCCGCCGAAAGTGTCTATATAGACCTCGCCTCCCGTCCCGCAGTCAATCTGGAAATGCTCTCGGGATTGGGTCTCGACGCGGGAATCTATCCCGCCTTGCCGGCAAAATGCTGCCCCAAGAGCGCGGCGCGCGCTATGATGAATTTCGTCACGGAGGGACAATTATGACAAAAATAGGACTCGCCGTCACAGGGTCGTTCTGCACTTTTCGGAATTTGCTCAAAGCCGTCGACGACCTGGTCGCGCACGACTTCGACATCACGCCCATATTCAGTTTCAATGTGTCGTCTTTCGACACACGTTTTTTCAAGGCAGAAGATTTCCGACGCGAAATCCAATCCCGCACGGGCAAAAATCCCATCACCACCATAGTGGAAGCCGAACCGATAGGCACGTCGATGGGACTGGAACTTATGCTGGTTGCCCCCTGTACAGGCAATACTCTCGCGAAAATTGCGCACGGCATAACGGACACGCCCGTAACGATGGCGGTCAAGGCTCAACTCAGGAACAACCGCCCCGTCGTACTGTCGATATCTTCCAACGACGCGCTCGGAGCGAATGCGAAAAACCTCGGAATGCTGCTGAATACACGCAACGTGTACTTTGTGCCGTTTTCGCAAGACGCTCCGGAAAGCAAGTCCAATTCGCTCATCGCGGACACCACTCTGATCACGACCGCCTGCGAAGCGGCGCTTCAGGGCAAACAACTGGAACCTGTCATATTCTGACCGTCCCCGCTCGCCCCGTCGCGGCACTTCGGCGGTCTGCCACAGTCGCACACGGCGCGCGTTGCCACGCGTTCCCCGTCGTTCATCCGCGCGTCCGACACTTTTCCGAAGCCTGCAATCACATTTTCGGGCAAAAGAAAAACGCCGCATTGTGCGGCGTTTCCTGTTGCTGTTTTGTTATTACATCGCGTCCTTGACGCCTTGCTCGGTCCCAGCGTAGACGATTTTGCCGATTCTCTTAATCGTCATTCCTTCATCGACCCCCAACTCTTCTGCTTCCTCGACGGCTTTCTTAGCGTCTTCGGTCTTGGCGAATTTGGTCACGGTGACAAAATCATAGTCGACATTCACTCCGCCGCCAATGGATATGTCGCCCTTAGAGCCGGAAACCACCCATTCTATCCCTTCCTCTTTGTCTTCCTCGCTGTCATATACCTGGACAGTGTAACCGGCTTTATCGAGTTTCTTCTCGATGGAATCGGCATTGCAGGCAGTCAGGCAGACTGCCACGATTGCGATAAGGGCCACGATAGCGACCAGAGCGATAATTTTCTTTTTCATACAACCCTCCTTAGGTTTATGGTGTAAATACATTATACGGCAAAACCATACCGGTGTCAACTATTGACCCTTATTTTTCACCCGACCTGTACAAGACAATGCAGATATTATGTCGGCATATCCGCGGGTTGACAATATACCGTTCGAGCAATTATAATGTTGTGGCAAGACGGAGGGTTATTATGAAGAAAAAGATATTTGCCACAGTAGTGCTTGTCGTACTGGTTTGCGCGTTTGTGTTTGCGCTCACTGCCTGCAACAACGCCGAAAGCATCGAAAGACGCCTTATTAAAGCGGGGTATGAAGTCGACGGAGGTTATATAGGCGGCGAATCAATCGATTCCGAAGAAGAGATACAGGGACTGATGTGGTATCTTTACGGCAGAAAGGAAAATTCCGACGGCACATACGAAATAGTCACCATATACAGTTTCGACAAGATTTCTCAGGCAAAAGACGCCGCGGCACTGATGAACGAAGGCGCAGATTCAGAAGGCTATGCCGTCAAACAGAAAGGAACTTTGGTACTGTTCGGCACGTCTCAAGCCGTCAAGGACGCGCTGTAAACGGCTTCTCGCGCACGACCGCCCGAAGCGGACAGCGCGAGTACAACTCAAACAGACTTTGACCGCCGAACATTCGGCGGTCTTGTTTTATACCTCACTCCGCGCGCGAAAGGCAGTATTGACAGCAGTAAACGTTGCATTTATACTGCCCTTAGTAAAGGGATAGGGGGAGATTATGCAAAAAGACGAATCGGCAAGGGCGAATTTTACTCAAACAACCGCCGCATCGGAGGAAACGGTCGCGGAACAGGCGGCAAATTCGGTAGAACAAACCTCTGAAAAGCATAACAAACTGCGCGCCAAATGGGAAAAACTCCCGCGCGGCACTCGCAAAGGCATATTCGTAACGGCAATCGTTCTGTCGGTACTGCTCGGACTGTATTTGCTGTTCAATTTAATATCGTTCGGAGTGGTCGCTGCGTCGATAAACGACGAACTTGCCCGTTGGGAAGAATGGCAGGTGCGGCATATAGCCGAACTCGAACGTGCATATCGGGACGGCACAGCACCGAAAATAAACGAAGCGGATTTTTGCAATTTCGACCTGCAATCCGCACTTGACGAGGGAATGCGCCTCAACGAACTGCGCTATCTTGCCACACACAACAGTTACAAGCAGTCAATCAGCAAGGAAACTGAAGTTTTCTACGATTATGCGCTGTTCGGCGCTTGCAACGGCTTATACGATTACGTTTTCGACACCGTCACCGAACAACTGAACAATGGTATCCGCAGCATTGAAATAGACCTCTACAAGCACCGTACCGCCGACGGATTCGACATCAAGATACTGCACAACTGCCTCACGGAAGCCACGACTTCGATGGCGGATTTCGCTCTGGGACTCAAGGAACTGAAAATGTGGTCCGATTACAACGAGGGACATCTTCCGATAATTGTGCTTGCAGAGCCCAAAACGTCGGGAATAGGAAAATTCGCCGCTATGGACGAAGAAGCCTTCAAATACGCCTTTTCTCTTATGGAAAACATTCTCGGCGACAAATTGTACACTCCGTCGGACGCAATCGGAGATTATGAAAACTTCGCCGCAATGCGCTCCGCCGACGACTATCCGAAAGTCAGCGATTTGACGGGTAAATTTATATTCCTTCTGCACGAAACAAGCAAAAAAGACAACTTTACTTCGCTCGACGAAACGCTTCTGACGCAAAAAATGTTTTACACGGCTTCGGCGGCGTCGCTGCGCAAAGGCAAAAGCGAAGTTTGCGCAGACAACGTGCTTTTCGTGCTGGCAAACGAGCCCGCCGAAACAAAAGATACGGATTTTGCAGTCGAAAACAATTTTATCGTAAGAACCCGTATAGACCTTTATCATATAGTCAGCGCCAAAAGATTGTCCACCGCATTGGCAAGCGGCGCCAACATAATGTCGAGCGATTATCCGCCCACGGCAAGCAACAGATACGACTATACGGCTTATATCAACGAATCTGGCAAGACAATAGACCGCATTGTACGTTGATACGGCAACTTACTTCTCGGATAACATACAAAAAGCACACGTAAATCGTGTGCTTTTTGTTTTGGAAACCGGCGTCGTCATACTCTCCCGGGCCGTGTCCAGCCAAGTACCATCTGCGCTGATGAGCTTAACTTCTGTGTTCGGTATGAGAACAGGTGGGACCTCATCGCCATAGACACCGGTATTGTTGAACGGTCATCGGTAAAACCGATTGCACATTCACAACTGCATAGCTGAGTCTGCTGTGTATAACTCTTAGGTTAGTGGTAAAATTGTATTTTGATTGAAGCCCTCGGCCTATTAGTATCGGTCAGCTCAACACATTACTGTGCTTACACACCCGACCTATCAACCTTGTGGTCTACAAGGGGCCTTACTCAGATTTCTCTTTAGGGATATCTTATCTTGAGGCTGGTTTCACGCTTAGATGCTTTCAGCGTTTATCCAATCCGTACATCGCTACCCTGCTGTGCCACTGGCGTGACAACAGATGCACCATAGGTACGTCCACCCCGGTCCTCTCGTACTAGGGGCAGAGCCTCTCAAATATCCTACGCCCACGATGGATAGGGACCGAACTGTCTCACGACGTTCTGAACCCAGCTCGCGTGCCACTTTAATCGGCG
>OERL01000100.1_pt1 | contig 19531 bp, 16 predicted proteins | sample 1539981 | NCBI WGS metagenome assembly OERL01 (sample SAMEA3891867, study PRJEB23780) | metagenome | biome: terrestrial biome; feature: animal house; material: Caecal content | place: Italy | collected 2015-05-05
GGGGCGGACGCGCCGGCGGGCTTATCCAAAGATTTGGCGCTGGGAGTCGCGGACGTTTGAAGCGCAGCGCCAAAAATAAATCGACCCCCGGGGGTAGTGAAAGATCCCGGGAACAAGGAGGAGTACCATGGCAATCGAATTCAAGGACGGCAAGTATGTGGACGAAAACGGTCGCGTGACCCTGGACCCCACAGTCTACAAGGACTGGCAGATCGCCGAGGAGGCGGAGCGGACCCTTCCCCCCGTTGACCATTTCCGCGAGAAGCTGGGCCTTCTGCCCGAGGAGATCATCCCCTACGGCAAGACCCCCAAGCTGGATTTTATCAAGATCATGAACCGCCTGAAGGACAAGCCCGACGGCAAGTTCATCGAAGTCACCGCCATCACTCCCACCCCTCTGGGCGAGGGTAAATCCACCACCTCCCTGGGCCTGATCGAGGGCCTGGGCAAGCTGGGCAAGAACGTGGGCGGCTGCCTGCGCCAGCCCTCCGGCGGCCCCACCATGAACGTCAAGGGCACCGCCGCCGGCGGCGGCAACGCCCTGCTGATGCCCATGACCGAGTTCTCTCTAGGCCTCACCGGCGACATCAACGACATCATGAACGCCCACAACCTGGCCATGGTCGCCCTCAACGCCCGCATGCAGCACGAGCGCAACTACAACGACGAGCAGCTGGCCAAGCGGGGCCTGAAGCGCCTGGACGTCGATCCCAAGCGCGTGGAGATGGGCTGGGTCCTGGACTTCTGCGCCCAGGGTCTGCGCAACATCATCATGGGCATCGGCGGTCCCAAGGACGGCTACCTGATGGAGTCCAAGTTCGGCATCGCCGTGGGCTCCGAGCTGATGGCCATTCTGGCCGTGGCCAAGGACCTGAAGGACCTGCGGGAGCGCATCGGCAAGATCGTGGTGGCCTACAGCCGCAGCGGCGAGCCTATCACCACCGAGGACCTGGAGGTGGCCGGCGCCATGACCGCCTGGATGCGCAACTGCATCAACCCCACCATGTGCTACACCGTGGAGCACCAGCCTGTTCTGGTCCACGCCGGTCCCTTCGCCAACATCGCCATCGGCCAGTCCTCCGTCATCGGCGACCGGCTGGCCCTGAAGCTCTTTGACTACCACGTCACCGAGTCCGGCTTCGCCGCCGACATCGGCTTTGAGAAGTTCTGGAACGTGAAGTGCCGCCTCAGCGGCCTGACCCCCAACGTGTCCGTGCTGGTGGCCACCATCCGGGCCCTGAAGATGCACGGCGGCGGCCCCACCGTGGTGGCCGGCCGGCCCCTGCCCAAGGAGTACACCGAGGAGAACCTGGAGCTGCTGGAGAAGGGCTGCGAGAACCTGTTCCACCACGTCAACACCATCAAGAAGTCCGGCATCGTCCCCGTGGTGTGCATCAACCAGTTCTACACCGACACCGACGCGGAGATCGCCCTGATCCGCCGGCTGTGCGCCGAGCGGGGCGTCCGCTGCGCCCTGAGCAACCACTGGCGCTACGGCGGCGAGGGCGCCATCGAGCTGGCCGAGACCGTCATCGACGCCTGCAATGAGTCCAACGAGATCAAGTTCCTCTACCCCCTGGAGATGCCCCTGCGCCAGCGTGTGGAGCTCATCGCCAAGGAGGTCTACGGCGCCGACGGCGTGGACTGGGCGCCCCTGGCCCTGGAGAAGGCCAAGCGCTTCGAGTCCGACCCCAAGTACGCCGACTACTGCACCATGATGGTCAAGACCCACCTGTCCCTGAGCCACGAGCCCTCCTGGAAGGGCGTGCCCAAGGGCTGGCGGCTGCCCATCCGGGACATCCTGGAGTACGGCGGGGCCAAGTTCCTGTGCCCCATGGCCGGCACCATCTCCATGATGCCCGGCACCAGCTCCGATCCGGCCTACCGCCGCATCGACGTGGACACCGAGACCGGCAAGGTCTCCGGCCTGTTCTAAGACCCGCGATCTGACCCGGCTGAAAAGGTCCGGCGGCTTCCCGCCGCCGGACCTTCTTTTTCCAGCCGCCCTGTGGGCGGCAGAGTAAACTGTAAGGAGACTTTACATATGGATTTCGCACAGGCATCCTGCACGGAATTTGTCACCGTCCTGGCGTCCAACGCCCCGGTCCCCGGCGGCGGCGGGGCCTCCGCCCTGGTGGGGGCCATCGGCACCGCCCTGGGCAACATGGTGGGCTGCCTGACGGCGGGCAAGCCCAAATACGCCGCCGTCGAGGGGGACATCCTGGCCCTGAACGAGAAGGCCGCCGCCCTCCGCGCCCGGCTGGAGGGGCTGGTGGAGGCGGACGCCGCCGCCTTTGCCCCCCTGGCCAAAGCCTACGGCATCCCCAAGGACGACCCCGACCGCCCCGCCGTCATGGCCCGGGCGCTGGAGGCCGCCGCCGCGGTGCCGCTGGAGATCATGGAAGCCTGTGGCGAGGCCATCGCCCTGCTGGAAGAATACGAGGCCAAGGGCAGCGTGCTGGTGGTGTCGGACGCCGGGTGCGGCGCGGTGTTCTGCCGGGCTGCCCTGGAGGCCGCGGGCCTGAACGTGGCGGTAAACACCCGCCTGATGGCGGATCGTGGCCGCGCCGCCGCTCTGGACGCCCGGGCCGAAGCCCTGCGGGCGGAATACCTGCCCCGGGCCGAGGCGGTCTATGCCAAAGTCTGCCACCGTCTGGGAGGGAACTGAGATGAGCGCACTGCTGTTGAAAGGCGGCCCGGCGGCCGCCGCTCTGAACGAAAAGACCGCGGCCCGCGCCGCCGCCCTGACCGCCGGAGGGGTCACACCCACCCTGGCGGTGGTGCGGGTGGGCGCCCGGGAGGACGACCTGGCCTACGAGCGGGGAGTCCTGGCCCGGTGCGGCAAGCTGGGAATCGGGGTGCGGCCCTTCCAGCTGGACGCCGGCGCCGGACAGGCCCAGCTGCTGGAAGTCCTGGATCAGATCAACCGGGACCGCGCCATCCATGGCTGCCTGCTGTTCCGGCCTTTGCCCGCCCAGATGGACGACCGGGCGGTGCGGGCCGCCATCGCCCCCGAAAAGGACGTGGACGGCATCACCGACGCCTCCCTGGCCGGGGTGTTCACCGGCAGCGGGGTGGGCTATGCCCCCTGCACCGCCCAGGCCTGCATCGAGATCCTGGACCATTATGGCATCCCTCTGGAAGGCAAACGGGTCGCCGTGGTGGGCCGCAGCCTGGTGGTGGGCAAGCCCGTTGCCATGCTGCTGGAGCGCAGGAACGCCACCGTCACCCTCTGCCATTCCCGCACGCGGGACCTGCCGGCCCTCTGCCGCCAGGCCGAGATCCTGGTGGTGGCCATGGGCCGCCGGGAGGCCATCGGGGCGGAATGCGTCGCCCCGGGGCAGGTGGTGGTGGATGTGGGCATCCACACCGGCGCAGACGGCAAACTCTGCGGCGACGTCCGCTTTGCCGAGGCCGAGCCGGCCGTCGCCGCCATCACCCCGGTGCCCGGCGGCGTGGGGGCCATGACCACGTCGGTGCTGGCAGCCCATGTGGTGGAGGCCGCCGGCAAAGCCCTGTGACCGTCTGCCCCTGATTTTCCCGATTCAGATGAGCGATCGAACCGGCCCGCCGTGCTGCTGCATGGCGGGCCGGTTTTCGCTTCGGCGGAAAAGAACGGACTTCCCTCCGCCGCCCGGCGGCGTTATACTGGCAGCATAAAAACGCACGGCCAGGAGGGAACAAGGATGGTGTACGGCTATATCCGGGTCAGCACCCGGGAGCAAAATGAGGACCGCCAGCGGATCGCCCTGCGGAAAGCGGGCATCCCCGAGAAGAATATCTTCATCGACAAGCAGTCCGGCAAGGATTTTGACCGCCCCAAATACAAAAAGCTGCTCCGGTGCCTCAAGCGGGATGACCTGCTCTACATCAAGAGCATCGACCGCCTGGGACGGGACTACGAAGAAGTGCTGGAACAGTGGCGCCTGTTGACCAAGGACAAAAACATCGACATCGTGGTGCTGGATATGCCCCTGCTGGACACCCGCCGCGGCCGGGACCTGATGGGGGCTTTTTTGGCGGACATCGTGCTGCAGGTGCTGTCCTTTGTGGCGGAAAACGAGCGCACCAACATCCGCCAGCGCCAGGCCGAGGGCATCGCGGCGGCCAAGGCCCGGGGGGTGCAGTTCGGCCGGGACCCGCGCCCTCTGCCCGAAAATTTCTGGACCGCATACGAAGCCTGGAAAGCCAAGCGGATGACCATCCAGGAGGCGGCAAAGGCCTGCGGCCTGCCCCGCAGCACCTTTTACGATAAGGTGCAAAAGCACGAGATGCAGCTGCGCATCCAGCGGGAAGAGCGGGCAAAAGCCCTGCACGAGCTGCGGATGCAGCGGGAGCGGGAACAGCAGGAACAAAAGGAGCGGGAACAGAAAAACGGCGACCCCTGCTGCATCTGAAAGGCAGCCCTGGCGGCAAAATAAAAGCGCCTGCTTTTCCGGCAGGCGCGCAGGGCGGGGTCAGAACCGTTCCACCCCGTCCTCGGTGACGATGGCGTAGATCAGGGGCAGCTCGGCGGGCTTTTCCGGCCCGATGGACAGGCCGGAGCGGTAGCAGGCTTCGGCGGCGGCAAAGCGCTCGGGCGCGCCGCAGAAGGTGGCCAGGCTCTCGCCCTTGCGGACGTAGTCGCCCCGCTTTTTGTGCAGGATGATGCCGGCGGCGTAGTCGATGGGGTCGCCCTTTTTCTCCCGGCCGGCTCCCAGCAGCACGCTGGCGGTGCCGATCTTTTCGGCGTCGTTGGCGGTGATGTAGCCGTCGGCGTCGGCTGTCACTTCCCAGCGGGCGGCGGGCTGGGCAAACAGGCTGTAGTCGTCCAGTACCCGGGTGTCGCCGCCCTGGGCCGCAAACATCTCCTTGCACTTGGCAAAGGCGCTGCCGTCGGCAATGGCCTGCCGGGCCAGGGCGCGGCAGGTCTCGGGGCTGCCCTTGCCCGCCAGCACCAGCATATAGGCCGCCAGCTCGATGCAGACGGCGGTCAGGTCGGCGGGGCCGCGGCCCTTGAGTACCTCCATGCTCTCCATCACTTCCAGGCTGTTGCCGATGTTGTGGCCCAGGGGGGTGTCCATGTCGGTGATCATGGCGGCCACCTTGCGGCCGTGGTGGGCGCCGATCGAGACCATCAGCCGGGCCAGGGCGATGCTGTCCTCCACCGTTTTCATAAAGGCGCCGGTGCCGGTGGTGACGTCCAGCAGGATGGCGTCCGACCCCGAGGCCAGCTTTTTGGACATGATGCTGGAGGCGATCAGGGGGATGCAGCTGACGGTGGCGGTGACGTCCCGCAGGGCGTACATCTTTTTGTCGGCCACGGCGATGTTCTCGCTCTGGCCAATGACGGCGATGCCGGTGCGGTTCACCTGGGCAAAAAATTCCTCCTGGCTGAGGGCGGTGCGGGTGCCGGGGACGCTTTCCATCTTGTCGATGGTGCCGCCGGTGTGGCCCAGGCCCCGGCCGCTCATCTTGGCGATCTTGACCCCGCAGGCCGCCGCGATGGGGGCGATCACAAGGGTGGTCTTGTCCCCCACGCCGCCGGTGGAATGCTTGTCCACCTTCACCCCCGCGATGGGGCTGAGGTCCACCATCTCGCCGCTGTGGGCCATGATGTCGGTCAGGGCGGCGGTCTCCGCGTCGGTCATCCCCCGCAGGTAGACCGCCATCATCCAGGCGGCCATCTGGTAGTCGGGCACATCCCCGGCCACATAGCCGCGGATCAGGGCCTCCAGCTCGGCGCGGGTGTGGACGCCGCCGTCCCGCTTCTTTGCAATGATGTCGTAGATACGCATAGAAGATCACTCCAATCCCGATTGATAGGTTGCTTCCAGTATAGTATGACTTTTGCCCAAAGGCAAGGCCCCGGCCCGAAAGTTGGCAGAAACTTCACAGATCGCCCGCCGGTGCTTTTTCCATCACGTAGTTGGCCAGGGTCACCCCTCTGCGCTCCACCTGCTGCGCCCGCAGGACCCGGTAGCCGCGCCTGGCGAAGAAGGGGCGGGCCGTGACCGAGGCATGGGTGACCACCGGCCCGGCGGAGGCTTCTTCCAGCGCGTTGCAGAGGGCGGTGGCGACGCCCCGGCCCTGCAGGTCCTTGTGGACGTAGAGCCGGTCCAGGTAGCCGGCGGCGGGGTCCAGATCCCCGAAGCCTGCCAGCCGCCCGTCCAGCTCGGCCACCAGGGTCCGGTGCGCCCGGAAGCTCTTGTCCCAGGCAGCGAGGTCGGGGCCGCAGGCGGGGGCCCAGGCGTCCAGCTGGGCGGGGGTATAGTGGGCCGCGTTGACGGTGTGGACCGTCTCGTAAAAGAGGGCCGCCAGCGCGGGGCAGTCCCCGGGGCGGTAGGGGCGGAGGGTCACCGCCAGGGCGTTCAGCCAGGCGTCCGCCTCGGCCCGGCTGCGGAAGGTCAGGATCTGCCGGCGCCCCCGGTATGGCTCCAGCATGGCGCGGATCGCGGGGAGCTGCGCCTGGCCGAAGTCGAGGATGTATTGCAGGAACTCTGCGTCCAGCTCCTCCTCCACCCAGGGCATGTCCGGGCGCTGCGCGCCCCGGCGGTTTTCCACCCCCGCCAGACAGACTTCCAGGGGGAAGTCCAGGAAAAAGACGGTGTCGCAGGCTTCCAGCCGCTGGGGGAGGGTGCGGCTGTAGTCGCCGTCCAGGATCCAGGCCGGCCGCGCCAGCCATTCCGCCAGCACCCGGTCGAACTCCTCCCGGGTGATGTGGGTGCGGTCGGGCTTGTGCCAGAGCCTGTCCAGATAGCACAGGGGCAGGCCGGTGGCATCCCGCAGGCGGCGGGCAAAGGTGCTTTTGCCCGCCCCCGGGCAGCCGATGACTAAAACTTTCTGCATGGGGGAGCATCCTTTCTGATCGTTTTAAGCCGCGGATTAAGCCGCGGAAAGGCCAAAAACGGCGGCAAGCCGTAACGCCTGCCGCCGCGTCGTGTGTGTTTTCAGCGCGATCCCTTGTCGTAGGGGATGCCCTCGGCCTTGGGGGCCATGCTGTTCTTGGAGGTGAACGCCAGGATGATCATGGAGGCGATGAAGGGCATCATGTTGTAGATGTTGCTGGACCAGCCGAGGTTGGCCAGGAAGGTGGAGTCCGCGATGTTGGCCAGGCTCTTGAACACGGCAAAGAACATGGCCGCCCCAAAGATGTGGAAAGGCTTCCACTGGCCGAAGATCATGACGGCCAGGGCCAGGAAGCCCGCGCCGGCCACGCCGACTTCAAAGTTCCAGGTCTGGACCGGCGGCACGATGTAGGCCATGCCGCCGATGGCGCCCAGCGCCCCCGAGATCAGGACGCCGGCGTAGCGCATCTTGTACACGTTGATGCCCACCGAGTCCGCCGCCTGGGGGTGCTCGCCGCAGGCCCGCAGCCGCAGGCCGAAGCGGGTCTTGTACATCACCACAAAGCTGATGACGAGCAGGGCCAGCCCCAGCGGCACAAAGACGCTCATTTCCAGCCCGCCGATGCTGAACAGGAAGGGCCGGTTGGAATAGTTCAGCTTGGCGCTGCCGCTCTCGCTGAAGTATTTGGACAACACCACCGCCACGGCGGTGGCCAGCAGGTTCAGAGCGGTGCCGCCGATGGTCTGGTCCGCCTTCAGGTTGATGGAGGCAAAGGCCAGCAGCAGGGAATAGACCATCCCGGCCACGGCCGCCGCCAGGATGGAGATCACCACGATGAGCCAGGCCGGGGTGCTGGCCGGCAGCAGGGTCAGGGTCAAAACGCCCGCCACGCCGCCGATGACCATGATGCCCTCCAGCGCGATGTTGATGATGCCGGAATGCTCGCTGAACATGCCGCCCAGGGCCACCAGCATCAGCACGATGCCGTACAGCAGGGTGTATTTGATGAGTAACAGCATATTAGCCCTCCTTTTCGCCGGACTTGTCCGCCCGCTTGCCGCCGCTGAGGAGCTTTGCGATCTTGCCGCGGAACAGCATCGAGAAGGCGCACAGGTAGATGATGATGCCGCTGATAAGGTCGGCCACCTCGGTGGGGTAGTACCGGGTAGACAGGAACGAGCCGCCCACCGTGATGTGGGAGATGAACAGGGCCGAGAAGATGGTGCCGATGGGGTTGGAGCTGGCCAGCAGCGCCACCGAAATGCCGTTGAAGCCCATGGCCGGCAGGGTGGTGGAGTTCAGGGGGTTCCACTCGGACACGCCGGACAGATAGTACAGCCCCGCGCCAAAGCCGGCCAGCGCGCCGGCAATGACCATTGAGAGGACCAGATTCTTCTTCTCGTTGATGCCGGCGTAGCGGGCGGCGTTTTTGTTCAGGCCCACGGCCTTCAGCTCGTAGCCGAAGGTGGTCTTGTCCAGCACCACCCAGATCAGGATGGCCACCACGATGGACAGGAAGATGGCGATGGTGGTGCTGTTGGTCTGGAACATATCGTTCAGCCCAAAGTCGGGGATGGTGACCCCCTCCGCCCCTTCCATCCGGCGCAGGTTCCAGGTGCGGGTGTTGCGGGAGTCGTACATGACGCCGGTGCCGTTGCCGTAGATGATCTCATTGACCAGGTACAGCCCGATCCAGTTGAACATGATGGAGGTGATGACCTCGTTGATGTTCAGGTATGCCTTGAACAGGCCGGGGATGGCGCCCCAGATGCCGCCCAGCACCGCCGAAGCGATCAGGCCCACATACCAGGGCAGGTGCAGGACGATGGCGCAGTACAGCGCGCCGTAGGCGCCCAGGGTGTACTGCCCTGCCGCGCCGATGTTGAACAGGCCGGTCTTGAAGGCAAAAGCCACCGAAAGGCCGGTCATGACCAGGGGGGCGGCGTTGGCCAGGGTGCGGCCCACGCCGTAGGGGGCGTCGTAGAAGCCGCCCTTCAGGATGCGGACAAAGCCGTCCGCCCATGCGTGCTCGGCGTTGATGGCCAGCAGCACCAGATAGCCGCATACCAAGCCGATCAGGATGCACAGGAGGGCCGCCAGCACGCTGACAAAGGCCGACCGGGCCTTGCCGCTGTGGGAAAGCATCTTTTTCTTATCCATAAAGCCGCTCATTCTCCTTTCCCCTGCTTGCGGGCGCCGGCCATGTACAGGCCCAGCTCCTGGACGGTGGTGGTCTTGGGGTCGAACTCGCCGACCACCTCGCCCTCGTACATGACGAGGATGCGGTCGGACAGGTTCATCACTTCGTCCAGCTCAAGGCTGACCAGCAGCACCGCCTTGCCGGCGTCCCGCTGGGCCACGATCTGGCGGTGAATATACTCGATGGCGCCCACATCCAGACCGCGGGTGGGCTGGACCGCCACCAGCAGTTTGGGGTCGCGGTCGATCTCACGGGCGATGATGGCCTTCTGCTGGTTGCCGCCCGACATGCTGCGGGCGATGGTCACGCTGCCCTGGCCGCTGCGGACGTCGTACTGCCCGATCAGCCGGTCCGAGTATTCCCGCACCTTGTCCTTGCGGATAAAGCCGTGGTTCTGGAACTCGGGCTGCCAGTACCGCTGCAGCACCATGTTGTTCTCCAGGGTGTAGTCCAGGATCAGGCCGTGCTTGTGCCGGTCCTCGGGGATGTGGCTCATGCCGTCCTTGGAGCGCTCCCGGATGGAGGCGTGGGTGATGTCCTTGCCGCAGAAGCTGATCCTGCCGCCCGAGACCTTTTCCAGGCCGGTGAGGCCGTAGACGAATTCGGTCTGGCCGTTGCCTTCGATGCCGGCCAGGCAGACGATCTCGCCCGCCCGCACCTGGAAGGTGACGTCCTTCACGGCATTTTTCCTGTGGGTGGCGCTGGGGATGGTCACATCCTGCACGTCCAGGATCACCTCGCCGGGCTTGGCGGGGGCCTTTTCCACTTCCAGCTGGACGTCGCGGCCCACCATCATGCGGGAAAGCTCTTCCTTGGTGGTGCCGGCAATGTCCACCACGCCCACATACTTGCCCTTGCGCAGGACGGTGCACCGGTCGGCGACGGCCATGATCTCGTTCAGCTTGTGGGTGATAAAGAGGATGCTCTTGCCCTCTTTTTTGAAGCCCCGCATGATCTCCATCAGCTCGTCGATCTCCTGGGGGGTCAGGACGGCGGTGGGCTCGTCAAAGATCAGGATCTCGTTGTCCCGGTAGAGCATCTTGAGGATCTCCACGCGCTGCTGCATACCCACCGAGATGTCGCTGACCAGGGCGTCGGGGTCCACCCGCAGGCCGTACTTTTCGCTCAGGGCCACGACCTTTTTGCGGGCCTCGGCCTTTTGCAGGAAGCCCAGCTTGTTGGGCTCGACCCCCAGAATGATGTTGTCCAGCACCGTAAAGCATTCCACCAGCTTGAAGTGCTGGTGGACCATGCCGATGCCCAAAGCGTTGGCGTCGTTGGGGTTGCGGATCTGGACCTCCTTGCCGTTTTTGCGGATGGTGCCCTGCTCGGGCTGGTACAGGCCGAACAGGACGCTCATCAACGTGCTTTTGCCCGCGCCGTTTTCGCCCAGCAGGGCATGCACCTCGCCTCTGCGCAGTTGGAGGGTAATATCATCGTTTGCCTTGATCCCAGGGAATTCCTTGGTAATGTGGAGCATCTCGATCACATAATCCTCGGCCAATCTGCTCACTCTCCTTTCACACAATGGTGACGCATCGTTCTCACTTTATTCATTATAACGTATTCTGCCGATACTTTGCAAGGAAAATATGGATAAAAATCCAGCATTTTGCAAAAAAGAGGGGGATTTTCACATATCTGGCCGGTGGGAAATAAAAAATGTGCAAATTGCACAAAAAAGCAGAGCGCCTTTTGAGCGCTCTGCTGATAGCGTTTTGACACATCCGGGCCGGGCGGCATCGGCCGCCCCAGCCTTCAGCCCGCCCTCGAAAAGGGCAGAAACCGCTTACTGCACGTAGTTGACGGTGACCAGCTCGCTGGTGGTGGGCTTGACGCTGTCCTCGCTGGAGTTGTCGACGACGATCTCGCCGGCAGCGATCTTCTCCTTGACGGCCTCGTACTCCTCCACGGTGAAGGTGCGGAAGTTCCAGCTGCCCTCGGCGGTGGGCAGGCCGACGTAGTCGCCCTCCTCCAGGCCGAAGTTGCCGTTGGTGGCGGCGATGGTGGTCCACTCGCCGGCGTCGATGTCGCCCAGGGCGGACTCAACGGCGGTGGTCAGCTCCTTCATAGCGGAAGTGATGAACGGGTTGTAGACAGAAGAACCGTCGGCCACAGCGTTGACGCCGATGTAGTTCTGGTCCACGTCCACGCCGATGATGTAGCCGTTGGACTTGATGGCAGCCTCCAGAGCGGAGGTGTAGATGCCGCCGCCGCAGGCAAAGACGACCTCGGTGCCGTTGGTGTACCAGCCCTCCATACGGGAGGTGATGTTGGCGTCGCCGTAGAACTGGCCGCCGTAGAAGTAGTTGATGTCGACGGCGTTGCCGGTCTCCTGGGCAGCGGCGTCAACGCCCTGCACGAAGCCGTAGCCGTAGCGGATGACGGCGGGCACAGCCATGCCGCCCAGGAAGCCCAGGTGGGTGAAGCCGTCCTTGGCGATGGCGTAGCCTGCCAGGTAGCCTGCCTGCTCCTCCTTGAAGGTGATGCAGTAGCAGTTGGCGGGGATGGCGTCGGTGCCGATGTCGGCCTGGGTCACGTCGATGGCGATGAAGCGGGTGTCGGGGTACTGCTCGGCAGCCCATGCCAGGGAAGCGCCGTACAGGTAGCCGACGCAGACGACGGTGTCGGCGCCGTCGTTGACGGCCTGGCGGATCATGGTCTCGCGGTCCTCATCGGAGGCGTCGGCCTCGGGGATGTAGTACTGGCAGTTCTCGCCCATGTAGTTCTGGACGGCGGTCCAGCATGCCTGGTTGAAGCTCTCGTCGTCGATGGTGCCGGTGTCGCAGCACAGGGCGACGTAGGAGACGGTGCCGCCCTCGGCGGCAGCCTCAGAGGAAGCAGCGGAAGAAGCTGCGCTGGAAGCGGAAGAGGCAGTGCTGGAAGCGGTGCTGGAAGAAGAACCGCCGCAGGCGGCCAGAACAGAAACGGCAGCGGCTGCGCCAGCCACGGCCATGAATTGACGGCGCGAAATCATATTCATAAGAATTCTCTCCTTTTTTACAGTTGGGTGCAACCATTTTTGGACAGACAAGGATGCGCAGACATAGAGGCGCATTCTCTATACTCCAGTATAGCCGCAAAATGTGTTGGGCGCAAGCTGTTTTGCATTACAAAATCTTTACAATATTTTCGTCAAATTGTCAAAAAGTGATACATTCCATCCACGGCCGCCGCGCTTTTTCAGCGTGTTTGGACGCCCGCCACCGCAGAAACAGGAATAAACGAGAACGCCCCTGTCCCACGGGCAGAGGCGTTCAAGATCATGGATTTACTCGATATTAGCTGGACCGAAACCAAACGGTAACAACTCCCCCAGCGTCCGCTCGATGAAATCGTCCGGGCTTTTGGCCATGATGACGTTCAAAGCGGGCCCGCAGAACTCGTACAGGGCCTGACGGCAGACGCCGCAGGGGGCGGTGACCAGCTGGTTCACCTCGCCCTTTTTGGCCCCCACGATTGCAATGTCGGTGAATTGGGTGACCCCCTGGCTGACCGCCGAGAACAGGGCGGTGCGCTCGGCGCAGCTGGTGGGGGTGAAGGCTGCGTTTTCGATGTTGCAGCCGGTAAAGACCCGGCCGTCGGCGCTGCGCAGGGCGGCCCCCACCCAAAAGCGGCTGTAGGGGGCCACGGCCCGGGCGCGGGCGTCCAGGGCCGCACGGATCAGGGCCTGTTTTTCCTCCCGGGTAAGTTCAGACATGGCGGGGCCTCCCTCAGTAGTCTGCGCCCAGGGCGACCTTCATCATGTTGGTAAAGCTCTTCTGGCGCTGCTCGGCGGTGGTGGCCTCGGGGGAGACAAAGCTGTCCGAGATGGTCAGCAGGCAGGCGGCGTGCTTGCCCAGCACCTGGGCGTTGGCAAAGAGGGCGAAGCTCTCCATCTCGACGCAGACGCAGCCCTGCTCGTCCCGCAGTTTTTCCCAGTAGGTGGGCTTGGCGTCGGAGGGCTGGCGGTAGAACACGTCGGAGGAGTGGATGTTGCCCTCGATCAGGGGGATGCCCAGCCTGGCGGCGGAGGCCCGCAGCTTCTCGTTCAGCTCCCGGCTGGGGAAGGTGATGTGGCCCTCAAAGCCGCTCTGGGTCCTGGCGTAGCTGGATTCGCTCACCGCGCCGGCGGCCAGCACCACGTCGAACAGCTTGGCCTTGTCGGTGTAGCTGCCCGCCGAGCCGATGCGGACGATGTTCTCCACCCCGTAGAACTTGAACAGCTCGTAGGAGTAGATGCCGATGGACGGCATGCCCATGCCGCTGCCCATCACGCTGATGGGGCGGCCCTCATAGGTGCCGGTGAAACCCAGCATCCCCCGGACGCCCGTCACCTGGCGGACGTCCTGCAGGAAGGTCTCGGCGATGAACTGGGCCCGCAGGGGGTCGCCCGGCATCAGGACGGTCTTGGCAAAATCGCCCATTTCGGCGGCAATGTGGGGAGTGGACATAGGGAAAACCTCCTTCTGTTTCTGGATGTTGATAAGCCATAAGCTTTACTTGTTGAAATAGTTCTGGGGCGGCAGGTAGCGGCCGTTGTGGCGGATCTCGAAGTGGCAGTGGTTGCCGGTGGAGCGGCCGGTGGAGCCCACATAGCCGATCAGCTGGCCCTGGCTGACGGCCTGGCCCGCGCTGACGGTCAGGGACAGGCAGTGGCTGTACAGGGTGCTGTAGCCGTTGCCGTGGTCGATGATGAGGGAGTTGCCGTAGCCGGTGCCGGCGCCGCCCCGCTCGTAGCCGGCCCTGGTCACCACGCCGCTGGCCGATGCGTAGATGGGGGTGCCCGCCGGGGCGCAGATGTCCACGCCCTTGTGGCCGCTGGAGTACCAGCGGGAACAATAGGTGTACTGGGGCACCGGCCAGATGAAGGTGCCGTTGCCCACCTGGGCCACGCTGCCGCTGGGCAGCTTGGTGCCCACCACGATCTCCCGGTCCACGGGGGCCTTGGTCACCTCGCTGCTCAGGATGGTCTGGCTGAGCATGGTGCCGTCGGTGGCATAGACGTTCTGGGCGGTGATGGTGCGCACGCCGTTCTCGCCCTCCTGGACGGTGCGGGTGGTGCCAAAGGCGTAGTCGCTGGACTGGGTCTGCTTGGTGGAGAAGGGGATCTCCTCGGTCCAGGTGACGGTGCGGGTGATCTGCACTTCCAGCATGGTCTCCTCCCGTGTGACGATCAGCTCGTCGCCGGGGAAGATGGCGGTGTCGGGGGTGATGCCGTTCAGCTCGCACAGCTCGGCGGTGGTCAGGTTGTTCTTGGTGGCGATCAGGCTGATGCTGTCGCCGGCCACCACGGTGTAGACCCGTTCGGCCTGGCGCACGCCGGACAGCAGGGCCACCACGTCGGCGTAGTCCATAAAGCTGTCGGTGAAGTACAGGCCCTGCTCCACCGTCACCTCCCGGTTGAAACTCACCGAGACGTTGGGGTCGTCGGGCTGTTCGTAGGGCTCCAGCAGCCCGCTGAGGTACAGCTGCAGCTGGCTGCCCTCGGCGCAGACCGCCGTCAGCTCGCCGTCTAAGTAAAGGGCGGTGCCCTCGCTGATCTCGTCGCTGACCGCCGAGAGGATGGCGTTGGCCATCTGCCCTTCATCCAGCACGTTGCTGGTGATGGCCAGGCGGTAGGTGGGCTCGATAGTCACCTCGGTGTCGCCGGTGGTGCCGGCGTAGTTGACGCGCTGCAGCACGTCCTCCCGGGCGGCGTCAAAGACCGTCTCGTTGGCCACATTGCCCACGGTGATGCCGTTGACCTCCACTGCCAGGGTGTAGGGGCGGCCCACCATGATCTGGACCACCGCCACCAGGACGGCCAGGGCCCCCAGGGGCAGGAGATAGGCCACCATCCGGGGCAGGAGCCCGCCGTAGCGCACCGCGCCCCGGCCCAGATACTGGACGTCGGCCACGATGCCGGCCCAGAAGCCCTGCTCCCGGCGGACCTCGTCGCCGTAGACCCAGATGTTGCGCACGCCGCGGCAAAAGACGTATACCGGGCCGAACAGCTCGCCCAGCACGGTGCGCGCACCGGGAAAGGCGGTGTCCACCACGTTGTTCCAGCCGCGGAGGAAAGCGGCCGCCAGCCACAGCGCGGCGGCGCGGATGGTCCGTCCGGCCCGGATCAGGGTGTACTCGCCGGTAAAGCCCAGCGCATACAGCCAGTCGCCCAGCTGCCGCGCCAGGGGGATGGCGCAGACCAGGGCGCCCAGGCCCTCCATATGATGGCGGGTGCGGGTCTGGAAGCGGTGGCTCCGCAGCAGGCTGCTGCATTGCAGCCGGGCCCAGGCCGCCCGCAGTTTATCTTTGGTTGTCAGGGGAGGCGGGACGGCTGGCAGGCCGCCCGGCTGCTCCTTGATCTTCTCATCAATCAAAAGAGTGGTTCTCCTTCCGGTGGTTTTGCCTATCTGAAGCGCAAAGCGGAAATGCAAAAAGACAGCCTGCCGGCGCGGCGGCCGGACAAGCATCGACTTATGTTCCATTATACACCCCGCCGACGCGGAGGCAAGGTTTTGCACAGGATTTGGGCACAGCTTTCACCGACTTTTCACGAAAATAACGCAATGATGTCGGCTGGCAGAGGGCTTTCCACCGTGACGGGGACCAGGCGCACAGGCGTCTCGAACCAGAAGCCGCCGGCCGCAAGCCGCCCAGCCGGCACCCAAAAGCGCTGGCGGGCGCAGTGCAGGGCCTGCCGGCCGATCCGGTCCCGGTGGCCGCCGTACAGGCCGTCCCCTGCCAGGGGGCAGCCGATGGAGGCGAAATGGACCCGGATCTGGTGGGTGCGCCCGGTGACCGGGACGCAGGCCGCCAGGCTGAGGCCCCCGCCTACCTTTAATATGGTGTATTCGGTGCGGCTGGGCTTGCCCTCGGGGGTGACGCACCGCCCGATGATGCTGTCCCCCCGGCGGCCGATGGGCGCATCGATGACGCCGGGGCCCAGGGGCAGCTCGCCTTCGGCCACGGCGTAGTAGACTTTTTCCACATGCTGGGCCAGCAGGGGGGCGGCGTAGGCGTTCTGCGCCGTCAGGACCAGGCCGCTGGTGTCCTTGTCGATCCGGTTCACCGGGCGGAACACGGGGCTGCGCCCCTCAGCCCGGCGCAGGGCGGCATAGCCGTTGGCCAGGGTGCCGCCGGGGTAGTTGAGGGTAGGGTGGACCGCCAGGCCGGCGGGCTTGTCCAGCACCGCCGCAAAAAAGTCCTGGTACGCCACCCGCACCGGGATGGACGGATCGGGCTCGCAGCCGCCCTCCTCCCCAGGCAGGGCAAAGGAGACGGTCTGCCCCGGCCAGACCCGCTGGTTGGCCAGCACCGGCCGGCCGTCGGCCTCGAAACCGCCGCCGTGGAATTTCACCGCCCGCAGCAGGTCGGTGGAAAGGCGGCACTCCCGCAGAAAACTGCGCAAAAGCACCCCCTCCGGCCCGGCCGACGCCGGCACCGGGAAATACAGCCGCATCCGTCCCACCTGCCTTTCTTGTCTATTTTAGTATATCAGAAAAGCGCGCCGCTTGCAAATCCCCCCAAACTATGGTATCATGTGGGGGGAAAACGAGTGGAACATACGGCGGCGGGGCGGCTTGGACCGCTCTGAGGAAAGTCCGGGCTTCGCAGAGCACGGTAACTGCTAACGGCAGCCGGGGGTGACCCCAGGGAAAGTGCAACAGAAAGCAAACCGCCGCGCCCCCGGGCGCGGTAAGGATGAAAGGGCGAGGTAAGAGCTCACCAGCGGATGGGTGACCATCCGGCTTTGTAAACCCTACCGGAAGCAACGCCTATATGGGACGTACAGCGCTGCTCGCGTGTCCCGAGGGCGGCACGAGCCCGCCAGCAATGACGGGCCTAGACAGATCGTCGTTTAATACAGAACCCGGCTTACGGTCTATCTCGTTTTCCCGCCAGGATCATCCAGGGCCTGCCCGAAAAGGGCAGGTCCTTTTTCTGCGTTTTTTACAAATTGTTTCTTTTCGTTTTGGGCAAAATGTGCTATACTAAGACCGTTGTATGCGCGAACGAACGCAAAACAGCGTTGAAAATAGACAAATGGGACGGGATGTGTCTTGTTATGAAAGATGGTTTTCTGAAAGCGGCGGCCCTCTCGCCCGCGCTGCGGGTGGCGGACTGCGCCTATAACGCCGGCCGGATCGTGGAGGCCATGCGGGAATGCGCCGCCCAAGGGGTCAAGCTGGCGGTGTTCCCCGAGCTTGCCCTGACCGGCTACACCTGCGGGGACCTGTTTTTCCAGCAGGCTTTGCAGCAGGCGGCCCTCCGCGGGCTGGGCCAGGTGCTGGAGGCCAGCAGGGAGTGGGACCTGCTGGCCCTGGTGGGCCTGCCCCTGGCGGTGAACGGCAAGCTGTACAACTGCGCCGCCGCGGTCTGCCGCGGCCGGCTGCTGGGCCTTGTGCCCAAGACCTGCCTGCCCAACTACGGCGAATTTTACGAGAAACGCCACTTTGCCCCCGGCGACAAGCGGGTGCGCACCGTGACCGTCTGCGGGCAGCAGGCGCCGTTCGGCACCCAGCTGCTGTTCCGGTGCCGGCAGATGCCGGAATTCGTCCTGGGGGTGGAGCTGTGCGAGGACCTGTGGAGCGCCCTGCCCCCTTCCACCTTCCATGCCCTGGCGGGGGCCACCATCATCGCCAACCTTTCGGCCAGCGACGAGACGGTGGGCAAGGCGGAGTACCGCCGCGCCCTGGTGGCCAACCAGTCGGCCCGGCTGCTCTGCGGCTACCTGTACGCCTCGGCAGGCCACGGCGAGAGCACCCAGGACATGGTCTTTGCGGGCCACGACCTGGTGGCCGAGAACGGCGTCATCCTGGCCGAGACCCAGCCCTTCCAGGGCGGCGACGCCGTCAGCGAGCTGGATTGCGCCCGGATGCAGGCCGAGCGGGCCCGCAACACCAGCTTCGTCCCCAACGACGAGGGGTATCAGGTGGCGGAATTCGACCTGGCCGTCACCGAGACGCCCCTGACCCGCCGGGTGGACCCGGCTCCCTTTGTGCCGGGGGACCCCCGCCGCCGCGCCCAGCGGTGCGAGCTGATCCTGCGGATGCAGGCCGACGGCCTGGCCAAGCGGATCGAGCACACCCACGCCCAAACGGCGGTGATCGGCATTTCGGGCGGGCTGGACAGCTGCCTGGCCCTGCTGGTGTCGGCCCGGGCCATGCGCCAGCTGGGCCGCCCGGCCTCCGACGTGCTTGCCGTGACCATGCCCTGCTTCGGCACCACCCGGCGGACCCGCAGCAATGCCGAGATCCTCTGCCAGGAGCTGGGGGTGTCCTTCCGGGAGGTGAACATCACCGCCACCGTCCGCAGCCACTTTGCGGACATCGGCCACGACGGCCAGACCCCCGACGTCACCTTTGAGAACAGCCAGGCCCGGGTGCGCACCCTGGAGCTGATGGACATCGCCAACCTGAACGGCGGCTTTGTGGTGGGCACCGGCGATCTGTCCGAGCTGGCCCTGGGCTGGGCCACCTACAACGGCGACCATATGAGCATGTACGGCGTCAACGCCGGGGTGCCCAAGACTCTGGTCCGCCACCTAGTCCGCTACGAGGCCGACACCGCCCCCACCGACGCGCTGCGCCGGGTGCTGCTGGACATTTTGGACACCCCCGTCTCGCCGGAGCTGCTGCCTGCTAAGGACGGCGAGATCGCCCAGCGCACCGAGGAGCTGGTGGGCCCCTACGAGCTGCACGACTTTTACCTGTATTACGTGCTGCGGTTCGGCTTCGGCCCCCGCAAGATCTTCCGGCTGGCCCGGGCCGCCTTTGCCGGCAGCCCCGCCTACACCGACGAGGTGCTGGCCCGGTGGCTGCGCAGCTTCTACCGGCGGTTCTTTGCCCAGCAGTTCAAGCGCAGCTGCCTGCCCGATGGCCCCAAGGTGGGCAGCGTGACCCTCTCGCCGCGGGGGGACTGGCGGATGCCCAGCGACGCCTCGGCCGCCGCCTGGCTGGCGGAGCTGGACACCCTGCCGATCCAGTGAGGGCCCCATGCGTCACAAAAAACTGTTTGCCAACCTCCTGTTTGCGGCGGTGATCCTGCTGGCGGCGGGGGCGCTGTTCCTCCTGCGGGGGGCCGGAAAGGACCGGGACGCCCCCCTCCGGGCCCGGCTGATCTACGGCGACGGGAACGCCTCTCTGGACCTGCCCCTGGACGCCGACGGGGTCTACGATGTGGACACCGGCTATTTGACCGTCCATGTCGAGATCCGGGACGGGGCGGCCCGCTTCATCGACTCGCCCTGCCCCGACCACGTCTGCGAGGGGTACGGCTGGCTGACCCTGGAGGACCAGACCGCCACCTGCCTGCCCGCCCGGGCGGTGCTGACCATTGCGCCGGCGGCGTAAAGAAGGAGCTGATCCCATGGAGTTCGATTTCGAGCCGGAAGACAAAAAGACCCCGGCCGGCACAGGGAAACCGCGCCGGCCCCGCAAGATCCGGCGCAGCGACGATCTTGCGGACAACGAACCGGTCGCGGTGGATGGCGCGGACTTTTTCCGGCCCAGCCACCAGGAACCGCCCCCGCCCCTGGCC
>OERL01000102.1_pt1 | contig 19283 bp, 22 predicted proteins | sample 1539981 | NCBI WGS metagenome assembly OERL01 (sample SAMEA3891867, study PRJEB23780) | metagenome | biome: terrestrial biome; feature: animal house; material: Caecal content | place: Italy | collected 2015-05-05
CCAGCAGAGAAAGCCGTGGGCCGGATAGGGACAGCCCTCACAACGCGCTGAATGCCGGCAGACAGGGGGAGGAACAGGTTCCGATGCATATTGCGGAGCGGGCGGGTTGTGAGTATACAGCCAAGACGGAACTTTCCACAGGGTAAAATAAAAGGCAGCGCCCTTTTTCGCGGCACCGCCATTACATAGACTGTTCAAAAGTATGTCCCTCCATTTCTTTTAATCGCTGTTCCAAGTCTGGGATCTGTGATTTGATTTGTGCCAGCAGCTGTCGGCACTTCTCCTCCTGCCGAATAGAATCCGGTCCCTGTTCACTGAGAAAACCATGGATAGCCCGGTAGATCTCAGTCATCTGCTCCTGGTCAAAGAACTGTCCCCTCGATACCAGTCCAGAGCGCAAGGCAAACGCCTCTTTCGCCCCCTTGTAGTCCAGCATGCAATAGCAGCCAAAATTAAGGGATGTGTGGTTATTGTCCCAAACCCATGTTATAAACTGGGTTCCGTGTTCCGTTTGGTGTCCGGCAAGTACGACGTTATTAAATTCTGACAGCAGACAGAAACTGCTCTCCAGTCCCTTAGCCTCTAAAACTGGAGCGGATTCCATTGCCGCTGCGTATTCCTGTACGGCAGCGGCTAAATCTATGGCTTTCGCACAGGCATGCTCGGCTTCAATCGTATTTACATCTTGAGGGACATAACGCACCCCGCCAGTCTCAGTGATCCAACATAGGTGGCGCCCCTTCCATGCAACAGGGAGGCGCTGCTCCTGTTCTGGTAACGGGGTAAATCCCTCTTTCTGCAGTACGATGGCCAGCTCCTTAAAGTATCGTTCTCGTATCATCTCTGAGTACCTCCTTCTGGGCGAGCGCCCTTTTTCATTTGCCGGGAAAACAAAAAAGGCGCAAGTCTGATGGTTTTGTAAAACCAACAAACTTGCGCCTGATTTTTTGTATATCTTTTTTTCTTCGCACTACCCTTTTTGACCGGGAAAAAGGGCGCTGGGCGGTTTTAGAGCACACAAACTTACGAAAATACAGAGAAACCGGGGGTTCGAATCACCCCAACTTCCGAAATCACTGAAAAATATCTATGGAACAAACAACAGATTTTGAGCAATAAAAAAGTCGCTACCCCTTGATACTCTAGGCGTTCGGCCCAAAATATCTAGATTGTAGCGACTTTGTGGAGGTGCCACCCAGATTTGAACTGGGGAGTGGAGCTTTTGCAGAGCTCTGCCTTACCACTTGGCTATGGTGCCGCGTCATATTCGGGGTCGCCTCCCGACTGCGCTATAACAATATATCAAACGCTTTTGCTTTTGGCAACCGATTTATAAAAAATTGACTTATCCAGAGGCTATTTCTTTCTGTTTGCAAGCGCCAGCGCGAACTCAGCCAACGTTTCGCCGCCGCCGAGGCTTTTTGCGGCAGATACGGCCCTTTGCGTACATTCCGCGAGCAAATCTCTGGCTTTGTTTTCTCCCGCAACCGCCACGAACGAATCGGGCTCTCCCGCGTCGAGCAGGTCATCGGCAAGTTGAAAAGCGAGCCCCAGCGCTTCGGCGTATGTCTTTACGTCCGAAAGACAACTTTCTTCCCCGCCTCCGACAATAGCCCCCGCCAACATAGCCGCTCTGATGAGCGCGCCCGTTTTGAGCGAGTACATTGACAGAAATTCCTCTTCGGTTCTCACACCGCGCAGGTCCTCGACCTGTCCCGCCGCCATATCGAACGCTCCCCGCATAATTTCGGAAGCGGCGCGCGCGAATTTTTCGCCGAACCTCGCCGAACCTTCCGTCAGCACACGCCCCGCGAGAGTAAGAAGCGCGTCGCCTGCGAGAATTCCGTTTGCCTCCCCGAATTTTTTGTGGACGGTGAGCCGACCTCGTCTGAAATCGTCGTTGTCCATTGCGGGAAGGTCGTCGTGCACCAGAGAATAACTGTGCACGAGTTCGATTGCCGAAGCAAGTTCCAGCACCTCTTCGACGGGCATTTCGCCTCCCGCCGCGAGCGCGCCGAGGAAAACGAGACGGGGTCTGACCCGTTTGCCGCCGCCGAAGCAGGCATAACTCATAGCGTCGTCGAGTACCCCGTCGGTTGTACCGCGACGGAGCACCTCGGCAAGCCTTTCCTCGAACAGTTCGGCGAATTCCCGCTCACTCAGCATCTAAATCGAATTCCTCCGTAATCTTGTTGAGGTCGTCGACAAGCAGTTTGAGTTTGCCTTTTTCCTTTTTGAGTTCGTCCATACAGGCTTTGCTGAGGGCAATTCCCTTTTCGAACGCCGCAACAGCCTCGTCGAGCGGCACGTCGCCCTCCAGTTTCCTGACGATTGCTTCAAGTTCGGAGAGGTTTTCCTCGAACTTTTTCACGCTTTTTTCGCCGTTTTTGTCAGCCATAAATACCTCCGCGTAAAGCCGCGCTCAAGGGGCCTGCCCTTGCGCCGCTTTTACCGCCCTATTTCCTTTTCTCGGGAACGATTTCCGTAACGCACGCCCTGACGGTTCCGTCCGCACCGCGTGCCTCTATTTCGTCGCCCGCTTTCAACGAACGCACCGAAGTCACCGTTTTGCCCGCCGCACGCACGTTGAAGTAACCGCGGGCAAGAATTTTGAGCGGACTCAGAACGTCAAGCATACCGACGGCTTTCTCCGCTCTTCCCGTCGCCGTCTGCAACTTCTGTTCGGCGAGGGTGCGCGCCCGTTCTGCAAGTCGCCTGACGCCGTTCAGACGCCTGTCGTACAACGAAGATGCATCAGCGCTCACCTTTATACAGGCCGCGCGCAAACGGTTGCGCTTGCCGGAATACATCGTACGCACCGAACGAAGCATACGCTCGTCCGCCCTCTTCAGCGAATCGACCAGCGCGCGGTAATCGTACGCCACCAGTTCCCCCGCCGCCGTCGGCGTCGCCGCACGCACGTCCGCCACGAAGTCAAGAAGCGAAAAATCCGTCTCGTGACCTATTGCGGACACCACGGGCGTTTTCATAGCGAAAACCGTGCGTACCAGTTCCTCGTCGTAAAAAGGCGCCAGGTCCTCAAGCGAACCGCCGCCGCGCGCCACGACGATTACGTCGTAACCCAGGGCGTCCACCCTTCTGAGCACCGAGGAAATCTCGTGAGCGGCTCCCTCTCCCTGCACCCTGACGTCGCGCACGGTAATGTTGATGAGAGGATTCTTGCGCCTCACCGTGGTGACGATATCCCGAATGACCGCCCCCGTCTTGGACGTGACGACAAGCACGTCGCTCGCATAAGCGGGAATCGGCTTCTTGTATTTTTCGTCGAACAGACCCTCTTCCGCAAGTTGCTTCTTCAGCCTCTCGAACCTGAGCGCGAGCGCGCCCGCCCCCACGGGAGTAACCGTGGAAGCCACGAAAGAAAGTTTGCCTTTTTTCTGATAATAATCCAGCCCGCCGCGCAGAATCACGCTTTCTCCGTCCTTGGGACGGTAGGTGCGCGCAACCCCGAAACAGGTGCAGGCTATTTCCGCTTTTTCGTCCTTGAGTGTAAAATAAGCGTGTCCGTTCACCACTCTTATTCCGGACACCTCGCCGAACACTTCCAACCCGTGAAAAACGGGCGACTCAAAGCACCCGCCTATGGTGGCGTTGAGTTCGGCAACGGTTATTGTTCTGTCGGAAAACGGACTTTGCATACAAAAATCGTTTGTTTGAAACGCGGTTTCGGGTAATTCCGCTTGTAGGACAACTACTTGACGAACTTGGCGAGCACGCCGTTGACGAAAGCGCCCGACTTCTCCGCTCCGTATTTCTTGGCAAGCGAAACCGCCTCGTTGATGACCACTCGGTCGGGGGTGTCGCCCTTCTCCAGTTCGTAAAGTGCGATGACGAGCAAGGTGAGGTCGGGACGGTATACCCTGTCCACCGTGTACCTTTCGAGTCTGCCGGCAATCTTGTTCTTGAGTTCGTCGAAAGACGCCGTCACTCCGTAGTAGGTGTCGCGTATGAATTTCCTGTCCTCGTCCTCGAGTTCGGCGTCGGACAGCAAAAGAGCGAGCGTGTCTTCGTTGCGCTCGCCGCCGAAGGTGTATTCGAACACCAGTTTGAAAACGTATTCTCTGCTAACCCTTCTCATATATCAGGGGAAAATGACACTCATAACCTGCACGTTGACGCTATGCACGCGGAAGCGCGTCGCGCTTTCGATTTCGCTTTTGACTTTTTGCTGAACTTCGGCGACCGCAACGGGAACCCGATAGCCGTAATTGATGTTTACGAAAAGGTCCACTGTCACCTTGTCGTTGGGCAGGAAGTACACGGAAACGCCGCCGCCGCGAATCGGTTTTTTGGACTGGTCGCCCGAGCGCAGCACTTCAACGCCCTCGATTTCCGAAGCGGCGTCCGACGCCAGAGTCATTATGACGTCCGAGAACACCGACATATTGTCCGACTTTCTTTCCTTGACCATAGCGTGATTATACCATACGGGCAACGCGTGCGCAAGCGCCCCGCGGAATTTGTGGGGACACGTCGAGGGCAAAATCGCGCAAACACGCCGATTTCGGCCTCGCCCTTGTCGTTTCGCAAAAACGGGGCGACGCTCCCGCCTCGGTACGGGGGGACTTCGGGACGGTCGCTTCGTATATCGGAACATAAAAAAAGCGGAGCGCGGCCGCGCTCCGCTTTTCTCTCCCCTACGCTCAGGCGTAAGGTATGATTTTGACGTCCGACGCCTTGAAAGTCGTCTCGGTCTGAATTATGTCGCATATCTGCATACGCTGCTGGTCGGTGACTTCGCTCGCACCCACGACCACGTTCACACCGTCCTCGCTCATCGTCACGATGGCGTCCTCGAATCCTTTGGCTTTAACGAGGGCTTCCAGCCTGAGTTCGGTTTCCATACGCTCGACAAGACCGAGTTTCTGCTGTTCCGCTTCGGCTTTGGCTTCGGCGGAACTGCTCTCCGAGGTCATAATGGCGTCGAGGTAGAGGAATTCCGATTCGCGGGTGGCGTCGCGGTCGCTGCGGTAAGAGGCGAAGAAAGTCTCCGTCACATTGGCTTCGCCGCCGGTATCCGAGTTGAGCAACTTGTCGTTGAGCGCCCAGTTGAGCACGCCCGTGGCGACGAGGAGAGCCACCATCACGGACAGAACGATGATTTTTTTGGTTCTTGCTTTTATTTTCATATTGTCCTCCCGAAAAGGTTATTTCATTGTGTACACGTCGACTATCTGCCTGTCGACGCCGAGCGCGGTCGTTGTCGCCGAAAGCAGTTTCAGCATAACGGTGATATCGTCCGCACCCTCCGCAATCACGAGCACTCCGACTATGTTGTCGTCGCTGTCGCGGCTTATCATTGTTTGCACTTTTCCCGCGCCCTCTATTCCTCCGAGAACGGCGGCAAGCCGCGCTTCCTCTTCGTCCATAGACGACACGTCGTTATCCTCGCGCGCCGCCGTCTCTCCGACGCCCGCCGCCACGGTAGAATATATGAGGAGGGCGACTGCGATTATGAATATAACGGCGATAACGCGAATGTTTTTTATGCTTTTCAGCCGCCTGAACCACGCGGCGCCCGTGACCTTGGACGTCACGCTTTTTCTCCTCTCGTCGCTAACTTCCACCTTCCCCCTCCTTCACATAATTCACCTCCACGGCAACGCGTTCGTCCGCGATATCGAGCCTTTCGGCGGCGACCTCGCGCACCCTTGCTATATGTTTATTCTCCTCTTCCCCGTCAAGAACAGGCAGATACAAAACTACGGTACATTTGACAATATTCGACATTTTATCCGACGAAACAACCAGTTTAACGTCGGTTTGATATCCTTCGTCGGCAAGGATTTCTTTCAGACGTTCGGCGCGTTCTTCGGCATACTCGCCCGCCGTCACCGCGAGAAAATCCCCGTCCACGGATATGGAAGCACTCCCTACGCTCCACTCTCTGAGCGATTTGACCACCGACGGCAACGGCGCCGCAACCGCAAACACGACGAGCAACGAAAACGCGCCTTTGACGTATTTTCCCGCCTGTCCGTCGGGAAGCAGTATCTCAATCAGCACGCCCAGACAGACCACGCCTGTTATTCCCAGTATCCACGCGCCCATATCACACCCCCGGGTTGAAACTGCCTATGATGAGCATAAGCAACACGAAGAACATAAAGCCCGTTCCCGCAAGGGCGGTCACGAGCAAGGACATTCCGTCTGCAAGGGACGCCGTGACTCCCGACACGCGCTTGTCCCCTATGGGCTCCGTCACCGCCGCCGTCAGCCGCAGGCCGAGCGTAAACACCGCTATCTGCAATAGCGGATACAGAACCACGGCAAGCAGCACAATCACCCCCGTTGCTCCGACCGCGTTTTTGACAAGCACCAACGAAGCCGTGAGCAGGTCGAATCCGTCCGAAAGATAGCCGCCAAGTATAGGCACGTAACTCGATACCGCGAATTTCGCCGCGTTGAAACTCAGACGGTCTATGACCCCGCCGGTTATACCCTGCGCGGTCAGGAAAGCGCCGAACAATCCGAACACGATACCTATCAGCCACCCCGCCCCCGATTTGAAAAGTTTGGAAAGTTTGTTAAGGCGCACGTTTTCGGATATGTTTCCCACCACCGCAAACACTATAGTCGCAATGAAAGCGGGAACTATCACCGTGCCTATGAGCCCTATGACCGCTCCCGACAACACGCCCATAAAGGGCTGATAAACCGCCGCCCCGCTCACTCCGCCGACGGCGGCAAGCAAGGTGAGCAAAACGGGGAAAACGGCTTCCGAAAAGGCGGACATCGCCTCCACCGTCTCCGTGACCGTTCCGACGACTTTCACCGCTCCCGTCAGCAACACCACGATGACCACGGAATAGCACACTATGTGCACGACGTTGTCCGTCGAACGGTTGGGGAAACCCGATGTCAACCCCGTGAGTATGCTTTTGAGCAGACATACCACTATCACGGTCACGAATCCGGGCAGGAATCCCAGCAAACTGTCTGCAAGCAGATTGCCTGCCGCCGACATAAATCTCCCGAAAAAATCTCCCGCGCTGCCCTCCGTGAACGCTTTGAGAATTGCGTCCAGACTTTCGCTGCCTATCGCCTCTTTCCGGGTGTCTCCGAGAGAGGCTATAAAATCCCTGAAAAGGTCGAGTTCCAGGCGGTCTATCGTGGCATCCACCCCGTCGGCGAGTTCTTTTTCTATTTCCTCGGCAGTCGCACCGTCGTCCGCTTGCGCAACGTTTGCGCCGAACAGTGCCGAAAGCGTCAGTACTACCGCAAGCAACCCGACCAGAAATAGCGCCGATTTCAACGCCTTTTTCCAGCCGACAGGCAATTTCCCCGACAAGAATCCGCCCTTACAGAACATCGACCAACCCTCCCACGACGTCAACGAGCGCGGTGACTATGGATATGCTCATCAAGAATATGACGACCTTGCCGCCGAACTGCAGTTTGCGCGCAATAGAGGCGCACCCCGCGTCCTCGGCTATCGAAGCGCTGTATTCGGTGAGATAACCCACCCCTATGATTTTGAGAACGGCAGTAAACACGGCGTCGTCCACCCCGCTCTTTTCCACGAGTTCGTCGAACGACAGCAGAACCTCACGCAACGCGCTCATCATAGTCACGAGCATAACCACTCCCGTGGCTATGACGGCAAACACGGCGAATTCCGATTTCGTCGTTTTGAGAATCGACACGGCGACGACGCCTATGAGCGCTATTCCGATGAGTTTTGCGAGTATCATTTACAGCGAAAGCAAATTCTTTATGGTGTCGAAAAGACCGCTCACCATATCTATGACGAGTACTATGACGACGATAAGCCCCGCAAGCGTGGCAAATTGCGCGATGTCGTCGCGGTCGCTGCGCTTGAGTATCACGCAAACAATCGCCGTCAGCAAACCTATCCCCGCAATCTTAATGATGATATCCGTTTCCATACACCTCCCCTTATGCGAGCATAACAATCAGCGCAATGCCCACGAGCACGGCGAGTTTGAAATACATTCCGCCAAGCCGCCTGCTTTCCTCGGCGCAGGCGACGCGCTTTGACGCGAATTCGCCTTCCGCGCGCGCAATCTCCGCCACCTGTTCCCTGAGCGCGGTTTTCCCAAGCGCGGAAAGAAAATCCGCAAACTGCTTCTTTTCGTCCTTGCGCAAGTGCGTATCCTCGGCTTCCTCGACGGCAGCCCTGCTTTGAGGAGCACCCGCCCGCAACTTTTCCCCGAACGCACCGACCCGCCGCGCGAATTCCCCTTTCCTGCCCGCACAGAATTCGGATATTATCTCGGGAAGAGGGGTCTTGCGGGAGGAAATCTCGCTTTTCAGCCTCGCCGCGAACGCCTCTGCGTCGCGGTAAAATTTCTCGCGCTCGGCGTAATGCCTCTTTATGAGCAATCCGCCGTAACAGCAGATGAGCGCAAGCAAACCTCCTGCGACAAGCCGCGCGAAATCAACCGCCATAGCGCGCCTCCGCCTGTTCCGACGTAATAATTTCCGCAACGGTACCCGCCCGCGGTCGCGGCGATAACACAACGTACAGTTCTGCAATATCTCTCAGTCTTCGGAGAGTCTCGGAACGGTACAGACTTTCCACTCCCTTTCCGTGTAAAGAAGCAAAAACCTTGACGCCGCTGCGCACTATGTCGCACACGGCCTCGGCGTCGCGTCCACCGAAAAGTTCGTCTGTGACTATGACCTCGGGGTTCATTGCGCGGATTGTGTTTTCGTAGGCAAGTTGTTTGGGCACACCCGTCACCACGTCGCAGTCGCCTATGTCGAATGTGGGCACTCCGTCCGCCGCCGCCGCGATTTCACCGCGCTCGTCGATGACAAGTGTCTCCCATTTTTCGGAGGACAGGCGCGCAAGTTCGCGCAGCAACGTCGTCTTGCCACCCGCGGGCGGAGAAATAACGATGGTGTTTTTCACCTCCCCGCCGCCGAAAACACGTCCCTTTATCCCGTCGGCAACTCCCTTTATCTGCCGAGGAATTCGCACCGTGACGAAGCGTATGTGCTTCATATTGAGGACGTCGCCGCCGTCGGTCACGCCCTCTCCCGCAACCCCTATCCTTATTCCTCTTTTGCAAAGATAACCTTTCACCAGACTGTCGCTGACGGCGTAAACGGAATAGTCGGAAGCCGCGGCAAGCAGCCGCTCCACGTCCTCCGCCGTTACCACATAGGGATAACCCGAGGGCATTCGCGCGACGACGCGTTCTCCCGCCGTGCGCACGACAAGCGAACGCCCCACCCGCATACGCAATTCGGTGACGTCCTCTTCCGCCGCCGCGCCGCGCACGGCGTCAGCCATAATTCCCGTGACCAACCCGTCGAACATACTAAAAAATATGTCGCCGTAAAATCAAAAAAACGTTACCAGCAAAAGCCGACATTTTTCGGCAAACACAAAAAAACGGCTCGCCTGAAAAGCGTGCCTTTATAGGCGCAAAGCGCTCTGCAAAGAGAAGTCTGAAAAAACGCGACCTTGTAAAACCGTATATCTAACGGCGGTTTTCGGTTCAACACGACCGACCGACGAAAAACTTTCCTTCCACGGAGGTTATGTCCGAGGAAGAGGAAACGCAACGGCACCGAATTGCCCCGTAAATTACGACTGAGGGACGAATCCCGTCCGACGAAAAACACAACACCCCTGCGGACTTGCCGTGTACTTGCCGTACACAACAAGACGTCGCGGGGGTGTTTCCGACAAAGTTATTCGAGAAAAAGCGCGCTCAGACGCGGGACATATATTCGCCCGTGCGCGTATCAATGCGGATTGTGTCGCCTTCGTTCACGAACATCGGGACTTGCAGGGAATAGCCGGTCTCGACTGTTGCGGGCTTGGTGGCGTTGGTGGCGGTGTTGCCGACGACTGCGGGCTCGCAAATGGTGACGAGAAGTTCGACGAAGTTCGGGGGCTCGACGGAGAAGGGCGCGCCCTGGAAGAATTTCATCGTGACTGCCATATTCTCTTTGACGAAATTGAGGGCGTCCTCAACCTGACCGTGATTGAGCGGTATCTGCTCATAGGTCTCGGTGTCCATAAAGTAATAGAACTCGCCGTCGTTGTAGAGATATTCCATATTCTTGGTCTCGATGTGGGCGAGGTCGAATTTTTCGGTGGGGTTGAAGGTCTTTTCGAGAACGCTTCCGCTGACGACGTTCTTCATCTTGGTGCGGACGAAAGCCGCGCCCTTGCCGGGCTTGACGTGCTGGAAGTCGACGACGGTCATAATGTTGTTCTCGTAAAGGAACGTGACGCCTTTTCTGAGGTCACCTGCCATAATTTGTGCCATAAAACTTTCTCCTGCTATCTTCTCTTTATGTGCTCCGCTTCGCGGAGAGGTTACAGTACTGCGAGTGCCGTGGAATGGCGGCTGAACGGCACACCCTCTCCCACAAGCACCATATCTTCTATACGGACGCCCATTCTGCCCGCGATGTAAATCCCCGGCTCCACGGTGACCACCTGCCCTGCGGCGAGGACTTCGCCGCTTGCGGCATTGAGCGTGGGCGACTCGTGAATTTCCGTGCCCACTCCGTGACCCGTGCCGTGAATGTACTTGTCGCCGTAGCCGCACTCGGCAATGTAACCGCGAGCGGCGGCGTCCACTTCCCTGCACGAGGCTCCGTCCGCAACCGCGGCAAGCGCACGGCGCTGTGCCTCGAGCACGACGGAATAGATTTCGCGTTGTTCGTCCGTAGGCTCACCGAAAGCGACGGTACGGGTGAAATCCGAGTCGTAGCCTTCGAATACGGTGCCCATATCCACCGTGACCAGCATACCCTTTTCAAGGCGCTTGTCGGTGGGGACGTGATGAGGTTCCGCGCCGCTTTCGCCGAAGGCGACTATGGTGTCGAATGACACGCCGCTGCCGCCGAGCCGCAAAGTCTCCGCCAGCACGAGGTCGGCTATTTCCTTTTCGGTGACGCCTTCCCTCAGCGCGGCAACAACGGCGTCGAACACATCGTCCGTTATCGCGGCGGCTTTCCTCATTTTGGCTATTTCGGAAGCCGACTTTACGTTATTTTGCATAATCCACGCTTCTCACTTCGCGAATGACGTTGACCTTGATTTGTCCGGGATACTCGAGTTCGTTCTCGAGTTTGTCGGCGATTTCTCTTGCAAGGAACACCGTCGCCGCGTCGTCGACCTGCTCGGGTTTGACGAGCACGCGGATTTCTCTGCCCGCCTGCACGGCGTAACTCTGTTCGACGCCCGCAAAGGATTTTGCGATATCTTCCAGTTTCTCGATACGCTTGACGTAGTTTTCGAGAGATTCGCGTCTTGCGCCGGGACGAGCCGAGGATATGGCGTCCGCCGCCTGCACAAGCACGGCTTCCATAGTTTCGGGGTCGATATCGTTGTGGTGGGCGGCAACGGCGTGAATGACTTCGCCGCTCTCCTTGTAACGTTTGCAGAGGTCGACGCCTATCTGCACGTGCGTGCCTTCCACTTCGTGGTCTATTGCCTTGCCGATGTCGTGGAGCAGCCCCGCGCGTTTAGCCACCTTGGGGTCGATGCCCAGTTCCTGCGCCATAAGAGAGGCAAGCAGGGCGACTTCGACGGAATGTTTGAGAACGTTCTGACCGTAACTGGTGCGGTACTTGAGTCTGCCGAGAATCTTGACGAGTTCGGGGTGCAACCCATGCACGCCCACCTGAAATACGGCGTCCTCGCCCGCTTCCTTGATGGAAGCGTTGACCTCGCGGCGCACCTTGTCGGCGATTTCCTCTATGCGTGCGGGGTGAATTCTGCCGTCGGCGATGAGTTTCTCGAGCGTGAGTCGCGCTACTTCGCGGCGCACGGGGTCGAAACTGGACAACGTGATGACGTCGGGAGTGTCGTCGATGATGAGGTCGACGCCGGTCGCGGACTCGAGCGCGCGGATATTCCTGCCCATACGTCCTATGATTCTGCCCTTCATCTCGTCGCTGGGCAGGGACACGACGCTGACGGTGTTTTCCGTCGCGTGGTCTGCCGCACAACGCTGTATTGCCGTGACTATAATGTTCTGCGCCTCTTTGACGGCGTTTTCGCGCGCCTCCGCCTCAATGGCTTTCGCCTCGGCTGCCGCGCCTTTCTTGACGTCCTCGAGGAGCGCGTTCTTGAGTTCCAGTTCGGCTTCCTCTTTGGTCATTCCCGCCACTCTTTCGAGTTCACCGCGGAGAGTCTCCTGCGAGCGGTTGAGTTCTTCTTCTATGCTCTTCAGTCTTTCGCGGCTGTCCTCGAGAGACTTCTGGGCTTTTTCCAGTTCCTCGGTCTTTTTGTCGAGGGTCTCTTCCTTTTTGGACAGACTGTCCTCGCGCTTGTCAAGCGCGGTCTCTTTCTGCAGCAGACGATTGTCCGTACGCTGCCATTCCGCTTTCTTTTCTCTGGTTTCGCGTTCGAATTCGGAACGCAATTTATTTTGTTGCTCTTTTGCCTCGAGAAGCCCGTCCTTGCGAATTGCTTTGGCTTCCAAACCCGCTTCTTCGAGGATACGCTCCGCCTCTCTCTTTGCCAGGCCTATTTTGTTTTTGGAATACGATCTATACCCGAACAGTCCCGCAACGGCGCCCGCAAGTAACGCACCTATAACGCCGAGGACCACCCCAACAATTTGACCGACATCGAGTGAAGCAAGCAATAAACCCATACTGCTTGTCATTCAATGACCACTCCTTTATTTCAATATGCGCCCGTTTGCGCATAGTTGTGCATTTATTATATACTGTATATTGTTATTTAGTCAAGGCGTATATCCAACTCGCAACGGGAATTTTTCGACAAAAATACGCCGTCCCGCACGGGGACGGCGCACCCTGAGAAAGCGTAAATATATCCGTTTTTCTTTATGTGGCGCAATGCGCGCGGACGTGCCCGCGTCGCAGTCGCACGGAAACGTCACGCCATTTCGTATTTTTCGCGCACCTTGCGGTCGAGTTCGGCGGCGATTTCGGGATTGGCACGCAGAAATTCTATCGTCTTGTCCCTGCCCTGTCCGATTTTCTCGTCGTTGTAACTGAACCAACTGCCGCTCTTCTGCACGAAACCGTTCTGCACGGCAAGGTCGAGGACACAACCGAGCGAGGAAATTCCGGTGCCGTACATAATGTCGAACTCGGCGACTTTGAACGGAGGCGCGACCTTGTTCTTGACAATTTTGGCCTTGACGCGGTTGCCTATCACGTCGCTGCCGTCCTTGATGGATTCCGTTTTCCTGATGTCTATGCGGACGGAAGCGTAGAACTTGAGCGCTTTGCCGCCCGTGGTGGTCTCCGCACTGCCGTACACAACGCCGACTTTTTCGCGAAGTTGGTTGATGAAAATAATGGAGCATTTGCTCTTGGAAGTCACTGCGGTGAGTTTCCTCAATGCCTGCGACATAAGTCTTGCCTGCAGACCGACGTGGCTGTCGCCCATTTCGCCGTCTATTTCCGCCTGCGGAGTGAGCGCCGCAACGGAGTCCACCACTACAACGTCAATCGCACCGCTTCTTACGAGGGTCTCGACAATATCGAGAGCCTGCTCGCCGTTGTCGGGCTGCGATATGTAAAGGTTTTCGAGTTGCACGCCGAGACGCGCCGCGTAAGAAGGGTCGAGCGCGTGTTCCGCGTCGATGAACGCAGCCGTGCCGCCCGCTTTCTGCACTTCCGCCACGATGTGGAGCGCAACGGTGGTTTTGCCCGAGGACTCGGGCCCGTAAATCTCGATTATTCTTCCCTTGGGTATACCGCCGATGCCGAGCGCGATATCGAGCGTGAGACAGCCCGTGGACACCGCCTCGACCTTCTGAATGTGCTCCTCGCCGAGACGCATAATCGCGCCCTTGCCGAACTGTTTCTCAATCTGAGCAAGCGCCAGTTCCAGCGAATTCCCTTTGTTGTCCTTGTCCGCCATATCAAACTCCTTTATCCGTACGCTTTTCGCGTCCGAGTGTTTCAATTGTGTTTATGCGCGTTTTATCGCGCGAATCAGACGGATAAACCGTCGTTTTATGCACTACAGCCTGAGTATGTCACCCTTGAGATAGCGCACCAGATAGAACAGCGCGAGGTTGGATGCCGCCGTTCTCACCGTGTTTCTGTCGCCCGAGAGATGCCGCTCGAAAACGGTGATGAAGTCGCCCGCACCGACGCCGATGTAAACGAGGCCGACCGGTTTGCCCTCGTCGCCCGCGGGACCCGCAAGCCCCGTCGTCGCCAGACCTATGTTGACGGGAGGCTCCAGCAAACCGCGCACCATTGCGTAGGCGGTTTCGCGGCTCACCGCACCGTACGCGCCAAGCAACGCCTTAGGCACGCGCAGTCTGTTCATCTTGGAGCCGCGGTTGTAACAGACCACTCCCTCGTAGAAATTCTCGCTTATACCGGCCACGGATGTCAGCCGCGAGCATATTTCCCCACCCGTCAGACTTTCCGCCACCGCGAGCGTCTTGCCGTTGATTTTGAGAAGATATGCGGCAAGGTCGTGCAGACTGCGGTCGTCCGCGGAATATATTTCCTCGGCGAGCGCGTTGTATGCCAGGCTTTTGACCGCATCGAACTGCTTTTTGTCGAGGTCGCTTTTCATAGTAATGCGGGCGTCCAGACAAAGTTCTTCCACCGAGAAATCCACCCCCTGCCCCGCAAAGGGCGAGAGCCTCTCGCAAACCTCGTCGGCGGTCAGACCGCACACTCTCATTATTTCTTCCGTCATTTTCTGAAAGTCACTCTTTCGTACAGGGCGTCGTATTCCGACGGAGTCAGCCTCATCAGTTTTCTTCCGGGATTTATTTCGTCGTCGCCGCCGAGCAATCCCGCAGCAGCGATAAGGTCGTAAACCTCACGCGCCCTTTCGTAGCCGACAGACATTTTGCGCTCGAGGAAAACGACGCTCAGACTGCCGTAGGTTATGCCGATTTTGATTGCGGGAAGCAAAGTGCCCGTAAGGTAGCCCTTGAACCCCACTTTGGCGAAATCGGCGTCCGTCTCGGCAAGAGGAAAATAGTCCTCTCTCTCGCCGCCTTTGTCTCCGAAAACCGCCGTCCCGTCCGCGCGGAACGCAAAATTCCTGCCCTTCCTCTCCCCGAGCGCGCCGGCAATCTCGAAGGCGCACAACACTTTAACCGCGGTGGGGAAAAACACCTTGAGGTCGCGGCGCAAGGAATTTTCGGAAAGTTTTCCTTTCTTCCCGCCTATCGCCGCCGCAGCCGCAATCAGTTCGGCAAAAGTCCTGTTTTCCCTTCGTATTCCGCTTTTCATAGCCCTGCGGACTTACTTGTCCGCGCCCTCTTCCGAAGAGTCGTCCGCGACGCTAGCCGCCGCCTGCACGCTGCCGTCTTCTATCGGAGCGGATTTTGCGTTTGCCGCCGCGTCTGCGAGAACGTGTTTGTTCTTCACCATATAACGGAGCCCCGAATAGACGGTGAGCACCGCGCCGAGGTAGAACACTATCTCGCCGATGTACATAATCACTTCGTGCACTCCTCCGAGAATGAGGAACGCCACGCCGACGTCAAGCAACACGGTTTTGATTTTGCCGTAGATGTCCGCGGCGAGCACCAGCCCTTTGCTGGCGGCGATTGCGCGGAAAATGCTGACCGTGAGTTCGCGAGTGAGAATGAGCCCGCCGAGCAGGGCTATGACCAGCATATCGTACGGGAACGCTCCTGCGGGAGCAAGGCTGAAGTCGCGGAAAAACACTATGAGGAACAGCATAACCACGATGACTATCTTGTCCGCGAGCGGGTCGAGGAATTTGCCGAGCGCCGACACCGTACCGGTCTTTCTCGCGATGTGCCCGTCCACGAAGTCGGTGGAGCAAAGCACGGCAAAAAGCACGCAGGACGTAATGAGCAGAGGCAGATACAACGACTCCACCAGCATACCCGCTATATAAAGCGCCACTGTGGGCACTATAAGCACGATTCTTGCAATGGTAATCTTAGTCGCTAAAGTCATACCGTTTTTCCGATGAGGTCTATTCCGTCGGCGTCCGTGACCTCAACATTGTAATATTCGCCGATATCCACCGTGCCGTCCGAAGTGAAAAGCACCACGCTGTCGATGTCGGGCGCCTGCCTGTCGGTACGACCGTAGAAGCATTGTCTCTTGTAGTCTATGCCTTCGTACAGCACACGCAGAATTTTGCCTTTCTGCGCTTTGGCGTTGCGGGTTATGACCGACTCTTCGACGGCTCGCAATTCCTTCGTGCGGGAGCGTATGACCACCTGCGGCAGATGACCTTTCATTCTGTCCGCCGGAGTGCCCTCCTCGCGCGAATAACCGAATATACCCGCAAAATCAATTTCCGCCTCCGCAATGAAATCGCGCAGTTTCGCGTGCGCCTTTCTGCTCTCTCCGGGGAATCCCGATATGAAAGAGGTGCGCATCGTTATGCCTGCTTGCTTGACCTTGCGGACGAGTTCGCGCGTCTTTTGTTCGTCGGTGTGGCGATTCATACGTTTCAGCACTTCCGTGTCGACGTGCTGAAGCGGTATGTCTGCGTAACGGCACACCTTATCCTGCGTGGCGATGAACTCGATGAGTTTATCGTCCACCATTTCCGGCTCGAGATACATCAGTCTTATTCTGTCGAACCCCAGACCGCAAAGTCCCTTTACCAGGGGAATCAGCCTGGGCTCTCCGTAGATATCCGTGCCGTATCTCGTCACGTCCTGCGCCACCAGTATAAGTTCCTTGACGCCGTCGTCGGCAAGTCTTTCCGCCTCTTTGAGCAGGTTCTCCTCCCTCTCGGAGCGGTATTTCCCGCGTATGGACGGAATGGCGCAGTAGGTGCAGTGGTTGGAACAACCTTCGGCGACTTTCAGATAGGCGTAGTGGTTGGGAGTGGTGACAATGCGCTCGGGATAATAGAGGTCGGCACCTTTGCAAAGCCCGTATTTTTCACCGCGCGCCGCGCTTTCCACGGCTTCGGCAATGTGGTCGTAATCGCCGATGCCGAGAAAAACGTCCACTTCGGGAAACCATTTGGCGAATTCGCCGTGATACCGTTCGGGGAAACAACCCGTCACGGCAATTCTGAGTTCGGGACGCCGCTCCTTGAGCGCCGCGACCGACAATATTTCGTTTATGGCTTCCTGTTGCGCTTCTTTAGTGAACGCGCAGGTGTTTATCACGATAAGGTCGGCGTCGTCCTCGGTGGGGACAATGGTATGTCCCGCCGCGGCAAGCCTCGCCAACATCTTTTCGGTGTCCACCCTGTTCTTATCGCACCCCAGGGAAATCGCTCCAATTTTCATCTGTGTCTCCGTATTCTCCGCCCTTATTCTTCGCCGCTGTCTTCCTCGCCGCCGTTTTCAAGCGCGTCGAGTTCCTCTTCGGAGATACACACGCGATGTTTCTTGGTCTCGGCGTCGTACTCGATAAGCCCCATATCTTTCATTATGTCGAAAATCTTTGCGGCTTTGGGGAAACCGAGACTGAGTTTTCTCTGCATACTCGAAATGGTTATGGGCGTGCCGTCCAGCCCCATACGCACGGCGTCGAACACCTCGGGAGGCATCCCGCCCGCGCTCTTGCGGCCGCCGCTTCCTTTCTCCGCCCTCTTCTCCTCTTCGGGGTCGACGGGTTCCTTGAAAATGGCGTCCTTGACGGAACTGTCGTAAACGCTCTCGTTATGAGACGTCACGAATTCCACGACCGACCTGATTTCGGGCGGGGAAATGTACGAACCCTGCATTCTTATGTTGGAAGTGAACTTGGGGTTGAGATAGAGAAGGTCGCCGTTGCCGAGCAACTTCTCCGCACCGCCCGCGTCGAGCACCGTACGGGAGTCCGGACCCGCCGTCACCCTGAACGCAATACGCGTCGGCAGGTTGTTCTTTATGGTGCCGCTTATAACGTCGACGGAGGGGCGCTGAGTGGCAAGAATAAGGTGAATGCCCATTGCGCGCGCCAGTCTCGCCAGCCTGTTTATGGCTTCCTCGACGGCTTTCTTGCCCTGCGCCATAAGGTCGGCGAGTTCGTCCACTATGATGACGATACGGGGCATCTTGGGATAGCCCAGTTTCTCGCAGTCGCGGTTGTAGTCGGCAATATCCGAATATTTGAGAGAGGACAGATAAGCGATTCGACGTTCCATTTCCGCAATCGCCCAGTTGAGCGCGCGTATGGCCTTGTCGACGTCGCAGACGATTTCGTCCAGCATAAGGTGCGGTATGCCCGCATACGCGCTGAACTCCACCCTCTTCGGGTCTATGAGAATCATTCTCAAATCTTCGGGAGACGCCTTGTACAGCAAACTTATGATAAGGCTGTTTATGCAACAACTTTTGCCCGCGCCTGTAGCGCCCGCGACAAGCATATGAGGCAGAGACGCCACGTCGCAGACGTAACTCTTGCCGTAAAGGTCGACGCCGAGAGCGAAAGTCGTGGGAGACGCCGCGTTGTTGAAGGCGGGCGACTGAATTATTTCGCTGAGGCGCACCATTCTGCGGTACTTGTTGGGGACTTCGATACCGACGGCGTTCTTGCCGGGGATAGGCGCTATGATACGCACGCTCTCCTCTTCCATACGCATAGCGATATCGCTGTCGAGCGTGGTGATGTTGGACACTTTCGCGCCGCGCGGCATCTCCACTTTCAGCGTATACAGCGAGAAGGTGGGGCCGACCTGAATGTCGGTGACTTCGCTCTGAATGTCAAAGAACGCCAAAGTGTCGCAAAGTTGCTTTTTCTTGGCTTCGTAATCCTCGTTCTGCGACACCGCCGGCTCGGGAGGCGCAAGCAGACTTATGGGCGGCGCCACGTAAGGTTTCTTGGGCGTCGCCTTTGAAATTTCCTGTTCGATATGAACCTGTTGCGCGCCCCTCGCCCCTTCGGGATTTTCGGTTTTGACGGCCGTACTGCGTTTTTCCACTCGCTCTTTGGCGGTGGCGGCGCGTTTGCGTTTTTCCGCCTCGAGTTGTTTGAGTTGGTCGGAGTCCTCTCCGCGGGCACGCGCTATTGCGGCGAATTGCTGCCGCGCGAACATCGATTGCTGTATGACCGCTCCGTCGCTCTTCGGGGATTCGGAGCCCGCGGCGGGTCTGCCCGCAACGGTACCCGACGCAGGTCCGGAGGGAGCGGAAGCGGACGCCGCACTCGCAGGCGCGGAAGGCGCGGGAGCGGGTTTCGCGGGAGAAGGTGCCGAGGCGGAACGGAAAACGTCCGCCGCCCTGCCGTCGGTGGGATTCTTTCTCGTGACTTCGCTTGCCGACCTGACTGCCGCTTCGAACGCCGCCGCCTTTGACGCGGGAGGAGCGGAAACGGAATTGTACGCGCTCGCCTCGGGCAACGCCTTGCCCTCGGGCGGAGCGGCTTTATCCTCGCCGGATATCGCC